>VTLG01011074.1_pt1 | contig 38998 bp, 45 predicted proteins | sample 4694571 | NCBI WGS metagenome assembly VTLG01 (sample SAMN12604809, study PRJNA352737) | marine metagenome | biome: ENVO:00000447; feature: ENVO:00000209|ENVO:00000569|ENVO:01000036; material: ENVO:00002151; isolation source: viral sequences binned using virsorter ... | reverse complement strand
AGAGGTCCACCCAGGACGCTCATAGCATCCTTGAAGGTGGACGCAATCTTGAAGGTCTCGGTGGAGTCCTTTAGGCCAGTAAGTTGCTGACTAAGACGCTCCATCCTGGCGGCTTCGCCAGTAGGAAGCTGATCGTTCTCTGAGCGAAAGCGATTGACCTTAAAGGCAAACCAATCACGCAGACGCTCAATGGTGCGAGGACTCCTCTTCTTGAGCTTCTCAATGTACTCAGCACCGTTCTGCAGATGAAGGAACTCAAGGACATCTGCGTAGTTCTCAGCAAGCTGAGCCTCCATCTCCTCTTGCTCTTCCTTGCGGGGGTCTTTGCGCTTCGGGTCCCAGATCTCCTTCTTATACCGCTCGACCTCCTTCAGTCGCCCCTCACGGTCAAGGGTCAAGAAGTCAGGAGACCACAACTCATCTGTTGTTTCCTTCTTCCACCCCTCTTCTCCCTCAACACCCTCTTCTTTGACCGTCTGTACCGTTTCATTCAGAATGAACGGGGTGAAGTAGTCCAGCCTTGTTGACTCAACGAGGGAGTTGTTGCCCTCAAAGAGAGCGTCAAGGGCAACCTTCTTATGCCGATCATTAAGCCACTGGTAATCGTGGGTAGCCTCATGAAAGACCTTACTCAGAAGGGTTAGGGCACCACCGGGCTGATCTTCTCTCAGCCCAGCGTTCATATAAACCGTACCCCGAACATGCTGGCCGCCCTCAGTTGCTCCCGACCAATGGCCAGTAGCCGTTGAGTCGAACTTAGGCCCTCCCTCAACAAAGACGATGTCTACATAGTCTGCAAACTGCTCTTTAAGTTGCCGCTGGTATGCCGTGCTGGGGCCAACGACCTTCCCCGGCACATCCTTGTCGCCAAACGTCCCAGCCCACTTAGCCGCCTCAGTCTCCACAGTGGGTAAGACAGTAGGCCCTTCCGGTCTAAAGCCCCTGATGCCAGCATCTGTAGCTGCCTCTGCTACGCCCTCATTGCCGGGGGCATTGATAACCTTGGCAATACGGTCATAGTCCTCCATCCCCGCTTGACCACTGCGAAGCGCCTCAACAGCCACAGGACCAAGCGGTATCCCGTTCTCGTCCTTTGCTTCAGTAAGCTTCTGTTCAAAGGTCTTCCGTAGAACCCCAGTCTCTACTTCAGCAAGCGTTCGCGCGCCCCTAACACGCGCCATGGGGTCTTTATCGCCTGCGAAGTACCCATGAAGCGAACTGGCTCCCTGGCCAGCAATCGCAAAGGCAGCAAGTTCGCCTGCATGCTGCTTCCAATCAGGGAAGAGCATCTCAGTCTTGAAGTAATACCCATCCTCGTCTTCTCCAATGTACCACTCGTCTTCACCCTTGAAGAAGATGCCCCTCGTCCACCCAGCGGCCCTCTCCTCCATGTACTCCTCAATAGGACCATCCCACCCGAACTTATCCAAGAACTCCATCAACTCGGCTGGCTTCATCTTGTGCTTGCCCATGAACCGAGCAGCGACAGCCGATTGAAGTCCCTCAAGGCGATTGATGATTGGTAAACGCATAAGCGTTCCACCCATTCGCTCACTCACATGCTCAACAAAGGTGTTCGCTATGCCAGCAGGCAGGCTGTCCCAGAAGGTCTCTAGCTCCCCAGCAAAATCAAGAGCCAGTCGACCAGCCTCGTCCCGCTTCATTGTAATCCCAGCTTTCTGGAATGCGCGGCGATAAGCATCGGCTTGGCTCCTGCCTCCCCAACCCTGACCAGCCAATCCACCAGCTACACTAGTCACAGCCTCAGACCCAATAGTAGAGGCCGTTGCAAGCTTACCAGCTTCCGTTATGGCCTTAACGGGTGAGTCCTTCACAATCGTCTTCATAAGGCCCTCAGCGGCCTTTCTCTTCATGGCCCCCTCTGCGACCTCACCTGATGCTTCAAGGGCCGTAGCCTGTGACGTAAGCTTTCGTGCAGTACTCCGAAGAGCCCTGTCCTTGATGGTCTTCTCTAGACCGGTCTGGATAGCCTCAATTCCTAGCTTGGCTGCGCCCTTAGCCCCAAGACGGGCAACACCGACCCCTGCCCATAACTCCACAGCAAACGCTGGAAGCTGGCGAAGAATAGAGTTGATGTGGTAGCCAACTGTCTTATCTGCTCCAGCCTCCTCCATGAAGGCCTGAATAAGTTGAAAGTCCTCTGGTGTAGCAGTGTCATTCTTGACCCGATCTGCCGCTTCCCACAAAGACTTGGCTTCTGCTAGTTCTTTGACACCAGCCACAAATGGCGTCATATCGCCAATGATGTCTCCAAGGCCACCATCCCATGCATCAGACCAATCGAGAGTCTTCTTCTCGCCAGGTTCTACTAGACCAGTGGGCTTCTCCTCCTCATCCCAGGCAGGGTCCCACTCGCCTAAGGCGATTAGGGTCTCCCTCTCGGCATCTCCGCTAGACGTATATGCTTCCTGCCCACTTGAATATGGGCGAGCCTCTGGGATCCAATCGTAGGGGTCTTGGATCATTAGTTAGAGAACCTCTCCTCAAGAACTCTACGGCTCTTACTGCGACTTTCAGCTTGACGCTTCAACAGGGCGGCCTCTTTCAGAAGATGACCCCATGAGCCCTCTTTCCATTCCTTACCTCGCGTAATACCAGAGCTAAAGTAGCCAGTAAAGAACCCGCCCTCTTTAGAGGCCCACTTCGGAGTTCTCTTAGTCATGGCCTGTGTCAGATAGAACTCGACTTCCTCTCTGTCGGATCCACGGAAGGCATTGACGGCATTAGCGTTCTTTGTCTTGAACGGCACCCACTCTCCAGTCTTCTTGTCCGCATGCCCGGCAACAGAAGTCTCCCCTCCGCGCATATCTTGTGTCCACCAGCGCCCAGCTTCATTCTGGAAGTGCCGCACATTGGTCGTTGCCTTCCGCTCTTCCTGTGAGCCCTCCTCGGCATCAACATTAGAAAGCGCCACATCTGCAGCAGATGCTTCCCCATAGAGAAGTGCAGGATCATACGCCGTAAGAGGAGTTTCAGCTTTCTCACCAGTAGGACGAGGTGTATCCAAAAGCCAGTTCTCATCAGAGACCTCCTCAATCCTCTGCTCAGTGCCTACAGACTGCTCTAAGAGGCTGTAAAGAAACCTACGCGGCATGGCAGATTTCCTTTGCCTCTCAAGGGTCTCGTTCATCTTGTCAGCGGCAGCACTCAGTCTATAACTAGCCGCGTGTTTGCCTTGATACTGCGGCGGGACTTCAATCGTGTCCCTTATATGGCGCAGTTGGGCAACAAAGGCCTTGGCATCGTCTCTATCGCTAGAAAACGCACGCTGAAACCCAACGGCTGCGCTCCATCCGTTCTCTAGATGCTCTGCCTGCGACTCAAAATCCTTTCTAGAGACACCATCAATATCTGGGTTGATGGCTATCTGAATCTTGTTCCACTTCTCCTTGGCCTTGTCGTATTCCGTGATGGCATCAGCAGGATTGTTTGCCTCTCCCTCTGTGATCGTGTCTCCCTGTACAGCCCTAAGCATGTCCATAGCTGTTGCGCGAGGATTTACATAGTACTCTTTTGATTCTAGTTGCTCCTGTTCAAGATATGCCGCTAACGCAGTAATCGCACCTTCGTCATCTAGGTAGTCCTCAGCCTGCTTAGACCACCTAGCATAGTCATCCTTTCTGGCAACCTGCTCGTAGTACTCATCTCTCAGTGCCTCGACTTCTCCCAACAACCCAAGATCTCCACTGCCACCCTTGGCACCGGTCTTAGTCATTGCAGCCTGAAGCTTGTCTTCATAGACCGAATGTAGCTGCTCATCCTTAATCATCGCCATCTCGCTGATGAACTGATCCATCTTGCGGTCTTTGAGAAGACCGGTCTCTATGTTTATTGCGCTACGAACAGCGCGATCCTGCCGATCTATAACCAGGTCATAGTCCTTCTGGTCTAGTGCGTCTCCTCCTGTCAGGGGATTGCGAAGCAAGGAGATGTTGTAAGAACGCAAGACAGCCTCTGAGTCTCGCATAGCCTCTTGAACAGAAGGCATCTGCATGATCTCGTCAGGATAAGACCCTGCCCCAGACTCCTGAGCCTCTCGCAGATCCTTGGCTGCTGCTGACTGCCAATAATGAGTCTGTCTGTACCAGTCTTGCCCATCCGAGACCGGCTTTTCGCCGGGCACTCCAGTTCCTTTGCCAAGGTTTCCAACTGCAAGGTTATATGCCTCGATCTGGTCACTCTTGAGCTTCTTCTCCCTTGTCTGCTCTGCGTAGTAATCTAGCTTAGCTTTTCTCTCTGCAGCTTCTCCCTGAGCCTTCTTGCCCTCTAAATAGCCAGATGAAATCTGGCTCATGGCCCCCATTGCATAGCTCCCGCTACTACCGGGATGTTGGATTACGATTGCCATTAGTCGTCTTTACCGAAGGGGTCTGTTGAAAGCCAATGACCAAGCCAAGTCATATCAGGACCCGGAGCAGCCGCAACCTGCACACCGCCCCACATAGAACTTAATCCTTGTCCAATCTGCATAGGGATCTGTGATGCTGCGGCACCAAGAGATTGATGCATTCCAAGACCCGCCCCAGCAAGTCCCGCCGTCCGTCCAAAGGTTTCACCCACAACATTGCTCATGATATTACTAGCGGACTGCTCTAGTTGGCCACCAGCAAGAGCAGCTTGCCTGACCGCTCCTTGTTCAGCACTCAATCCAGCAGTCGTATTGGTCATTCCTCGATTCAAGTTCGAAATGATTGAGCCAGCATGGGCACTAGGAATCAACTGCTCAGCCCTTCTTCTGGCTGCACTAATGCCAGCACCAGTTATGTTTCGCTGTTCTTGCCCAACATCACGAGACTCTTGCTCTAACTGATTCCATTGAGTGCCAAGGGTCTGTCTCAGAAGATTCAGTAGCTGTTGAGACTCTGCACCACCCTCCTCAAGCTTCCTCTGAGCACGCAGTAGATACTTCGTCTGTTGAGCGTTTGCACTCTGCTGATTCTTCTTTGCCTGTCGACCTGAATAGATCGATGCAGCCGCGCCTATTAGTGCACCCCACATATCAGTCTCTTTGGTTAGTTGTGGTCAATACGATAAGTGGATGTTACCTGCCGGAACTAGCGGCAGGCGTAGGAGATGTGGAAAGTACCAGATACGTCGAAATGCTCGCCGCCCTCACCAGCAGAAGTTTGCGCAACGGTCGCGCCAATAAGGTCAACCTTATGAAGCCCATAGGTACCTGTTGTCGAAACATTCAGCGAGCCAAGGGCTATATGCTCGTCCTTATGGCTAAAGGTCTGCCCCTGTTCATCAAAGAAGGTGATGATGGCTTCTCCGAGTCTTGGATGAGCATACCAAGTGGCATAGGGGTCATTAGTAGCCCATGCCACTTGTTCGGGGAGTATGGTTCTGTACCCAGGTGTGGTGTTGTAAATCTTCAGATCATCTTCGGTTTTCCACATGGGAAACCAAAGGATAAAGATATCGGAGTCATCATTGCTGACGGTGTCTTCTGCGATTACGCCACGCTCAAACCTGATGTACATTCGAGTAATCCGTGAAGTGCCTTCTGGCAAAACGAAGACATACGAACCAAGAATACTGGGCGAGGCATACCTGAATTGGGCACTAGAGTCGCAACCAAAGAAGTGTTCGTTAACGCTGACCGTAGCCTCGGTCCAGACCTCTTGGCCCTCCTGCGCAGCACCGGGGTCTCCTGGCGGCCCCTGCGGCCCAGCGAGGCCTCCGGGGCCTTGCTCCCCACGAGGGCCAATAGCGCCGCCCCGAATAGAAAGCTCATCTATCGTGAGACGGCCATGACGATCAAAGACAAGCCCATTGCCAAGCTGCAACTCCTGCATAGATCCAGCCTGAGCGGCCCTACGAAGCCGTGCAGTGCTATTAGCACCGCCAGATCCGATGCCAGGTGAAGGTCTATTGATGTTGCTCATTTAGGGTTCAGGGTGGTTATGGCCTTCATGCCCACCAAGCCAGCCAGGCCTACCCACTGGCGTGATCATAAGTTGTAGTAGTTCCATAGAGAACGCAGAGTCTGCGGAGTTAGCCTTGATCCTAACCCCGATGTTAGACCCTTTTCCCCTCAAAGGTAGCCTTCCGCTAGTGCCCGGTCCAAGTCCTGCCGTCCCGTTTTCAACGACATTAGCTGGCAATGACATTGGATCGTCTGCTGCGCATAGTTCTATCTGAGCGTTCTCTGTGTAGTTAGCCATCACCGCTTCGGCAGATGTAACACGAACTCGTCCTGCCCCAGACACTGTTGGGCTAGCTACATCTATGAAGACCCATGCATTGATTGAGTTATCGTTGTAATCGTTGATGGTTGTCGAGTTCACATCTTGCTTGGCCCAGTTGAGCACAGTCCCATTGCTCGTTCCGAAGAGAACCGTCCGGTCCTGCGGCTGATCTCCGTCTCTAACAACAGCAGAATATGGAGTGACATCTTCAGCAAAGTTGTCTCTCCACCAAGCGTTGTTCACGCGCTCCCAGAACAACGCATTCATGGCCAGCGAAGAAGAACCACCCTCGCCACCTTGAGCGCCAGGCAGAAAGAGAACATGCAGACCGTCATCCTTGTTGTTCCAGACAAGCTTTACCCGATAAAGCGCGTCATTCCAGTCCTCAAGCATGGCATCTTCAACAAACTTGTTGCTGATCTTCTGAATCTGGCCATTTGGGGCCATCTGAAAGATCCTGCCTTCAGTGCTAACAAAGAAGAGAGTGCCATCAGGGATTATGGTCCATGAAGCCCCAAACGCCATTCCAATCGTCTGACTGACAACATCAATCTGACCACCAGCCATAGGATCACCCGTCATACGAGCAATAGAGTGATCGCCACCCATGATCATGAGATCGTCGTTGTATGGAATCAGCGTATTGACTAGATCAGACGCTAGCCCGGCCCTAGCGTTATTGCCGCTAACGGCTTGGGTGACGACAGGTAGAGCAGGGAAGTAATCCCAGTTCTCTGGATCACCAATGGCACTCATATGCCAGTTGTGAGGTTCATCAATCGTTCTGGCTAAGATCAGGCGGTTGCGCCAAGAAGCAATCAAGCGAGGCTTCTTAGGCACTTCCCCGGCATCCTTTGACTCTAGATCTTCAACTGTATCAAGGAGAGGGTCATACACAATCACCCGCTGGCCATCTACAAAGTACAGTTTGCCTTGATGCTGCGTCCACTGGATCTGTGCCGCCTCAGCAGAAAGAACAGAGACGCCACCCTCAATAGCCGTATAGCTGTCGCCCTCCTGAGAAGGAGTATTCACGGTGTATAGAGAGCCGTTATTGACAGAGATCAACTTATTGGCTCTAGGACTCTGGTTCTCACCAAGGATCGAAGTAGCCGCAACGATCCGATGCTTTCGGATCATCTGGTCATATAGCGTGGGCTCATTGCCCCTCTGTGTGAAGTAGATAAACTCAGGACTCTTCTGCTTCTCTTCAAACTCGCTGTCGTCGTTTAGGCCCGTCTCGTCTACCCCTACAGACTTGAACGGCTGCGTGACGCTCAAGCAGCTACCAGCGTTCGGGGCGTTAGGACCAAGCGCAGGCGTGGGGAACTGGAGACCACCAGGCGCATCGGGATGAACACCAGAGTTGATGGACAACTCTACACCTGTAATAGGGTGAGCGCGACAGAAGGTGAACTTACTGTTCTCTACGCTTCCTGAGTTATGAACCTGATGCCGGAATAGATCTGCTCCCTTACCATCACTTCTTTCAGAGAAGTACTTGAACCAGAAGCCCACATGCCAATAGTCGCCAGCATCTTCACTGATGACATTGTGACCATAGGGATTGCCGGTACTCTGTGATGCCCACTCGCCACTCCCCTCACTGCCATCAAAGTTACGGACGTATGTGACTCCCCCATTTGATTGGGTATGCCACGTTACAGATTCAAGAACAGAAGTGTCTCTATTGCGTAGCTCTGTAACGATCCAAATGGACTGAGCCGTGTTGTAATCCTCATCAATTGATGTGGGGTTCGGATCAGTTGCTGTTGGTCCAGCAAGTTCTCCATCTGTGTCATACGCCGTCTTAGCGAGATAGAAGGAGAAGAAGATTTCGTCTCCTGGCTCAATCGCCGTATCTAGTACAGAATCATGGTTAGGATAAGCATCGGCTACTGCTTCGCCACCATCAGAAGCCCGTTCTTCCGCAGTTAGACCGTCGAGCCAAACATTCGCAGTCCAAGATGGGTTGCCTTCAGTGGTTGGATTCAGAGACCCCCATCCAGGGTGGTTGTGGGAGACCGGGGTTGTGCCCTCGATAAGCATCGGACCCCAAACGTGCATCGCGCCACGATCAGATGAACTGACCGCTCCGTTAGACGCACAAACTGGCCATATACGACAGACTAAGTTGCCATCAGAGTATCCGGTGTCATATGGCATGGTTACATAAACGCGATCCCAGATCTGCGTATCTGTCGAACCAAGTTCCTTCGCCGCAGTGATTGTTTGGACACCGGATGCGCCTCCCTGAGACCCCCCCCCTGAAGACCAAGTCTGATTAATCGTTCCATCGCTAAAGTTATAGATAGCATCTATCTGTCTAATGTCTCCAGCCTTGTACTGCAGAATGCCGATACGCGCATAGTTATACGTTCTCAGGCCAGCAATCGTAGACAGTTCTGGATCTCTAGCGATCCAAACCGAGAATGTATACTGGTTTCCGTTGGTTACGCGGCGGTTGGTTGTGCCTCTCACATCCATTCGGGCATGGTTGTTTGAGCCGTCAGCCGATAACTTTGACGTACCGCCCAATTCGCCTGAAACGTTATATGGCCGGGTCAGATCAGGAGCAGACTTCGTAGCTGTGTCGCGTGAGATGGAGCCGCCATCAGTGATGTATAGCCAGCCATGATTCAACCCGGAGAATCCACCCGCGCTCAGGGTGCCCTGCTCCATGAAGTGATCAACTGCTTGGACAACCTCGTGCGTTGGAGATTCACCTAGACTTGGCTCGATCTCGTCCGAGTAAAGTATGTTCCGATACTTGGGGAGAATGTAGTCGAAGTTGCCATCAGCGTCTGCATCACCATGATATGTCGTGTTTGGGAATGGAGAAGGCGCGTCTCTGATCGCTGATACAGCGATATCCCCAGTAATCGGGTGCTTAGCGATGTTCGGGAACTTCTGGATATATAGCCTAGTAACGCTTTCAGCGTTTCCAGAAGCACTCCAGGGCAATTGTGTGATGTCCACAGATCCCACCCCAATAGAGCCATCAATCGGTGACTGGTCTGTGCCCTCCATGAAGTAGTTCACAGGAGACGGGATGTGGAAGTCTATTGAGCCGTCAGAGACATTGACCTTATAAACCCCACCGCCGCCAAGCATCTGATCTGGGTCATCCCCTGATCTCTGAAGAGGGTCACTCGGTACATAGACATCGCCGCTCTTATCCAAGAACATCTGCGGGTAAGCGAATGAGTTCTCGGGAATCGTGTCATTGTTGATCGTCCATGCCTTGCGATCACCCACATCATCAGCAACGAAAGTCGCGCCAAGATCAATAACCTTGCGCATCGTCGCATCAGGCTCTAGCGCACCAGTAGTTGGGTTATAAGCGTTTTCATTCTGTATCTCATTGCCGTCTGAGTCAGTAATGGTGGCATCAACGGATTGCCCAAAGGTAATGATCTGGTTCTTGTCGTCTACTACAACCGCTTGCCCCATTCCAGCAGCCGACATCGACCAGATAAGCTCCCCGTTGTTCCCGTCATACTTAATGAGGATCGGGTCAGGACTCTGAAGTGCTCCTAGATCAACAACGTCATCGGGGTCTCCCTGTTCCGCATCATCTACTGTTGTATCTGGCGGTGCATCTAAGAAGGGGTGGTCAGGAGCCAATGTTCGCTCCAAACCCCATCTCCACGCTAAATACCCCTCAATCTTCTCAACCTCTGTAATCGTTCCCCCATCAGGAGTATTGCCAGTTCCTGTTCCGTCAGCATCAAGATTGATGTGATCATCAGGAACCGTATCGTTAGGCTCTGTGCCCGTCTCTCCTAGAACCGTAACGACCTCTGCCACCCACCCCTTAAAGCCGAACAAATCCGCATCGTTGTAAGAGGAGGTACTCCAACCAAGCATGTTCGACGGAAGGGCTGTATTGGCTGAATCCCCACCATAAAGATACCGGTCATCCATGTTCCACTCTGTAATGGTGTCAGTACCAGTACATGGTTGCCACTTCGCACCATAAGCTCCAAGGACAGCCCCACTGTTGGGATTGCTAAACTCTATACTCGTTGATCCTTGGCCCCCTTGATCGCCACGGAATGTGAAGGTTTTCCCCACCTGCCTTCCATTCACACGCCAACAGGACTTGTTATCGAACTCATTCCCCTCTTTACTAGCGCCTCCATGATGAACAGCGATGATAACAGTGTTGTTCGGAATCCCCTCTTGCTGTTCACCGGCTTGATACTCCTTCGGGTGCTTCTTTCTCTGTTCTTCAGTCCCATATTCACCCTCAGTAAGAGTGGCATACGTTCCGTTAATGATATGGCTGAGCCAGCCGTTATCTTCTAAGTAGGCATTCACCAATGCATTCCCGCCTTCCCCAGACGCAAGATGGAGATTCCCAGGGGAATTACCGGCCCACGGGGGGCCTTCTGTTGCAGAAGACGTTTGGTCTGTTCCGATGTTAACCATCAGATTCCATCTATCGCAGAATGGGATGTTACTGTTCAAACCCCCATGCATGTTTGAGTAAAGACATCTCGCCGTAAAATCTGGGTCGATCCTTGCAACAATGAAGGTCGTGTACTTGACCCCGTTAGCACCAGGCGTCGGGGCTGTACTGTTCGCCATGTCACTTAGGTCAGTTGGTCTATTGAAGGCTGTTTCATTCGGCTGGAAGAACATCGCCTGACCAGTCATGACATGTTCGCCTTCAGACCAAAACGTAGTCCCCTGAGCTTCATTCTCCTGAACCGTGTATGAATCATCCCCATCAAAGTAGACACACGGCTTGCCGCCAAATCCACCTGGCGCTGAACCATCACCGCTAACATAGAAAGTGGGTGGTTTCCTATATCCGACCCTTGATGCCCCATTATGGACGCCATCCATCTGAGGAAAGGCACTGCCCTGAAGCGCGTTTCTCTCGACAGTATCGCCAATCGGCTGAAAGGGAGAACTGGCATCAATCAGCTTTGTGCCTAGCTGCTTAGAATCTTGCCATACAAGAAGTTCGTCCCCTTCTGACATCCCTCCTATCTTATCTGCGCGATGCCAAGAATGGATTCTCCTGTAACCATCCCATACTGGGTTATCTGGATCATTGTTGTAACCAAGTTCATACGGAGTCCAACTGGTTATGCCTCCACCAAAATCCCCACTGTCTGGAGTCGTGTTTCGAGAAGGGTTCTTGGGGCAAGTTACATAGATGTTCCCGTTCTCACCTATCGCAAAGCCTCCAACAGGGCTTGGAACAGGCTTCTCAAAGATCGAATACGGCCCAATATCGCTATCTAAGCTATAGAGAATCATCAGATAGCTTCGGTAAGTGCCGGTAGTCTTCTCCGCAATAGCGTAGATCTGGCCGTACTTCAGTTGAAAGTCGATGATCTGATCTTCGCTTTTCCACCTATATCGCGTTGTATAGCCGACATCTTCATCTGGCTCAAAGCGGTAGAGCGTGCTGGCATTTGGCCGAGAGGTCGCAGCATAGATGTTGCCCAACGGATCTACCTGAATGCGGCGAACAACCTCTTCTGTCTCGAATCCAACAATGCTAAGCGAGTCCAGAAGTTCGCCATCTGGACTATGCTTGTAGATCTGCCTGTCTGAACTAAGCGTATAGACATTGCCATGAATGTCTGTGATGACGCTATGAAGTTCAGTCTCTACAGGGCTTTTGCCCCACTCAAACCCCTCGACGACAGTCTCAGGAGAGACATCAACATTAGGCTCGTTGTTTAGCTGTGTGTACTTGTTCCTAGCTTGGTCATACGAGACAACGGCAAGTGCCTGAGTCCTAGAGCCAGGGCCAGTATCCGTGGTGTACTTCTCAAGCGGTGCCCTTTGGGCTCCACGGTTACGGCCAGTACGGGGGCAGATACCCCTGACGTTGCGAGCATCACGAGTCGTCCCCGGAGGCTGAGCATCCAGTTGAGTAGATGAATCCAGCCCCTTGATCGGAAACGGGACTCTAATCTTCTCACTAGGCATCAGGACGGGGCACTAATGGTGTTGAAGTTCTCAAAACCAGTAGTCTGAACAGTCTTTGCCGCAGCCCCATTCATAATGGTTCCGTAATGAGGCTGAACACCTGCATCTCGTTTAACAGCGGTATCGAACAACGCGCCGTTCAACAATGAGGTCAGCCTCTGATCCAGCATTGACACATCGGGATCTTCATAGCCTTGTGCAAACGCGCGAACGATCTGAATAAAGAACGCTTCAAGATAGCGAGGGATGCGCAAACCCATGTCATCATGGACATTGGCAAGGGTATAGAGATCAAAAGGCCACCCAGCCCTGTAGTAGATGGTTATCGCAGCAGTCTCATTTACTGTAGGACTCGGCCAAATCTCCAATACCGGAGTAGCCTCTTCTGCACTGCCAAACGGGTTGCTACCGACATGCGCGGTGTTGCGTCCTACACGATCTCTTGCGTGACCAACAGCAGCCCAATAAGTGCTGCCTGTACCTATGTTGACGGAAGAAGTCTTCTTCTCAAGAAGATCCTTATAGGTTGTTAACTGGATGCTATTGAGAGACCCGGCGCTACTATCTATCGCAATCAGTTCTGCAAAGTCCTTTGGTAGCTGAATGCGATTGCAGTGAATCGTGCACGAGATGTCATTGTTCGTGAGATCCGCATTGGCTACTGGCGATGTGTTATACATCAACGGATTGTGCTCAAAGGTAATGTAAGTGCCGCCTGTATCCTCTTCTGGGTTGTAGTTCCCCCCATCCATAATGTAGAACCCCTTACGGGCATCTGTTCCACCAGTGATCTCAACCTGATCCCCGATAACTTTGGAGTATTGGAAGAACGGCGCAAGCGAGGCATGGACTAACTTATCCGTTCTATCTGAACTTTTAGCCCCCGCGTCGGTATTGTCTACTTCAAAGTTCAGACCCGTAGCCGTTACATTCCCACGAAGGTTGAGCTTCGCCTCTTGGTTCTCTAGCCACTTCCACGGATGTATCGTGGTCAGGTACTCTCCAGCCTGATTGACTAGATTAAGGTGATCAAGCGGAGATGAGGGAGCACCACCAATCGTATGATTGATATGCTCCCTCAAAACCGGAAGAGTAAGAGTCATGGTGCTGAGCCTCTACGCCTGCGTCGTTTGCGGAGAAAACGGTCCAGCTAGGGAAACAGGAGTATCACGCCTAACAACGCGGAGGGTCGTAGACTCGACCAAAGAATCGCGTTGAATAGCTACCATGAACAGGGGGCCAGCAACAACTTCAGCCAATCTGGCGTTAGCAGTTGCAAGATCCTCTTCCTCATACCCGCGCGTGAAAGCGCGAACACATTGAAGATAGAGGGGCTCCATCCACTGCGGCAGAGAAAACACGCTAGATGGCGTAGTAACCTGCGCCCATGCACGCCGATACCAGATGGTCATTTTGCAGTCAACCGCTTCGTGGCTGCTGGCAGAACCAGTACTGTCCTTTGGCGTCGGGAAGAGTTCAATGCGAGGCGTTGGCGAAGCCGATCCAGTATTGGTGTACGCAATAGCGAAGTAGAACGTAGCCGCAGGAACTTTGGCATATGACCCACCCGTTGTAGGAGCAGTCATGTCAGCATCCCCAGAGCTTTCTCGCTTGTCATTGATCTCCTGCATGCTGACTGCATAGAACCTTCCAGCAGCAGCAGCAGCAAGTACGCTGTTTCGGCTATCTAACCCACGAGGGGCAAAGCCAATCAGTTCAACGAAGCCAGCAGGTAGCAGGATATATGGAAGCGCCGATGTAGAGTCCACATCATCTTTGACGTCCTCAAGCCATCTCCAAGGATGCATTGATGCCATATAGTCACCAGCATCATTGACGATCCTATACATGTCTGTAGTTGACGCAACATCCCCGCCAAGCGTATGACGGATATGAGAGGTTACTGTGTCGAATGAAAGTGTCATTGGTAGAACCTCAGTTCACTAAAGCGTTATTGCCAGCAAGACCGGCAAGGGAAGATGGCGTTGCCCTACGAATTGTCCTCTGAGTTGTAGCCTCAATCAGCGAATCTCGCTGAATGGCGCTAAGCACAAGGGGACCTTGCATCACATCAGAGAGACGGGCATTTGTTGTGCCCACATCTTCTTCTTCGTATCCACGGGCAAAGCCACGAACGCACTGCAGATACAGTGGCTCGCACCATGTCGGCATGACGAACGTAGAACTAGGTGTCGAGATGTTCCCCCAACCCTTTCGGTAAGTGATGGTTATCTCGGCCTTAGCAGTATTAAACTCAGTAACCGAATCATCTACTGTTGGGAAGATCTCAAGCTGTGGAATCGGAACCGCCGTTCCTTCGTTTGAGTACCAAGCAACAGCGAAATAGAACGCACCGTCAGGCACGCTGGTATAAGCATCGGCGTGGATACCTGTACCTGCTACCTCTCGCTTGTCGATGATTTCCTGAAGGCTAACTGCGTACCAAACACCATTTGCAGTAGTTGCTCGACTATCTAGCCCTCTCGGGCCAAAGCTGATTAACTCAACAAAGTCGAGACCACTTAGATCGACAGACTGAGCGTGATCTGCAATTCTCGCACCAACAGGAGAGCTTGAGTCTGTAAGTGTTTGGGTGTGTTCTAACCACCGCCAGGGGTAAAGGGAGGCCATGAAGTCTCCCGCGTTATTGATGATGTCATAGACATCGGTTTCGGCTGAAACATCCCCACCCAAAGTATGCCGGATGTGGGCTGTCACCTTATCGTAATCAAGTGCCATAGTTGTTTAGGTAGGGAGTTAGAGCTAGCTCTTCTTGGTGGCCTTCTTGGCCTTCTTCTTGGTGGTCTTCTTCTTGGCCTTCTTCTTGGCCTTCTTTACCGGAGCGGGTGCTTCAGGTTCAGACTCCTCTACAACTACTTCGGGTGTCGCCTCGGCAACAACTTGGATGGTACGAGGAGGTCTAGACCCCAGGCGCTTCTGTCTAGCTAAAGCGCGCAGTTCGTGAGGTGATCGTTCGGGTCTGATGCTCATAGTTGTTTGGGGGGGGTAGGGCCCCCCCGCTAGCGGGATGAGACGCCAGCGGGGGAGCGATGTGAGTCAGGAGGAAACCCACACACAGTCAGGACTAGACGGCTTGCGCGGCGAATCCAACGATTCCGTCAAACAGGCAGCTAGTCAGATCGCCAGCAGTCGCCGTAGCCTCAAGGGAGATCGCAACCATCTTGACGAAAGCGATGCTGTCGTCAGCGGGGTTGGTCGTGATCGACTTGAGGCGACCAGCGGTACTTGCGCTTTGGCTTCCAGGGATGCCAGCATCCATATCAGCTTCGCAGGCGCATTCAAAGACGCCCCTAAGACCGATATGGCCGCTTGCTGCAGCCGCAACATCGTCCAAGGCTACGCCGAGGAGATGATCCGGTGTTGAATCAGCAGTGGCACTCTTGGTGCAAGCGGAATAACCGCCTGACGCAAGCGTAAGCATCACGATATCGCCCTTAGAGAGCGCGTCCGTGCAGGTAAGGTAAGCAGTCTGGGTCTCGAAGTCGATACTGCCGGGACCCATCGTGGGAGTGAGATTAACCATAGGTATATGTCTCCAGAATTAGTGAGTTACGGCCGTGCCGGAGTCAACCGGAGCAACGATTCCAGAACGCTGACGGCTAGTGCACACCAAGTTCGTCCAGCAGTCCACAGGTTGGACATGAGTGAACGGTTGGTTGGGGTGCGTCATAACCGGGTGGCGATAGAAGTAGCGAGTGCTATGGAACACCGGATGGATGTAGTTAGCATTGATCCAGTAGTAGCGGGGACCTTTAACGTAGGCGTCTGTTGCCGAGTTGTTATCAGTGCCATCTTCACCTTCACTCTCGTTGCCGAGAGTCGTTCCAGAGCCAATACGATAGACTTCAGCAGTATCCAGGTTGGACACATACTCAAGCTCGATACCGCCATAGGTCGGCTTCAAGAAAGCCGGGTCCTGACGGGAGGGAGCAGCGAACATGTCCTGCTGGTTACGGAGACAGGCCATGTAGTCCGTGATTCCGAGCTTACTGCAAGCGATGAACTGAGCGTTCAGCGTGCTGCTCTCGAAGTACTCCTGCCGGGTGGGAGGAGCTTGGAACTTGACCTTAAGATACATCGCATCAAAGGCAGCAAAGATCGACTGATCAGCTTCAAAAGAGGCTTGAGTGCCTGTCTCAAAGATGTCATATGTCGTCTTTTGCGGAGTCCACTTGGGATAACCCGACGAAGAAGGATCAATGCTCTCGACAGTCGTCCAAGCAGCACTTCCATCATGGTAGAGGCCATCGGTCTCTGAATTGATGAAGCAGGGAAGCGAGTACGGCTTGGTGCCGCCTGAATCTTCCATGTCAGCTTTGCTAGGGACGGCGAAGAGCGCATCTTCCATTCCGTTGAGCAATGAAGTCCAAAGACGCTGTTCCTTAACACGGCGCAGCTTCTTGTAAACCTTGTGACGAGCGGAGCGGCTAAGACCGCCACCAGTGTTCAATTCAATCTCATGATCTGTCCAGCTCATGTGATCCACTGCGAACTTCCAATCGATCTCCCACTCAGTCAGAACTTGAGGGTTCTGCCAGGTGAAAGTCTCGTTCGGCTGGTAGTAGTCGAAGGTCGATTCTTCGTCGAAAAAGATCTGGTCCTTGATGGTCTTGCCACCCTGGAGGATCTGGGATTGTGACTTACCTTTCATGAAGCGTCGAAGCAGGTAATTGTGCTTCGTTGCTTCGTTGATGATGGAGTCGGTGCCCGTAAGGACAGCCGAATCCGTGGTAGTCATAAAGTCATTAAAGACACTAAGAGCAGAGCCCATTTGTAGTCACCTTATGATTATGCGCGTCCGAAAAGTCGTTGGGCCTCATGTCTCGGCATGCCACTCTCAAGCGCTTCAAGGAGTTTGTCTTCTCTCTCGTCAGTGCTTAGCGAGTGCTCAGGGGTTTCAGCCCCACCTGCTGGAGTCATTTGGCCGCCAGCTTTAAGCTTGGCGCGTTTGTTGCTGATCTCATCTGCGACCTGTTTGGTCTCATCTGAGAACTCGATTCGGGCAGCATCAGACATCAAGTTATCAATGTCTGCGTACTCCCCGGTCTTTGCAAGAGAGCGCATCCTGTCGGATACGCGAGCATAGCTCTCTCCGTCGGCCAACTGCGGGAAACGGTCCTGCAGTTTGCCTTTGGCTGAGTCCATTAAGACGGCTTCAAGCATATTGCTTTGCGCTTGAATGGTTTCAAGCAGCGGTGCCATCGACGCCTTTCCGTACTCACTTAATGCTTCTGCGGCATCATCACCAAAGATGTCAGCGAAGGGTTGGATGGCTTCTTGGACGTTAGCGGAAACAGGTTGGTCGGTGGGCTCTGCAAGGGCCGCTGACTCTGTTTCGCTTTCCGGTGCCATCTCCTTCTGATTCTTAAGTTCTGTTAGCTCACGATAAGCATTATCAGCGTCGCCCTGGACCTTGGCTCGTTTCTCGCCCAGTGCAACGATTTCAGAGTTTGTCATCTTCTCGATGACTGACGCGGGGAGTCCGTCTCGTTTGAGGGCTGCGATGGCTTTCTCAAGATCATCGCTGGGTACGCTCTCTTCAACGGGTTGCTCTTCCTCGTCTACCTGATCCTCTGATTCAGGTTCCTCTTCAGTGGCTTGGTCAGCCTCTTCAGGGAGTTCTTCTTCCTCCTCCTCCTCTACCCCAAAGGGCAGTTCCTCCTCATCCTCATCATCTTCCCCAGCAGGATCTAGCGCCTCTAGGACAGCATCAAGATCTTCATCGGGCGCTCCCACGCCTGCGGGAAGCACGCTCTCGGTATCAATGGCCGCATCAGGGGCCATCACTTCAGGTTGTTCTTTCTCAATCATAGTTATCCTCCTATACAGGATCCGTCAGATATCTCTCCGTACGTCATGTCGCCTTCTTGTGAGGCAACATACTCAGTCACTTCTTTCTTTGAGTTAAACACGGGCTGACCGTGTTCATTGTGTCTAGGGGCGTCTGGGTCCCATCTGTTTAGAGATCGAGCTACAAAGCTGTGGTCTTTCGATACAGCGATTCTTGGCTGATCTACGATTCGGACAAACTTTCTGCCGCTTTCTTCAATCAAGTCCCCGATATGGGGCATCTCAGCAAGCGGGTAGAACCGCTCTACGACATGTCCTGTATCGCTGTCTTTGAATGAATAGATGGGCATAGTTATATCTGCGCGTTAGCCGCCATACTGGCCTGCGCCCCTGAGTCAATACCCGGAAGCTGACCAGCCCCCACGTTAGGCGGCTGTGAGATCTTAGACGCCTGGGTTACTTGCGGTCTAGCTTTACCTGCTTTTCCCGCTGTACCTAGTTGTGAATCCAACATGGCTCGTTGCTCATTTGCCCTCTCTTCCATGCCCATACCTTGGGCCATCTCCGTGTCAATGAGGTCCCCGATCTCCGGGTAGTTCATCGCATCGCCTAGGTGGTAGAGAAGCTCCTTCCAGTTGACGAAAGGCATTTGGGGCATCATTGGAGCCGTGTTCATCAGGAGTTGATACATCTGCATGACCCGCTGCTGGTGCTGTCCCTCGGTGGTTCTGGCCATGCTGTACGGTTCGATCTCTAGCTCAAGGTCGTCGAAGGTCGCGCCACTGTCAGGATCGTGGTCGCCCCCCACAAGCCATGGGTCTTCAAGTCCCAACGCTCGCTGGCCTTCTTCCCCGAGAGGGATCACTACACGGTCATCGTAGTAGAAGAACCAAGCCACTGTCCTCAGCAATTGTTCCACCGCATCAGCGAACTGCTGTCGGATATAGGCCATACGAACGGTTGAGGCCTCAGAAGCGACTTGAACTTCCGTCGCAGTGCCACGACCCTCGACATTCCCACGTTGCGCATCGCCAATACCGCTATTGCGATCCAGGCGATCACGCGCCGTATCAATGTATGACAACTGCTGCGCCGTCATACCACCAACCTCTGCCTGAACAACGCGCTGCTTCTCTAAGCCACTGACCGGGATCACATAGTTGTCATGTGAGTCCTTTACGCGCTGTGCAAACTTGGGATCGGTGTTATCTACTAGGATCAACTTCTTGTACTGCTCTGCGCTTCTTGAGGCAGAGAGCGTATGAGCGTTCAGATCCTGAACTTGGCCCTCAATAGCCATGAGGGGGGACAATGGGTAGATCGCATTGGGTACTTTGTAGACCCCAAACATCGTATAAGGCCCCCAGCGAGGTCCATAGTATGGGCGAGGGTCCCTAATCATCGCCTTACGGTCTTCTTCGTCCTCATCACCCCCTGAAACGACGCCTAGGGTGTAGATGGTGCCATGGAAGCCCTCATCTTCGCCGGGACTGTCCTCTAGAGTGATCTCTGGGATCCAAATCTCGTAACAAACTACCTCATCACGGTCAGGGAGGTCCTTTTCGGCCCTGCCAAGCTCCCTTTCGTCCGTCGTGGGCTTCAGATTCTCGATTGCCTCAAGGTTCCAGCCAGCTTCTGCGTCCTCACGGGCAAGATCCTCAAGATCTTCATGGTCTCGTACCCATTTATGTCCCATGAAGCGTGCATCATTAACAGATGTAGCTGCTGGATCGATGAAGAACTTGTTCTGAGGGATTCGAGAGCATGCAGGCCACATAGGCTTAGACTGACCCGTGGTATCCATCTGCGGCTTGAGACTCTTGTTGACCGCTTCGCTCGTCATGATGATGCTGAAGTTGAACAGCATGTCTGTTGCCGAGTCCCTAAGCACCTTTCTGAGCGATGTATCCTTGGCCCAGCGATTGAGTGCATGCCTGACAGCTTCTGCTACGAACTTCTGTGAGCCGGGTCGTCTGGTTTTGACCCTGACGCGCGGGTTGTCGTAGATCAGGCGGGGAACCATCAACGAGATGTACTCGTAGTAATGGTTCTCAGGCGAGTAATCGGCGCTGTCGCTCCCCTTCCAGAATGGGCCGTGGTATCGCTCTACCTGATCACCCATGCTGGAAAGATGCTTATCCCGAAGCCTCTCAGCCCCCAAGATCTCCTCAAGCAGATTACTAGCGTTGACGTTCAGCATTACCAGGCCATATAGGAAACGGTGTCGTTGTTAGATTCTGCGTCAACCCAGTAATCAGTGAGGTCTTTTGCCTCTAGAAATATAGGGGCCATATTCGTCACCTTGATCGCAGAGGTCTTGGTCGGCTTAACAGCGGTAGTCCCGACGTAACACGACCCCGTGACAGGAGCAAACCAGATGCCCCCTCTTAGGGGTACCGAAGTTGCGCTGAGTTGTATAGGCGATCCAGATGAAGTGACCTTGATCTGTCCATGATGCACATCCGTAGGCAGTCCACCAGAAGATCGGCTCATGGTATTAACCATGTCCATCAAGTAGTACTGAAGATACCCGCGCATGAACTAGTACAGAATCCAGCTAAGAACCTTACTGTCGCCGCCAGCGATGCAGTAGAGAATACTGGGGTCGCTGATCGGGATGAAGATCGGGTTATTGGCAGAGACCTTCACGCCGGTTGTCGCTGAGACTCCCGTCTTGCCGATGTAGTAGCTGGCAGAATCCTTAACGACAATGAAGATGCCATGCGTTAGGGGTCCCGTATTGCTTGTAATCTGGACCTGAGATGACGAGTTCATCGTTGTTTGCCCAGTTGTGAGGGCCGATGAATCAATCGTTACTAGGTTCGTTCCTCTGAAGTTAACCATTAGTACATTCGTCTCTTGCAGGCTTTCTTGGGTTTGCGTTTCTTCTTACTCTTCTTCGACTTGCCCTTCTTGGGGGGCCTGCCTCGTTTCTTTCCGTAGGTTCCTTTTCCTGCAGGCATCAGCCACCGCCACTAGATGTTGCTGAAGTAGCTGTTGTCGCTGCGGTAGTCCCTCCGCTGACACTGCCCCCACTAATACCGCCAATGCCACCTGGAAGTCCAGTCAAGCCGCCATGGGTTTCCATGCCAGCTTGCCCCTGAAGCGTCTTCAGGAGTTCATCTCTTTCCCGTTGCCTCATAGCTAGGTCTAACTCCCATGGGATGAATACATCCCATCCGTCTTGCCAAGAAGGATTAGGCTTGTCGTAAGGGCCAATCATCTAGGGATCGGATTGCGGTTATCTGTAATGGGCTGTGGTTGTTGCCCCCTCTGAGGGGGAAGAATCTCTAGCCCCCTGGGAAGAGCTACTGGCTGAGGTATCGGTTGATTGTTGGGGAGCCCCACATTGGACGGATTAGCAGGCATGCTAAATCCAAGTTTCTGGGCAGCAGCAGCTTCTTGTTTTGCAGTTATGTTGTTGAGTGCCATAGTTCGTTCTCGTGACTGTTGTCGTAGACATCCTCGTATTCGAGGAGGTCCCCCACGGATCCTCGGGGGAACATAGGTTCGTATAGTTCTAACGCCAAGTCGCGCTTCCACGCAAACATAGCGGCATATCTCACGCAGTCTAGTGCGTGATCGGGACATGCCTGGTCAGGCATATCCTTGATCGGCTTCCCATCAGTCTGCTTCATCCAGACGAATCCAGGGAACTCCTCTTCGGCACAGCAGGGCTCGGAGCGTTCATCGAGGTCCATGTCTCGGCCCATGCGCATAGCATTCTCGACGAACACCATTCGCGGCTGGCCCCCCTCAAACGGGCGAAGAGCCCACCGGACCATATCCAGACCGGCCATGATGTCGTTGTCCGCTTTGCGCGCGAGAGCTTCAGTGTCTCTGCCAGCGGGATCGCCCAGCCTATCGTTGAGCATGTCGATTGAGCGCGGCTCAGCGGGATCGCAGACGATGGCGGCGAGGTCGAACTCCTGATGGAGATCCTCAATGACGCCTGCCCACCAGTCGTAGTCCTTTTGAGTCTTATAGACCTCAGCGAGGCGGTAGAGGTTTGATTCTCCATCTACCCCCCAGATCTGTACAACGCCGGGGGCTCTATAGCCCCAGTCCACAGAGGCGAAGTGCCACTTCATCTCTCTGGGGATGTTCTTCTCCTCCATCATGTGAATCGCGGGATCCCACTCGTCGTAGACGAGGCCTTCCTCGGACACCCACCTACCCTTGAAAAGCCGCTCATAGCGTGCGCCAGTAAGCCTTTCTAGGTTCTGGAGGTACGCCTTGGTGAGGCTAGGATTGTCGTGGTGTCTGGATAGCAGGCGTGTGATCCCACCACGGTTTGCCCGTTGGTTCAGCCAGTGGTACTGCGAGGAGGGGTTGCAGTCAGCGATGGCCTGCTGCCAAGGCATCATGTTGTTCCTTAGACGGCTGAGGACCTTCTCCCAGTCCTCTAAGGAGCATTCCGTAGCCTCAAAGCAGATAGCGATGTCATACTCGGTGGACATGATCCTGTCCGAGTTATCCATCCCGCCGATCACAACATGACTCCCATTAGGGTAGCGGTAGTGCTGGCGCGTGTTCCTCTGAGCATCGCCTGTTCTAGCGGGGTGTCCATCCCAGAGCACCTTTTCCTCCCAAGTTACGAGCACGGACTCAGACATCGAGGTGCGTGTCTTACGGTAGAGAAGCACCCGGATACCGGGGTATTCCTCACAGAGGTAGTTTGCGTACTCAAGAGCGGCCCTGGTCTTACCAGTGCCAGCAGGCCCCTCTAGTAGCACTTCCGGGTCCCTAGTCAGGAACAACTGAGAAGCCGCACCCTGCGGCTTGAACTCATGGAAGACCTCTTTACTGCGCTGGATCAATGGTAGGTCCTAATGACATGCAGATTGATCAAGATATGGATGATCCCAAGAGAGGCCGTGGTCATCTTAATGTCGACGACATACTTGTTGCCACCAGTAAGAAAAGCCGCGCTATCGTAGGAATAGCTGAAGTTGTGGCCTTTATCATCTTCGGTCCACCCACTAGTCGTAACAAGGGCACCTGTTGCCTGACTGGTCGGAATGGCAATGGCTGTAACGGAACCACCACCAATAACGATTGGAGTAGCTAAATCCCTTCGATTGAAGATCTTGAAGGTGATCGTACTAAAGTCGCTAGCCGCCAATACATTGCCAGCTTGATCAACCACTCTGGCCAAGAAATCAATCATCTGGCCTGGCGTGACCCTTACAGAAGCCTCAGCAACAAGAGCGCTCATGCTTCCCTCCACTGGGCTGTGACCTGCATAGCATCGACTCTGGGACCTGTGACCATGACAACCGTTGTTGTAGCCCTCTTATCGTCCTGATTCTCAGAGATGACTCCCCCTCTACGAGTGACATTTGGCGTGGCTACACGAGACTGCAACTTCACACTAGTGAGCCTAGCCGGAAAGGGATCAGTATCGCTCGGGCTTTCACCGCCATGAACTAATCTAGCGGTGGGAGTCGTTGTGGCCGGGATGAGCCTTAAACGACCAGAGAATAGCTGTATAGATCTTGGGTTGTGCTTAGCTTGCCCAAGAAAGGCTGTATCTCTTGTGCCCCGTGCACCCCTAAAGCGAAAGCTACGGGAGGTTAGGATGACATCGGGCACTAGGGCACTAACATGAAGGAATGGTTGTTAGCGAATTGAACCGTAAACGCGCTTCCGTTGCCGTTGATGGGCTGCGGGAAGTCTACCGCCAAGATGGGCACATCATCTGCTGCAGCAGCCGTCGCGGCTTTCTGCTGGTAGATAAGAACCCCTTTAGCCGGGAGCGTTGCTGATGCCAGGCTACCGAACGAAATGCTGGTTCTGGTAGCTCCCATGACTGTTGTAGCCACAAACATCTCCAGCCAGCCCTTCGTCTCATTCATTGAGAAGCCCCAATTGAACGCTTGTCGGGTATCAGCGCTAGAGGAGTCTCCAGGCAGGTATTCGCCTATAGTCCCAAAATTGGCCAAGCTGGTAATACCAGCCTCATTGAACGAAAGGCCAGCCGTACCACCATCAGCATTAGAGGTTCCGATGGTGCTATCGGTGTTGTAGAGCATCGCAAACAGCTTGGGGTAGTCCGTGCCGCCCGTATTCTCTGATCCTGCCCCACCTGTGAAGGCAGCCCCGATGTTTACATCGGTTGTGTTATCGAAGCTGGCGGCGGTGGTGATCGTGGTGTTGCCTGCTGCGCCTGCGACAGCCTGTGTGATGACGATCTTGGCCCCATCTAAGTCGGTGGTCAGTTTACCGTTGTGGCCATCAGCGTGGGCAATACAAGCCGCTAGGTTAGCCGCAGGAACGCTAGCACTAGCCCCAGCGTTGAACTCGATGTTCGTGCTGGCCCCAGCATCGTTCCTGATGGTGTAGGTACGGCTAGTTCCGTCCGTGGAGATCAGAGTCAGCGTACCGTTGTTGACGTCATCAAACTCGGTATCGCCAAAGGTCAGCGTAGCTGAGCCTGCACCGACAGCGCTAGTGAGCATGATGTCGCCGCTCAACATCAGGCGGCGAGCATAAAGGTAGTTTCCAGATGCCATGTGTTACCTATAGGGGGACGAGCACATTCGTACACCATCTATGAAGAACTGCATAGAAGAAATCCATACCGGTATCTTCATTCTTCTCTTCTCTACTCTTCTCTTCTCTGGGTAACGGTCCCTGCGTTACCTCTAAACCTGCACAGGCATATGCGTCGGCACGACCACCTTTGCGATCTCAGACTTATGGTAGAAGATGCTCTGATCGCCCCAAGAGCCCACTTTCACACCACAATCGCACGCCTTGGCGCATAGCGCATGGTCCTCAGAGGCAGGGACAAGATGACCCTCAAGACGACCATTGTTCCTCACTAACATGAGCATCCTACCGATCTTATCTGGGTAATATTCCCCAGAAAAAAATCCACCATTACTGACTTCTGTTGATTCACTCACGCTGTATGCGTTACTCGTCGTCCTCCGGTTCAACCACAGAAACATCCAAGGTTTCCAAGATCACCCTCTTACGGTGCTCGATCTGACCAGTCAACCTGTGGTCCACACGCTCTCTGTAGACCTCTGGACGGGCCGCTTTCAACAGGAACTCCGTGAGTCGATCTGAGGGATTCATCGTGTCCATGGCTCTCGCAAGAGCCCAGTCCTCTAGATGCTGTACCCCATACTCCTTGGCTATGGCAAGAGCTTGTTCAAAGATTTCACTGCTCTCCCTCCAGCGATAAGGATTAGCTCTGGAGATCTCACAGGCTCTAGCAGCAGCACTAATACTCCCTCCCAAGGAATAAGCAGTCAGAAACCGCTCCTGGGACGCTGTGAGCCCATCTGGCCACTCAGGTAACGCTAACGCCGTTACCCCATCCCCAGAACCGCTAACGCTCACACCGTTAGTCTCCCCCTCACCATGGTACTTAGTACTAGGTACTAGGTTACTAGGTACATTGTTATCAGTGTAGTCATGGTTAGTGTACTCAGTACTAGGTTTAGGATCACTCATTAGGTTCTAGACAAGTCTGGGGTGAACACGATGTATATATAGAGGTCGGTTTCGATTCCGGGTGTGGGGGGTGGGGTGTCCTCTCAGGCCCGACGCACCACTCGCAGACTCGCTGCGTCAGGCCAGCCAAGGCAGGCTGCACTCGTAAGCCCTGTCCAAGCCGACCAGCCACGCAAGCCAACGCCCAAGCCAAGCGCACGACCACGCCAAGTACAAGGCCTAAGCTTCGCGCGCGCGTAAGAACGTCTCATAGTGACTCATTACCATACTACATGATGCGACGCAACCACTGTGCTGATCGTCTGGTCCGCGCTCCGCGCGGGGCGATCGTGCTGGTTTCGCTTCGTTCCTCGGACACCAGCTTCACGGTCTTATGTGACTCGGGGGGGACGGCGTGTGTCGTTCCTGTCTTCGAGTTGTTCGGTTCTTCCCCACGCGCTCAACGCGCAATGGAGATCCCATGAGTACTGCCCAAGTTACGACCACTTCCACTCCCCAGACCCAGGCCCCCGGCGATTGCGTAGGCGCTACGCCCATCGACCGCATGGGAACCGACAGCTTCCACGCGCTCTGCGTGAGGCCCACGGTGCTTGCGGACGGCACCACGTTCAAGAACGCGCGCGGCGACGATGCCAACGTTCTTGCGACAAGCAGCTTCGCTTGCTGCGCGTCTGGCTCCCTTCGCCAAGCGCCCATGAGCCTCGCCGTCCAGTGGCACAACGACACCACAGTTGCCAAGCTCAACTGGTGCTTCGACAACTTCGATGGCACAGTCGCCAAGAAGCTCCAAGCGTTCCTCGTCGCCAACATGCCTCTGCAACTCACGGTTGAGGCGCGCAAGACCTTCGCTGAGGTGCAGGCAGAGAACGCCGCACTCAAGGCCCAGCTCGCTGCGATGCCCACGATGATCGCCGCTACGAAGTAGACAGCGCACTGCGCACCCCACGGTCACGCACCTGGCAACAGGTCGCGTGGCCGTTGCTCTATGCCGCCAGGACGAAGGTGTGAGCCAGGAGGCTCACCATCCAGAATTCCAGGCAAATCAGAAACCAGATCCAGCCATTAGAAGGCCGCTATGTAGGCGGCCCTGCAACTATCATCAACGCAACTGCTGAAAACAGGAGGCAATCATGCGTTACAGAGACATCATTCGTGAAATCATCGAAGAAATGCCCACCAGCATCCTCATCCAAGACCCCACCAAGGGGAAGACATACGAGGTACAGATAGAGCAGGAGGCCCTGCAAGCAAGAGCCTCAATGTTCGTACGCAAAGAACATCAGTTCTACGGACAAGGAGTGCAAGCATGAAGCAAGACCTCATCCAAGCATTCATCTTCACATGTGCAGTACTAAGCGTACTCCTACTATGGGTATGCTAAAGCATTACAGAGTCAGGCTTTACCTCAAGCTAGCTGGCTACTTCTTCGAGAAAGCTGAGGACCTCGAATGGGGAGACAAATGAACAACTACAACTACTTCTGCTACGACTGCGAGGGCTACCACGCCCTCAGCCCGACTGCATGCCACTATCATCGCCGCTACTGGAGGTACACCCGATGAACCGATTCAACCACCTATCAGTCCGATGCCTACGCTGTGACACCACGCACCATGGCGTAGAGACAAAGGCCCGAGAGAGGCAACTGAGGGACACCAAATGCTCCTCATGCAGAACTATCATCACACAGCTACAAGGAGCATGACCATGGAAACCCGAATCGCAGGACAAGAGCCCTCACTGCCCAAAGCAGTGGTCCAAGACATGATCGAGGACACATCCGAACAGACCTACTTCTACCTGCAAATGGCATGGGTAGAGATGCTCGAAGCAGTCGACCTGCTACACACAATAGCCCAAGCAGGCAAATGCCCTGTAGACCTAGCCTTCTACGGCGAAGCAGAAGAGATCAAGTCCAGAATCAGCGCACTACAAGCAGCCATCAGAGCACACGCCAACAACGAATACACCGGAGACAACAATGCTAACGCTTGAAATCTGCCCCCACGAAGCAGCCAGCCTCGTAACAACCCTAGTACAGCGATGCACCAGCCTCGAACAAATGCTCGACTCAGCAAGAGAGCTACACGAGGAAGTTGCCGAAGACCATGACCTGCTACAAGCCGAAATCGACGGCATGAACGCAGGAGCCCAGCTTGACGACTATGTGGCTGAAGCAGCCCAGGGCGTCAACGCGCTACTCCCCCAATTCACCACTCTCGGCAGCAACCTAGCTGAAGAGATGCGCAACTGGGAATCAGAGCTAGCAGCCCTACTACGAAGCCACGACAACGTCGGCTCAGTAGACATCGACACAGTATCTGAATACCTCAGACCCTACGTCGCACGAGTCGCCCAATGGAGACTCAGCATCGAAACTATCATCAACAACACGGCCACTCAGGAGGCCTAAAAATGAACCCCTTCAGCCCCACCATCACCCTCACTGAATGCGCAGACGAGATCGTAGCCCGAGATCGTACCGCCCAAAGCCAGTACAACGCTGCCTTTGACGCGCTCGACGCCAGTCTCGACCGCCAGAAAGAGGACTACGAAGCACGCATCGACTACATGTCATGCGACTACGACGACCTCGAAACAACCTTGGCAGAAACAGAAGCCAAGCTGGAAGATCAATACGCGGACAACAAGTTCCTCGATGACGAGATCTACTCGCTCAACGAAGACATCAAGGAGGCCTCAAGAGACATGGAAGTACTGATGGCTGACTTCGAAGTGCTCAACATCCACGAAGTCGATACATTCGCTGACTGGGCAGAGCGTGCATACAGGACCATGCGGGACATCTCCAACGGATTCCCCATCATCCACTACGTCGGAGACTACTCAGGAATTGAGGATGCCCACTACGACATCCGAGACGAGGATGTAGACTACGACAACTACGAAGCCTTCAACCCGGCAGACTGGAACGATGGATGGCGCATCGACACCGAAGACAACGCCGTTGAAACCTTCGACTCACTGGAGGCAGAATGACTCAAGTAGAAATCACCATCCCCAACTTCGATGAGATGATCGAAGATGTAGTACGAGACTTCGTACAAAACGTCGACTTCAGAGACTACATCGACTACATCGACCGAGACGATGCATGGGAAATAGCCCACGAAGCTGCAAGCGATATGGACGGAGGCAGCAGTGAAGTAGACATCTACGAACTCAACAACATGCTCTCCCAAGTAACTGATGGACGCGACTGCTCAGACGGAGAACCATTCCGCAAAGCAGTCAAAGCTATCATCAACGCCCAAGCACTCAGTAACGGCAACGGCGTTAGCGACGGCACCCCAATGACCCTCAAAGTCTCAGGGGAAGAACGAGAGATCCAAGCGATACTGAGCCGACGAAAGCAATACTTCGAGGCAGTAGCATTAGCGCTATATCAAGCATTCGACTTCGGACCAGGACACACAAGCGGACCTGAAGACTCCGAGGACAGAAACGCATGGACTAGCGACCAAAACAGCAAAACCAACGAGTCCAAGCATGAACTAAACACAAGGGCACTATCATCAACTGAAACAGTGACCCTGAACAAGACGCTTTACGATGCATACAAGCAACAGCACACCAGGCTTGCAACCATCGCAACGCACACAATGGACCTACTAGGCCTACTCAGCAGCCTCCAACAAGGAAGCAGCGGCGAACAAGCTCTTAGACACGCCAATCGATGGAGCAACGCAGCAGAGTACGCACTAGAAAACAAGGTCACAGTACCCGAAAGCATCGACACAAACGATGAAACCACAACCAAAGAGGACTAATGCCCGACTTCCCTAACGGAGTCCACCCCAACCTCGGCCAAAACTGGCACGCTCGAATGACCGAACTAGCCATGGCCATGCACACAGGAGAGTACCGCAGTCAAGACATCTTGACCAACGATACAGCACAAGCTGAAGCCGAATGGCTACTCGAAGAAGTCCTATTCAAGGACGACAACCATGAAGTGCTCAAGTACAACGACGAGGGATTCCATCCCAAGTGGCAGTACACAAAGCTGATCCCATCAAACCTTGATGACGAAACTCAAGACCGATGGATCGACTTCATGGAAAAAGCTATCACCCACTTCCAAACGCTAGGTATCCCTACTAACCAGTACGGAAACACGCCGGAAGCAGGAGATGACTACGAACAGGCACTTGAAAAGCTGGAACTCAAGTTTGATCCCAGCAAAGCCAAGCAGCCAAGCACAGTAAAAGCAGAGCTTCAAGAGCTAAAGGAACTCGTAGTGGCGATGACGGAAGTACAACTCGCCCAGTCTCAAGGAAGCGACTGACAGGCTACACAAGGATGAGATCCACTTCCTACTCGGAGTAGCCGCAATAGCATTCGCAGTGCTATGCGGATAAGAAAATGCTAGAGGCCAGGCAAAGGGACACCCCAATGCCTGGTCTCTAAGCTCAATGCAAAGAAAACTATCATCAATGGCAGCCCGATACGGCGGCCCGATACAAACACATGATCACAACAGAAGAACAAACAAACACACAGACACTAAACCAGTACAACCTGGACTGGACAGTAGACCGAAGACCGCTATTCATAGGGCACATGGGCAATACCTGGACCCATGAAGGCACAGAACTAGAGGCAATCAACGACACCTCAAGCACATTACTTGAGTCCCATGTCGTCAACACCAGGTCAGACACCAATGAGATACTCGGAGTAGTAGGCAAGAACTACCAGATCCTACAGAACGAAGAGCTACTAGAGATTGCACAAGCAGTAGAGGACAAGACAGGAGCCAAGATCGTCGATGCCACTTCTATGCGGAAAGGTAAAGATGTCTTCTTCCAGCTAAGCGGCAGCGACTTCACGCTACCTGGCAATGATGAAGTCAAGGCATACCGCCTCTACTACAACAACCATGCTGGAGAGAAAAACAACCATTGGCTTGATACAACACTCAGAGTGACCTGCGAGAACATCTTGAATGCAGCAATACGCGAAGGCGCAAAAGACGGCATCAAGATTCGCCACACAATAGGCATGAAGGACAGGATCGAGGAGACCATCCTAGCACTCAAGGAGTCAGAAGAGCTTGCAAGGCAATTCAGGAGCACTTGTGAGTACCTAGCCAATGCGACTCGAATCAACCTGCCTGACTACTTCAGCAGGGTATATAACGCCAACTATGGCGAAACACCTGATCACCAAGAAGAGCAAGCCAAATACACACGCATGACCAACATAGCGAACGCTTGGCAAGTCAACTTCGATAACGACTCACACCCCGCAAGCATGTGGACAGCACTCAATGCTGTAACAGAGTGGGCTGACCACGAGCGCACAGTCAGAGGCGAAGCCAACGACGACTCACTACGCCGACACTCCAATCTGTTCGGTACATCAGCAGACTTCAAGCGTAAAGCACTTGATGTCGCCTTCGAAATGGTGGGCTAATGAGCGACAAGCACGACATCAGTGGAGACGAACTAACTCGTGAACACCTACAAGCAGACGAAGCACAGTGCGATGAATGCACTAGCTGGATTACTGTGTTCGTAGACAAAGAAGGAGACCTTGGGCTAGACCCTGAGTGTCACTTCTGCGACGGCAATATCGTCTGCGATGGACACATCAGATATCTACACGGCACGCTAGATCAACATGGCAGAGAACGGACTGAGCAGGTTGACTGCAAGAAGATGGCCTGGATCTACGACAAAGAAGGCAACGGATTCTATTGCATCGAATGCTGGACCATCATGTGCGATGGCAACCCGATGGAGTACGAGGAGTTCATACACAGAAGGACAGCATGAGCCCTCGTAGATATGTAGCACGGAACCACCCTGCTATGCCTAAGGCACCACAACGGGGCATAAGAATGTCTATGGACTTCCCTGATGTCGAATCAATGCTGGAGTTCAGAGACGTACTCAACAAGCTCGACAACACTCCACCCAAGTTGCATTGCTACAAGCTAGATTTCTTCGACATCGAAGAGATGCCAATAGGCAACCACTACCTACTGTCTCCCAAGACAGACAAGAAGATGCAAGAGCTTACGCGGGAGATCATCGAAGTACAGGAGACCAAGTACAAACAGAAGAAGAAATGACTGAACTACAACCTGGCATATTGCGAGACATCAAGCTCGTAAGAAGAATCATTGAATGGATGGAGGTAGTACATAGAGGTGGCGAACAACAAGTTCGTGACTTCATCCATACTGTCTACGGAGGAAGGCCATCAGAAGGCTACATCAACGAGAAGTTCGAGAAGATCGAAGTCTCTGGTGTATGGCACTGGATGGGCTCACTAGACAGCACCAACCTACACCGCTTCTACAACCTCATTATCAATGAGGACCCCACCGAATGGTGGGAGGGATACCACGAAGCCCAAGACAGAATGGTATGCAACGGCCCTACCCCAGAGGATCTGGGCGCAGAGCCTAAAGAACCATTCGACGAGCATCCAGAAGATGCTTGATCATGACGAAGAAGACGCAGTATGGAGAGACAGGCACGGACCAACAGGAAGCTGCATAGTCTCTCTAGGCTGCCTCATATTTCTAGTCGCTGTTATTGCAGCGGCAATCAAAACGCTATACTGAACCACACCTTACACAGGAGAACAAATGGCTGACTACAACAAAGAAGACTTCAAAGCAGAATGCGACCGACGTCGCAACGAGAACCTGATCGTCAAGGGCAAGACCTACGACATCAAAGATCAGATCAAAGAACTAGGCGGCATCTGGGACAGCAAGGAGAAGCAATGGCTACTCCCTGACCAGAGTTCTGTAGCTACCTGCCACGCAGCAATGGGCCTAGGCGATGGACCGCCTCCCGTACCTGCACCCGATGAAGCCCCCGAGTCACTATCATCAACTGATGACGCTGCCGCAGGGGATCTTGATACAGACAAGATGCCCTTCTAATGAGCGAGTTCATTGGAGGCTGCCGCTTCAAGGTAGAGCAGGTAGAAAATGGATGGGTCATCGAGTTCCAACAGACTCGAAATGCGACCCACACAAACAGGTCTACGCTTGTGAGATATTGCGCTGGACCTGATGTTGCTGATCTGATGGAAGTTCTTCATGAGCTTCTATACAGAGAGCAAGCCCGGCTTGATCAGGCTGATGAGCCCAACGCTTCTCAGCCCGAAGCTGAATGACCTGCTTATCGTCCCCGTACAACACGCCATTCATGGCATCAAGCGTGCTCTTTATCACGTTGTCGATGTCAGGCTTTTGCGCGTGATGTACGGGGGCTGAAGCCTTTACCACATCAGAGTTCTTACCCGTACCGTAGTGAGACTTCGGACGAGGGAAGAAGAACGCGAGGGACAACCTAACAGGCCCCTCTATCGGCTCACTTACAGCCGAACCAACCACTATGGCGACAGTCTCGCGCCACTCGTGAGCAGTTCTAGGGTCATACATGATGATCCTATTGCCAGCCCTACGAGCACGAGGCCGAGGCTGTCCCACAGGAACACCACATACAAACACACTAACAGGAGAATCAATTGAACGATTCATTTGAATTCAAAGTCGGGCCTCCCGACGATGCAGAGAACCTTACGGTTATGAAGATTGGCTTGCAGGCCAGAAGAAACGCGCTTGCTGGCTTCAAGAAGGTGCAGAGCACCATCCTAGAGACAAACCCTGAATGCTCGGCACAAGAAGGTGTCGGATACACATGGCAAGGAATGCTGTCTCAGGCAGCGTACACCATAGTCCTTACCCACATGATGCTCGTGAAAGCCGGGTGGAAGTTTGAGGGCAAGGAGCCAGATCTTGAGAAGCTCTTTAGCCAAGTGCAACGAGTAACCACGGAATTCGCCAAGAACCTACCACAGGGGGACAAATGACCGAGAGCAATGGAGTAGCCATAGGCCAACGAGGCTTAGTACTGCATGACTTAGATGCCATGCAACGATTCGCGCAGATGGTACTGGCATCAGAGCTAGCGCCAACTGCATACAAGAAGGGCAGCACAGCACAGCAAGTAGCTAATGTTTGCGTAGCCCTGCAATACGGGCTAGAGCTTGGACTGTCTCCTATGCAATCACTGCAAGGAGTAGCTGTTATCAACGGCAAGCCCACCGTCTACGGAGACGCACTACTGGGCCTCTGCTATGCCTCAGGACTCGTCGAAGAGTTTGAGGTCAATGTAGCAGGCACAGGGGATACCCGAGGCGCGGTATGCACAGTGAAGCGCAAAGGGGTAGAGAACCAGATCGTCCGAGCATTCACCATTGCAGATGCCAAGAGAGCTAAGCTCTGGGGACGGGCAGGCCCCTGGACACAGTATCCCGAACGGATGCTAGAGATGCGAGCCCGAGGGTTTGCACTCAGGGATGCTTTCGCAGACGTACTGCGAGGCGTCATCAGCGCTGAAGAAGCGCAAGACTACCCGACCGAAGAAGCCCGAGAGGTTGAGGTCACAATACAGGAGACACCAGATGAACAAGAACGGAAAGAACAACCGGAAGATCACAGTGACGGCAGCAGTCACGAAGGCTGAGTCGGAGTACATCAGAGACTTCTGCGCTCAGTTTGATATGAGAATGGGAGACTTAGTTAGAGAGCTAGTTATCTGGGCCATTGACCATGTGCCCATCAAGAATGAGACACCCATCCTGATGCTTGAAGAGGACCGCATTCCCTTTAGGCACGAGGATCGCAATCTCCGAGGCGTTCGCCCTGGCAGTAGAAGGGGCGGTAGAGCGTAATGGCTGGCGACTGGATCAAAATGCGGGTCAACCTGCCTTCTGATCCACAGGTCATCAAGGTAGCTCGACTGCTTGACTGCAGCGAGTTCAAGGTAGTCGGCCTGCTCCACTGGCTGTGGGGCTGGGCTGACGCCCATACCGAGGATGGCCGGGCTGTCGGAATCGACTGCATATGGATCAACAAGCAGGCTGGCGTTGAAGGCTTCTGCGAGGCACTAGTACAGGTAGGCTGGCTTGTGATGCACGAGGACGGTATTGAGATACCCAACTTCGCTCATCACAACGGAGCCTCGGCTAAGACTAGGGCTAACACAGCTAGACGAGCAGCCAACTTCAAGAACAGACAGACCCCTACTACTAACGTACCCAAGGAGCCAGTTCGGACAGATAAACCCCGGAAAACACACGGCAAAGTAGATCCCATCATGAAGCTGCTTGAAGGCCCCTTCGCCCATCTGCTAGAAGGAGACAAGGCTGAAGACCTCAAGACATGGATCAACCACCTAAGCCAGCGACTGCCCAAGACTTACTCAGATGCTGGAGCCCGTGCCCTACTGAAACGAATAGATGAGATGACTCCAGACGAGCTACACAGAGGCGTCGAGTTCTCTCTAGAGAGCAACTACCAGAAGCTAGTCATACCCAAGGAGGACAAGAGGAATGACGGACCAAAACGATTCGAGGAATACCCCGAGTAGCCATATCTACGAGCCCTCTACCAAGTGGAGCGACGGAGAGTATCCCTGGAGGCACCGTAAGCTCCTACAGGAGGCTATCGACACAGCAGGCAACCCGTGGCTCATCTGGGACAAGGGCACGGGAGAGGCGCTTACAGGAGCTACAGAGAAGCTGCTAGATGGCGATGCTTTACTGATCTTCTTGGGACCAAGGGGTACCGGGAAGACTCAGGCTGCTGTAGAGATGTCCCTTCAGCTAGATTTACACCTGAAAGCACAAGACAGAAGCAGGGTCATTAGCCACTACTACTCTCCACTAGGAGAACTGCTCAACAAGGAGAAGGCTAGCTGGGCAGACAAGATGATTGACTCTCCTCTCAAGCGAGCCAAGACATGTGGACTGCTAGTGCTGGATGAGATACAAGAAAGTACTGGGTCGGAATGGGAGCGCCAGACACTGACGCTTCTAGTCGACGACCGTTACCGGAATATGAAGCGAACCATACTGATCGGGAACCTGTCGCTGAAAGGCCTTGGCGACTTCCTCTCCGACTCAGTGAGGTCCCGCTCCAAAGAGACCGGTAGCGTCATAGAGATGGCGGGGAAGAGGTACCGCTAGCCGGTAACAGGATGCGCCGAGGGCAAACCACACGTTCTACCGGGCATACACCAATGAGCCCTGCCTACGAGGCAATTCCCACCCATTCCCCGTCTTCTCTATTCTTCTCTACTCTTCTCTAGGTAACGCACACAGCGTTACCGTGTCAAACGACACGGCGGCGTGTCAATTGACACAGAAAGATGGGCAATTGCCCAGAGTTAGTGACACATACAAGTAGATGCCAGGAGTTGCCTCCTTACTTCTAGGCATCGTAGCCCTTGCGGCCATACAGGCCGTAGGGGCTATTTTTATGTAGTGAGGACCTACTTGCCCGACTTACCAGAGCCACTCTTCTTAGCCGCTCTTCTTACGGGGCTCATCCCCGTTGTATAGGCAGCACGGGCCTTGGGCTTACTCTTTTGCTTACGCTTCTTGGTCTTTCTAGGCATGTTACTTCTTGGGTTTACCCTTACGGCGGTTCTTACTACGAGAGGTTTGGACACATCTACCCTTAGCGTGGGCCTTAGTGTGGTGCCCCTCTCTCTTGTCTCCCTTCTTAGCCTTCCCTGATTTCAGGGCCTTTCTTCGGCACTTGTTCCTACGAGCACGAGCCTTCTTGGAAGACTTCTTCTTGTGGAACTTTGAGTACTCCTTCTTGTAGTCACGGGGCATTGTTGTCGTTGGTCCCGTTGCTCCCTTTGGTATCTACAATGGATTTCAGGATGTTGCTTAGCGAGGTAACTACTAGCGTAATCAAACCAGCAACAACTGAGATCGTTTCGCCCGGTAGATAGAGGCACGCTCCTAGGAAGATGACGACCATCAGGGTCATATAGGCCCCAGCCCATGTACTCAAGTGGAGCGCAGCAAGCTCTCCTGCTGATTGCCTTGCTTTGATCTCAGCCAGCTTCGCTTTAGCCTCTACCTCACGGAGTAGTAGCTCAGCCCTAGTGTCGATCACTTGTGCGCGTTGGCGTTTCTCTGTATCAGTCATTTCTCCTCCAAGCAGAGTGAGCAGCCATCGCCTGAAAGACAGATGCCTGAGAGTAGATGAGTGCTCCCGTCCTGTGCCGTTACGCATGAGGTCAGTAATACTACCAAGATAAGTCTTAGTGCCATCCGTTGCCCCTAGACTTGAGGCCCATGAAGACTAGGAAGAGGAGAATCCCGCCGCCAAAGACATATGGCAGCCACCACGGGGGGGTAGGGGCACCGTCCCTGAGTGTCATGCCGGGCAGGGGTGAATCACTATCATCAACTTCTCCTATCTCCTCTGCCACCATCTTGTCTAGTAGCAGGGCCATATTGCGTTGTGTCTCACGGCTCATGCCGTCGCTCTTCTGCACGCCTGGCAAGTCCCAAGTGAGTGCAGCATAGGTGGATTCGCTTTCGCCCGTACTGTCGAGATCGAAGTCGTGCCATCCATAGCTATCGGAGACTTCTCCGGTCAAAGCAGAGGTAGAGCTTCCCTGACCGAGCGTGAACTGGTCAGGAAGGAGCCAATCTGCGGGACCACTCATAGATGAGCAGCCCCACAGACTCCACACACAGAGCAGGGCGAGTAGCCTCACCCCTTCTTCTCCGCTTCCACCTTGAGCTTCCTCTTACGGCGAGCATTCCCCGCCAAGGCTGCTGCTGCAGCACCGCCGAGGGCTGCGAGAGCCGGGTTCGTGCCAAGGAGCGATCCGATGATTCCACTGGCTTCGTCTGAAGTGGCAGCATTAGCAACCATGTCGCCAATAGCTACCTCAGACTCCTCACCCGTTTCAGAGTCAAACACAGATACGGTTGTATCCCACACGCTCTCCATAGCTGCACAACTAGTGCACACGCCATAAAGAACAATCGTGACAAAGGCCGTAATAACGAGCTTACTTTGCATCTTTCTTGGCGAGTCCTCGGCTCACGCAATACGCCGCAACGGTCACGGCGAGGCCAAGAACGGCTGCCATCTGAACGCTGGGGTCGTAGTCACCAGACACCACGGTACCCGCGATGCCTGTCAAGGTTGTAGTGAGGAGTCCCTCGGAGGAGTTCAAGAGGGAGCCGGTGTTGATCGGCCCCAGGGAAACGGGGGTCTTATCCATTGTTGTTGAAGTAGGGGTTTAGGAACTAGCGGTGGCCTTCATTATCTTGTTCCACCGCTTGTTGAAAGCATTCTGGACAGAACGCTCTCTTTCTTCTGACCGTTTGTACTCTTCGCTGTCTCTATCGTAAAGCCGTCTTCTCTCTCTAATCCTCTTGATTGAAGTCTCAGCATGCCTCTTGGCGCTTGAGAGGCCTATAAGGCGACGATCTTCCTCTGAAAGATCCATTCCTGCCTTCCACATGTTCTCTACCTGAATGATCTCTTTGCGCCTCTCACGGTAGAGAGATGCAGCGGAGTACTTAGTGGGAGCCAGAGCAAACCTACGCAGCAAGGGGACATCACCAACAGCAACCTCTTCGCCCTCAGAGATCTGCTCATAAACCTTCTTGGCACGAATGCCTTCCTTGCCAATGCCGCCCCCAAGGAACTGAGCCATGTGCTCAATGGTGGCAGGGTTGATCGACATGTCGATGCCCAAGAACTTTCCAGAGCGATACTTGTTGCCGCCAGCGGCTTCATTGAGCCAGTCCGTTAGTGCCTGTACATCCTTATCTACTGAATCAAAGGCAAGCTCAGAGTCGGGTATAGAGTCATTTCCGTACCTGTTCTTGTAGATCGCTGATCCCTTCCAATCCCGGTTGTTCCTGACCTCAAAGAAGGGCTTGGCAACTGTTGGCGTGACCATGTCTGTGATGTCTGTTCCACCACCAACCGGGCTGAATGCCTGCAAAGCAGTCTCAAACAGATACGGGGAAACCTCGTCCTTGGTCTTAGTTCCAGACCAAACCTCTCCGAACATATTGCCGATGGCTGCAAAGAAGTTGTACCCGTAGGGAAGCGGGATCTTGATGCCTTTGCCGTCTTGGCCCATCCAGTTGAGCAGGATGAGATTGGCCCTTTTGTCCCAATCAGGGATCTTAGCCCAATACGTTTCATCGTCGTCAGGATCAGTACCACCAATAGCAGCATTCATGATGGCTACTGCGGCGTGAAGAGTAACGATTCCTCCAACGAGAGACTTCGCATGGGGCTGGAAGGATCGCTTACCCTCTCTGTCCCTAGAGAAGATGGCATCAATGAGCCGTGCGTTACTCTGGATGTTGGCGTTAGCGAACATGTACAAGCTATTGAACAGACCGCCAATCGTTCCCCTTGCTTCGAAGTTGACGGTCAAGTTCTTGGCCCCGAAGCCAAGCTCTTGATCATCCATGTTCTCTCCCTCTACCAGCTTGGAGGGCAGCCCCTTCTCTATGCCATACTTGAAGTAGGCAAAGCGAGCAGCGTTCTCAAAGGCATCGTTGAAGTTCTCAACGTATCCAACCAATGCACTAGCCTTGCCCTTCCAGAACTGCAGTTGGTGCACTTCAGATGGGTTGTGGTATTGATGGATCTCCTTGAACCAATCCTCAAGGCCTCTTGTCTTGCCTAGGTCAAGGAAGGTTACAGGGGCACCAGAGGCCCG
>VTLG01005214.1_pt1 | contig 39009 bp, 46 predicted proteins | sample 4694571 | NCBI WGS metagenome assembly VTLG01 (sample SAMN12604809, study PRJNA352737) | marine metagenome | biome: ENVO:00000447; feature: ENVO:00000209|ENVO:00000569|ENVO:01000036; material: ENVO:00002151; isolation source: viral sequences binned using virsorter ... | reverse complement strand
AGTTACAACTAAACTATGCGACCACTTCCACCCATACCTGACTGGGTCACGTTAGAACATCAGGTTGCACAAATATTACAAACACAGGAGGAAAATGGATGGACATTTGATGAAAGAGCTGCATGGGAGCTTACACAGACTCTCCAAAAAGAGTATGAAGAAACTGTTAAAATACTACGAGAAAGGCACCCTCAAATCCAAGGCACGGAATTCACTCCTAAAAGAGATAACCGAACACAAGGCTACATACGAGGGGCTACCTTTACGAGACTCAAAGAATTAAACCCTACATCAAGAGATCACATCGCATGGATTCTGACAACACACTATGGCTGGAAACCGTCATTAATGACCTCCACCGGAAAACCCGTGATAGACGAAGTGATTTTAAAGGAGATTGGGACGGAGATATCGATGATGTTCTTCAAATGCTTGGACTTGACCAAGAAGCTAGGGATGCTTTCCGAAGGGAACAACGCATGGCTCAAGCTTGTTACGAAGTCTAAGATACATCATCACTGCTCCGTTGCAACAAATACGCACAGATGTGCACACAGAAACCCAAACTTATCCCAGGTTCCATCAGATGAACGCTTCAGGAAACTCTTTACTGCATCGCCTGACAAAGTCATGGTGGGTGCAGACCTTAGTGGTATCGAGCTTCGTATGCTCGCCCATTATATACATCCTTACGATGGAGGCCGCTACAGTAATATTCTACTCACCGGAGACATCCATCAAGTCAACGCCGACAAGATAGGAATATCTAGAAGGCTTGTAAAAACTGTAACATACGCGTTCCTATATGGAGCAGGAGACATCAAAATTGGGCTATCATATGAACAATGCCTTTCCGAGGACCAGGCGAGAGCAAAAGGTAAAGAGATTCGTCGAGCTTTTATCGACGCCATTCCAGGCCTTGCAAAACTACTTAAAGCTATCAAAGATGCGTCAAAACGGGGTTTCATCCGGGCTATCGATGGAAGAAAAATTGAAGTTGATTCATCACACAAAGCGTTGAATTACTGCCTTCAATCATCAGCCGGAGTTATCGCTAAGAGATGGATGGTCATCGCTAATGATTATATCCACACTCATCCTTATTTTGAGGCGACTCAACTAGCGTTCATCCATGATGAACTCCAATATCAAACAACAACAAAGTATGTAAATGACATTAAATTCACCCTCGAATTCTCAGCCGCCAGAGCAGGAGAATTCTACAACACCAGAATCCCCATTGCAGCAGAGTCCAAAGCTGGACGAACATGGGCGGAAGTACACTGATAAATATACACCAACACATAAGTGGTGCCCAGATTGCCAAGCAATGCTACCTCATGATCACTTCAGCCCCGGAGGAAGTTCAGGTGGAGGCATGCAAGTCTACTGTAAAAAACATATGGCTGAGAGGCAGTGCAGACATTTTAATGAGAACCCTGGTCTCAGTCAGTTGAGAGATGCTGCGACACGGGCTGCGGAAAAGGGTTTAGAGTTCACTATAACCTATGAAGATGTATTAGCGAAAGATGTAGATATATGTCCATATATGGGTATACCTATCCGATGGACGCATATTGAATCAGGTAAACATGGAAGGAAAGGCAGACAAGGAGCTCCAGATGCTAAATCATTAGATAGAATAGACTCTAGCAAAGGTTATACACTAGATAATCTATTGGTTTGTTCTTGGAAAGCTAATAATATAAAAGGATCTGCTACATGGGAAGAGTTACTACAAATTAGTAATGCACTGAAAGCTATTATGACAAAAAATGAAACTACTAATTGACGCAGACTTCATCGTCTACAAATGCTGTGCAGCAGCAGAAGATGAGATAGACTGGGCTGAAGATGTAGTCCTTGTTACCAGTAGATTCAGTGAAGCCTATAAGGCAGTACTACATGAAATAATGAAGATTAGAGATGAATTCAGTGAAGCTACTGATGCCATACTATTCTTCTCCCATTTTGATAATTTTAGGAAGAAAATTTTCCCCGAATATAAAGGGCATCGAAATAGAAAGAAGCCATGTGGCTACAAAAGAGTCATATCAGCATTACACGATGACTACCAAGTAATTATTATGCCTCAACTAGAAGCTGATGATTCAATGGGCATCTACGCTACTAAATATCCTGGCAATGTAATTGTAAGTCCAGATAAAGATATGAGACAGATACCAGGACCACTTTATGACTTCAAAGAATACACACTCATCAACGAAACTGATGGTAGAAATTGGCATTACATTCAGACTCTTGCCGGTGACGCAACCGACGGTTATAGCGGCGTTCCTGGCATTGGTATTAAACGTGCTGTAGCGTTGTTTGAGAAGACAGGTTATAATTGGCAAACAATTAAAGATGCGTTCGCTGCTAAAGATCTTGATGAAGATATGGCATTGATGAATGCACGCCTTGCAAAGATCCTTACTAAAGATTATTATGATGACAAGCGACGAGTACCTATCCTCTGGACTCCCAAAACCGATAACAGAGATGACTCTGGAACAAGATCTGGAACTAAGGAAGTTTTATGATTCTGTTTCACAAGATGAAGTAGAGAGAAATGATCTATTGACAGTCATAATGGCACTTAAACATCAGAATTTTATTCTGTCCAACTCAATGATGAATCTAGTAAAGAAATGGCCAACTATTTCCACCTCAGCAACACCACAGGATCAACAAACGAAAAAGGACCAGCCTACTACAAAAGAGGTAAAGCCCAGGTTTGGGACTTTATTCGGGATAACGATCTAAACTTTCACCTTGGTAATGCAGTTAAATACATTGCCAGGGCAGGATATAAAGACAGTAAGAAAGAAGACTTAATTAAAGCAATCCACTACCTAGAGAATGAACTCGAACACACCATCAACACTACAGCAACAAGCACGGGAGTTTCGGAAGGCCTATCGTGTACCCAACTCGAAGACAGTCTGCCAGAGATCAACACAGAAAAATCTAATAGTGGAAGAGTTCAAAGAGTTCTTGGAGGCGGAAGGTCTACTTTTTCGACATGATCCTGCCTTCACAACAGATACATTGAAAGAATTAGCAGATCTGGTCTACGTATGTTACCAGTATGCAGAGAATATGGGATGGGATCTAGACACAGCTATGGATAGGGTCCATCAATCGAACATGTCAAAGCTCGGAGAGGATGGCAAACCCATCTACCGAGACGATGGCAAAGTCCTTAAGGGACCAAACTACAAACCACCAACATTAACAGACTTGATATGACACATGAACTAATCTCCCGTACAGGTCGGGTACAAAATTGGATGGACAATCCTGAGGGACGATTACCAGTATCGTGCACGGTCTATGTCGTAGAGGATTCTATGGACGAAGGACGTGACTCAATCGAAAACAGCTGGAGATTCGTCTCTCATGCTCTCCGATATGGAGCAGGAGTTGCAGTTCATCTATCAAACCTCAGACCCAAAGGAAGTGAAAACGGAAAAGGTCTTACGGCTTCTGGCCCTGTATCATTCGGCAAAATCTACTCAACATTAAATGAAACTCTTCGGCGTGGTGGTGTCTACAAAAATGGCGCTTGCGTCTTGCATTTGGATATCAACCATCCTGATATACTTGAGTTTATTACTACCGACAGGAGAGAACTCCCATGGGTCAAGCGATGTGTCAATCTCACTACCGAAATGTGGGACGACACAAGCGACGCACTACGGGAATCTCTGCTATACGGAATTAAGAGTGGAGACATCTGGCTCAACAAAATAAAGTATGATAAAAATGGAAAAAGAATCTACGGGAATGTGTGCCTTGAGGTTTACCTGCCCTCACGAGGTACCTGTTTGCTCCAACATGTCAATCTCAGTGCCTGTGACATCAGAGAAATCCCAACGGCTTTCTATAGCGGTATGTCCGAACTGTGCGATCTCCATGGCAGAACAGGTGTTGGAGAATCTGGAGAGTATCTTCCCCCGGATACAGACAGACAGGTTGGATTGGGAATGCTTGGACTCGCCAACCTCTTACGAAGGTACTCAGTAACTTATAAGGAGTTCGGCTATGCCCTTGAAAAACTCAACATGGACGCCATCGACACCTCACTTGGAGAAGCAAAGAACATCGCACTTCAGTTTAAAATGGGTGTTGACGCGGCTGCTAACGTTGCCCGCAGTCATAACATGGATAGGGCTTTTGCTATCGCTCCAACTGCTAGTTGTAGCTATCGAAGCACTGACGTGGACGGCTACACAGCAACACCAGAAATCGCCCCACCAATCGGACGAAAAGTAGACAGAGATAGTGGTACATTTGGTGTCGAACCTTATGACTACGGTGATGTTGAAATAGCGTCTGAAGTAGGCTGGGATGCCTACAAAAAAGTAGCAGATCAGATCATGATCATGCTGGATAACACGGGACTTCTTCATGGATACAGCTTCAACTCTTGGAGTGATGTTGTAGCCTACGACAATGCGTTCGTTGAGGAGTGGCTGGCATCGCCCCAGACCTCCCTTTACTATAGTCTACAGGTAATGGGAGACACGCAGAACAAGACCAATGTCTACGCGGCACTGGATGAGTCCTCAGTTGAAGATTACTTGGCAGACATTTTGAACACACAACCGGACTGCAACTGTCAAGAATAATGAGAAAGAATCCTTATCAACAACTAATGGACCGAAAGCGGAAGTGGTCCCCCGTACAAACCACCGCAGGGAAACTAAGAGAAGGAAGTGAAGAGACGATATATAGGGCACTCGCAATACGTCATATGGAGTTACCGGTTGGTGACTTCATTGGAGAAGCTCTTAACCGTGAGGTTCCATCGTACTCGCGGGAACTTCTTGAGTCGAATGTTACGGACGAGGAGAACCACGACCTCGCTCTCGGTTACATCGCCAATGCTATCGGTACTGATCCTAAGTCTGAAGCAGAAGCCATTAAGCTCAGAGAAGCTTGGACTTCTCATCCTGATCACACGATCCTCAAAGCACTTGTTGCCGAGCGTGCAGTTTTCTTTGTACTACTCCCTTTTTTTAGGTTTAACGGTGACGCTGGATTGAGGACCGTATCCGCAGATATTTCAAGAGATGAACAGATACACGTTGCTGCTAACAGTCTTGTATGTAGAGAGTTGGGTTTATCTCCTAGTCCAAGTTTGGATAAGCTTAGGAAGGCCACCATTAACTGGGTTATGGAACCTCTAGGTGTTAATACCTATGATAGATATTTAGACAAAAAATTCTGGTTGGATTCCAGTGATCGCTTAATGTATGAAGGCAAGGCTCCAGAGCTAGCTGAAACACAGCGTGCTAGAATGCCATCCTTCTTTGAACATAGTAATGTCAACCTCCCGCAATATGCTTGAGGCCATCTACGGTCCTCAATTTAATACGTACCTCCTGGATGAACTTCAGGAGGTCTTCCCACCCAGTGACCCTATCCCGACGGATACGGTATCACAAATAATGTATAACGCTGGTCAACAGTCAGTAATTCAATGGTTAATTAAACGAATGGAGGACGAGAAGTAATGGGTAGAGCTTATGCTGCACACGTAAGACGGAGAGAGGAAGAGGCGAGGCAAAGAGAACTTGAAGAATACGCTGAAGCAAATAAAGTCTACTATAACCCAGTATTTAATTCCGGTTATGACCCTGATGGATTGCAAGAACTGTTTGGTGAAGATGAAATTGACTGGGATGGATTCGATTGGGACACTTGGAACTGGGTAGTCATTGGCCCCGACTCAGAAGTAGAAGAAGGTGAAACGGACGATGGTGAAGTTCATCAAGGTTCTGTTGCTGATGGTGCGAATATAGACTTCGAGTACTACAAAAACGATCCTTTATATCAGATGGCTTTTGCTGGTTTATCTATAGATATAGATGATGTAGATTATGGAAGTTTAAAAGAAGCTACTCGGTATATAGTTGAGACGTATAAAATGGCTGCTAATAATAAAGGCTGGCGAGAGCCTTGGGAAGATCCACTGCCAGAAATGAAGCCAATCCAAAGACTTAAGACTGATTACAAGACACCGTTCGATATACCAGGTGTAGCTGCGCCGCTGCCTGGTGCTCAGATGACAAGCAGATTGAAAGCTTTGAAAGCTAGAACTGGAAGCGATATGGAAGGCCAGGCATTCCATTATCAATATCATGCAGGCACACAACCAGGATTTAAACAAGAAGTAGATCCTAACTGGCCTACACATCCAACCAATGAAGATGGTGACCGTACAGGTATTGGTGCTAAATATGTAGTCGCTGAGTGGGAGAAAGGTAAATCCCTCAAGCGTATTCAGCGAGAAGCTAAGAAGAAAGGTTGGACAATTGGTCCGAAAGCTCAAGAGATATTTGACGGTAAGGTACCGTTAAAATAACAAAACACTAAACTAAAAGGAGAGATTCATGCCAAGTTTTTTAAATAGATTCGCAGGTGCTGGTGGTACGTTTGGTCAGGGTGCAGCTGAAAGAGCCCAAGCAGCCGGCTATTCACCAAAACAGATTGCAGTAGCACTTAACCAGAACCAACATGGTTTAACAGTTGGTGATAAATGGAGGCCAGGAGCCTTACCTCCATCACAGAGTGCCCATTATGCAGCAGCAGTATCAACTAAAGGTCAACCAAGTAACTGGCTTCATAATTACCAAAACCCTAGTGGTGCTATTGGTATGGAAGGTTTAATGAGAGCAATTGGAGATGGACGTACACCGCAGGAGCTGATAGCTGCTGGTGCTAGCGGACTCACTGCAGGTGCTGGACATACTTCATCCTACTTCCCTCTAGGTATAATGGGATACGGAGAGGAAGCTTCAGCGTACCTAGCTAAGTTCCTGAAGCCAAAAGAAAGACCAGATCATAGCTACTCACCTCCAGCACCGATGGATGCACCGCCGCCACCAGGATCTAGATATGGTGGGGCAGATATCACCGCGGGTTATACAGCAAAAGGTTTAGCTTCACCTCAACCTGAAAACTATGATAATACTAGAGGTGGTACTCGGCAAGCTTTTGGTAGAGATAAGAAGGGGAGAGATAGAAGGCACCGTGTAAACCCTGCAATGCAGATTAATCCAATTTCAACATAATGACTGCTAAAACAAGATACGATGTACTTTCAAGTGATCGATCTCAATACTTACGTATTGCAGAGGATGCTGCTAAACTAACTATCCCCTATCTAATACATGAAGATGAAAATGCCACAGGTGCTAGGAAATTAGTAACACCTTGGCAAGGAGTAGGTGCAAAAGGAGTAGTGACATTAGCTAGTAAGTTAATGCTTGCACTCCTACCACCACAGACTAGCTTCTTTAAGCTACAAGTTGACGATACAATGCTAGGTGAATTAGGTCCAGAACTTAAATCTGAATTAGACCTATCTTTTGCTAAAATTGAACGTACAATACTAGAAGCTATCGCTGCTTCTGATGATCGTGTTGTCGTACATCAAGCATTAAAGCATCTAGTTGTAGCTGGGAATGCACTAATCTACATGGGCAGTGAAGGTTTAAAATTATACCCATTAAACCGTTACGTTGTCGATAGAGATGGTAATGGTAATGTTATAGAAATAGTTACTAAGGAAAGTATTAGTAAAAAAATTATCGAGGAATTAGTTCCCGATCTAAACAAAGGTGAACTTAACCAATATAGTGATGATGATACTACTGACTGTGATGTTTACACCCATGTAAAAGTTTATGGAAAGAAAGTCTCTTGGCACCAAGAAGTTTATGACAAGATCATCCCTAAGTCACAAGGTAAGGCACCTATTAGCGCTACTCCTTGGCTTCCCCTGAGATTTAATACAGTCGACGGAGAGGGCTATGGAAGGGGCCGTGTCGAAGAGTTTATCGGAGACCTTAAATCCCTAGAGGCACTCAGTCAAGCCCTAGTAGAAGGCTCTGCAGCAGCCGCTAAGGTGGTGTTTACTGTAAGCCCGTCATCGTCAACCAAACCTGCTACATTAGCTAAGGCTGGTAACGGTGCAATCGTACAGGGAAGACCCGATGATATCGGTGTAGTCCAAGTTGGTAAGACCGCTGACTTCTCTACTGCTTATAGTATGGTCCAACAACTAGAAAGGCGGTTAGCTGATGCTTTCCTTATCCTTACTGTTAGACAATCTGAACGAACTACAGCTGAAGAGGTACGTCTCACACAGATGGAGTTAGAGAAATCACTAGGTGGACTATTCTCACTACTTACTGTTGAATTCTTAGTACCTTACCTTGACCGTAAGCTTAGTGTATTTCAGAAGACAGGTAAGATTCCCCGCCTACCTTCAGGTATGGTACATCCAACAATTGTAGCTGGTATTAATTCACTTGGTCGCGGCCAAGATAGAGAAAGCTTAGGTATGTTCCTTACCACCATTGCTCAAACAATGGGACCAGAAGCTATTGGACAGTTTATCAATCCAGATGAAGTAATCAAACGTCTAGCAGCAGCTTCAGGTATTGATGTACTTAATCTTGTAAGAAGTATGCAAGAAATTAAGGAAGAAGCTATGCAGCAACAACAGATGCAGCAAGAACAAGCACTTCAAATGGAAGGACAGAAGCAGCAAAGCAAGATGGCAGCAATAGGTCAGAAGCAGATGCAGGCTGAGATGGAGATAGCTGCACAACAACAACAACCACCACAATAATTATGGCAGAAACAATTACAACAGTAGACGCTACTCCAGATGCTGAAGTACTGACAGCAGAAGAACAGGACTCCCTGGCGGTAGGTGAACAGATGGCAGCTGAGCAGGAAGGACTGCTAGCTGGTAAATATAAAGATGCAGAAGCATTAGAGAAAGCTTACATCGAATTACAAGGTAAGTTAGGTGAATCTAAATCAGAAGATACAGAATCTACTACTGATGAGGTAGCAGAGATACCTGAACCAAAGGCAGAGAAAGAAGAAACTACTGATGTTGAATTCCTTGACCGTCTTTGGGAAGAAGCTTCAACTAATTCATACAAAGAGGAGACTCTACAAGAACTTAGTAATATGACTACTAGGGATCTCGCTCAAATGCATCTCCAATATCGTGCAGAAGTTCAAGAAAACCTACCAGCACAACTCAGTAAAGATCAAGCAGATGGTTTGAAAGGTATTGCTGGAGGTGAGGAAGGTTACGGATCTATGATTGGTTGGGCTAAGGAAGCTTTACAAGATCAAGAGATACAAATGTATGATACAGTTATGGAGAGGGGTGAACCTCTCGCCTGTTTCTTTGCAGTAAAAGCTCTTAAGGCTCGTTATGATGAAGCTGCTGGTGTCGACGGTCAGATGCTTACAGGTAAAGCCCCATCTAATAGAGGTGATCAGTTTAAAAGTAATGCTCAACTTGTTGAAGCTATGAATGATCCTAAGTATGACAAAGACCCTGCTTATCGTAGAGAAGTAATGGATAAACTTGAACGTTCTAACATTGAATTCTAATCATGATTGGAAGATTACTACACCTGGTTATGTTCACATGTATGGGTATACATATTTCTTTATTAGCTTACTAACATGGATAACCTCAGAGCATTAGGTATAGGTCTGATGTTAGCTGGATTCCTATCAGTTTTAATAGGCATCATGCAGACATTGCTTATGGTATCTATGACTGATGGATTTGCTTACGATATTTTATGGTAAAAATTTATGCCCAAAGGAAAGGGAACTTACGGAACTAAAAAGGGGAGACCCCCTAAGAAGTGAAACGATTCACAGAGCCTTGGATAATTACAATTATGTTGCTACTCGTAGCTGTATTTATCCAAGGCCTACATGTCAACAAACATGACTACTACGATAGCGTCCGTTCATCGGAGCTATGCTCTGACGCATGACTTGTGAGCAGGGAACGGGGCTCACATCATAGGAGAACCTTATGACTGTCACTTATTGCTATCGTGGCATCAAGTACACGAAGACAAAGTAGCGTACAACAATACAAACAAACTAAAATGAAATCATTTATTGCACTTGCCACACTGTCCGCTCTCTCTGCGACACCTGCAATGGCTGGCCCATATGTTAACACGGAAATCAACAGCGGCTGGGTAGGCTCAGACTACGGTGGATCCGTCACAGACCTTCATATTGGTTATGAAGGCAATGTAGACCGTCTCGGCTACTATCTTCAAGCAGGCCCAGCCATCGTCTCACCCGATGGAGGGGATGCCGATACCGAGTTTTCTGGTAAGGCCGGAGGTTCCTTTCAGGCCACTGAAGCTGTGTCCGTTTATGGAGAAATCAGTTTTCTTACAACTGACGCTGATGAGAACAACTACGGAACCAAAGCTGGTCTTAAGTGGGCCTTCTAGATGGACCTTCTGTACATGATATGCTTAGCCCTACTGTTAGGGTTTGGTATGGAAATGACTTGGTCCACTAAACGAAAGTAATTATGTCACATCAAAGTACTAAAGCAAAAGCCAGTATCACCTGGTTCACTCCTTCAACTGAAGAAAAGAAGGAAGATAAAGAAGAGCAATCTTCTAGTGATAAAACTCCTGACGAAGTAGAAGTACTATCATGAGTAGGAGGAGAGGCACCTCAGAGTCGGACCTCTCCTTCATTGGCTTTGGCCCTTACGAGGATACCCTTAGCCGTCTAGACGGTGGGAAAGACCACAAACAAATTGATCAAAACATTACGCGTAAGAAAGTAACTAATACATTTATTCAATTAAAATGGCACATCAAAATAATGACATGCCCGCCGACCTAACCAGGCCGGGTCAACTAAACTCTGCTAATGATTCTAGGGCTCTATATCTCAAGCTGTTTTCAGGCGAGATGTTCAAAGGCTTCCAGCGGAATGCCATCGCTCGTGATCTAGTCACGAAGCGTACACTTAAGAACGGCAAGTCTTTGCAGTTCATCTACACTGGCCGCACCACGGCTGAGTACCATGTACCAGGACAATCCATTCTTGGTAACGATGACGGTGCTCCTCCGGTAGCTGAGAAGACGATCACAATTGATGATCTCTTAATTTCCAGCGCGTTCGTATACGATCTCGATGAGACACTAGCGCACTATGATCTTCGTGGGGAAATCTCCCGCAAGATCGGGTATGCACTAGCTCAGAAGTATGACCGCTTAATCTTCCGTGCTATCGCTAAAGGCGCACGAGTACCTAGCGCTGTCGGTAAAGCTGGTACACCTAAAACATTTGAAGAGCCAGGTGGAACACAGATCCAAGTTGGTACTGCAGGTAATGATGCTGATGATGCTCTCGTTCCTGGCAACCTAGTAACTGCATTCTATGATGCAGCTGCTGCACTTGACGAGAAGGGAGTATCAGAAGAAGGACGTGTTGCCGTACTTAACCCACGTCAATATTATGCACTAATCCAAGATGTAGGTCAGAACGGTCTAATTAACCGTGACGTACAAGGAACCGCACTGCAAGGTGGAAACGGTATCATTGAAATTGCAGGCATTAAGATCTACAAGTCAATGAATGTACCATTCTTCAGTAAGTATGGTACTAAGTATGCACCTGCCTCTAACCCAACAGCTGCTACAGATCCTGCCACTGCAAACCCAGGTAACACTGGCTCTTTCGTAGATGAAGATATCGAAGATGCTCGTAACTCAGTTGACGGTATCAATGGTAACTATGGACAAGCTTCTGACTTCGCTAACTCCTGCGGCTTGATCTTCCAGAAAGAAGCTGCTGGTTGTGTTGAAGCAATTGGACCACAGGTTCAAGTAACTAGTGGAGATATCTCAGTAGTTTATCAGGGTGATGTAATCCTTGGCCGTTTGGCTATGGGTGCAGACTTCCTGAATCCTGCTGCTTGTGTTGAATTGTTTGCCGGTACTGGTACAGCACCCTCTGCATTCGGTTCTACATATCCTGCTAACATTTCTTAATTAGCAATTACATTATACACGGGGAACCTTCGGGTTCCCTTTTTTTTTATTTATGCATTATGCCTTTTCCTACCACTAACGCTACAGAAGAACTACCTGCTATCAATGAGATCCTGGCGTCAGTTGGTCAGGCTCCTGTCACCACTCTCGATCAGACCAACCCGGACGTTGCGATCGTATATAACACACTACTTACAGTGTCGAGAGAAGTACAGGCAGAAGGCTGGACTTTTAACACAGAGTCTGGTGTAACAAAACAAACAGATGCAAACAAAGAATTTACAATACCAAATAATTATCTACAAGTTGACTTAACTCATAATAGTAGTAATTCTACTAGAAATGTAGTTAGAAGGAAGAAACCAGGAGAGTCACAATCTAAATTATATGATAAATATAATCATACATTTGAGCTAACTGCCACAGCAGAGCAGGAGATTTTATTAGACATTGTATACTACTTTGACTGGGTTGATTTACCTATCCCAATTCAAGATTATATAGTCGCTAAAGCTGCTGCAGTCGTATCTAGCAGGATTGTGGGAGATACAAATATATACCAAATATTACAGCAGAAGGAGATGATGTCAAGAGCCAACGCTCTTGAATATGAAACCAATCAGGGCGATTATACATTCTTCGGACATCCTAAAGGACAGAATTATTATAACAGCTATCAACCTTATCACGCACTTTATAGATAATGGCAGCAGTAACACAAACAATACCTACTTACTTAGGTGGCGTTTCAAAACAGATAGACAGTAAAAAGAAACCAGGTCAAGTAAGAGAATGTTTAAATGCTTACCCTGATCCTACATTAGGATTGATTAAGAGGCCTGGTAGTAAGTTTATTCAAACATTAGCCACTACATCCTTAGAAAATGCTAAGTGGTTCTACATTCACAGGGATGGCGACGAGCAGTATATTGGTCGTATTAGTAAAGGCTCTCCAGGTAATATAAAAATATGGAATGCTACTTCAGGTGTTGAATGTACAATACATGACCACAGTTTCAGTTTTACAGTAAATGTAGATGGTGGTAGTGGAGCTACTACAATGAGAAATGTAGCTACAACTGCTGGCACAGGTCAAGTAGGTAGTGGCACTGGAATGAAGGTAAACCTTATCGCTCAAGGTGGTGTAGTAACTGAGATATATACAAGCGAACCTGGTACAAGTTATGCTGTTAATGATACCTTAAAAGTTACAGCAGCAGACGCTGGTACTGCAGTAGATGTAGAGTTTACTTTATCAAACTTAGCTACTCATTACTTACAGCCATCAGGTGGTGCAGCAGATAATCCTCAGCACAACTACGACGTACTGACTGTACAGGACACTACACTTATTACTAATAAGACGACACCTATCACTGTTGAAACAGCACCCACATATGTTGGTAATAAGAAAGGTACAGTACGGTTAAAACATGTTAGATATGGTTCTAAGTATAATGTAACCATAAATGGTAATACAACGTCAGACCTTATCACCTTAATGGAAGATCCACATACTGCCACTGAGGTTCTGAATGCGGATGATATTATGGCTCAGCTAGTAACTAATATCAATGCTCTTAATATCAGCGGTTTAACTGTAACAGCTCTACCATCTTCCATTGAATTAGAATGTACTTCCCCATTCACTCTCGATACAGTTGATGATGCTGGTGGTCAGAACATGGGATCATTCCAAGAGCAAGTTAATGTAATCACTGATCTACCTAACCAATGTGCTCATGATAGATTAATTAAAGTCATTAATACAGCAGAATCAGGCACTGCTTATTGGGCTAAATTTATAGCAGAAGCAGGTAGTGGACATGGCCCAGGTCACTGGGAGGAGACAGTTGATCCTAACGTATCTACTGGACTTCTAAATGTTACTATGCCTCACGAGCTTTACAACCCAGAACCAGATGTATTTGATTACCAAGGTATTGATTGGAAAGATAGATTAGTAGGAGATGATACAACAAACTCACATCCTTCATTTGTTGATGTCAATAACCCTACAACTATTCAGCAATGTTTCCTATATAATACAAGGTTAGGTTTTCTAACTAAAGATAATGTATCCCTTAGTCAAGCACAGGATTGGTATAACTTTTACTATACTTCAGCTTTAACTAGCCTATCTGCAGATCCTATTGATCTCAGTTGTTCAAGTATTAGACCAGCTGTATTGCATGGAGTAGTACCTACTGCTCAGGGTTTAATCCTCTTTAGTAAGAATCAACAGTTCATGATGTTTGCTGGATCTGATGGACCTTTAACACCTGGCACTGCAATCATTCGTTCTATCTCTAACTATGAGATGGATACAAATATAGACCCTGTAGATGTTGGAACTAATATCAACTTTGTCAGTAAGACTCCTAGTTACTCACGTGTATTCGGTATGCAGACACGAGGGTATGAAGAGAGTCCAATTATTCAAGATATCAGTAGAGCAGTATCTCAGTGGATACCAGAAACAATAGACAGTCTATTCTCTAGTCCACAAAACTCACTTACTGGTCTTTTTAGTAGAGATTCAGATAGGCTTTATCTATATAGAGTTTATAATGTAGGTGAAGAGCAGCTGATGCAGTCTTGGTTTGAGTGGAAACTACCAGGAAAAATACAATACTGCACAGTTGATAACGATACTATGTGGGTAGTTGTACTAAGTGGTAGTAATACACTGCTACTGAAAGCTAGTATTAGTAAGTCTACAGCAGAAGATATTGTAGTTACCAATGATGGCTTACAAGTTAATCCACATATGGATATGTTTAACCCTGCTAGTTCAGTTAAATGTAGAGAAGTAAAGTCTATTACGATAGACAATAACAATAATAGTGGTTATACAGTACCTCCTACAGTAACAATTGAAGCACCGAGTGATCTCGATGGAGTAACAGCTACAGCTACGGCTGTCTGGAACGGTACAAGCGTAACAGGAGTAACCTTTACAAATATAGGTAATGGTTATAGAACAGTCCCTGCAGTAACTATTGGTGAACAGTGGTTAACTGCAACTCCATATGAAGTACAAGCTCAGGTATTTAATGGTGACCATGTTTATCAATCTCAAACAGGTACAGCAGGTACTCCTGTAACATCTGGTGCAACACCTCCAACACATGTAACAGTCGGTACTGTTGTCTCAGACGGTGCTATAGATTGGGAATGTATGGGTGAACGAGCTAAAGCTACAGCAACCATTGAAACTAAAGATGAATCTAGATGCTATTTACCTTACCCTGATCTAACAGAACTCAACCCTGTTATTCTTATCAAAGGTTCTGGTGTCACTGAATCAGGTTTTACAGTTAATCCTGAAAGACTACAAGATGATGCTAATGAAACATATTTTTCAATACCTAAGTTAAACTTTGCTAACTCAGCTTCAGATGTTTACGTAGGTTATCAGTATAATTTTGATGTAGAGTTACCTAAAACCTATTACATCAAGAAGAATGAAGCAGTTGATTACTCAGCTAACTTAACTATCGCACGGATGAAGTTTGCAGTAGGATCATCTAGTGGCATAGCTTTCAAATTAAAGAGTAAAGGGTATCGAGGACCGTTAGCTGAGTTTACAGGAGACGGTACTACAACATCCTTCAAGGTGCCATTCCTACTTAAAGAAGAGAATGGTATTAGAGTTACTTTAGATGGTGCTCTACAGCCTTCTACAGCTTACTCAATAGCAAGAACTGTAGAGAATGGTATTACTATTGATAACTCAGATACAGTTACATTCAATACTGCTCCAACAGCAGCTTCTTCAGTAGCTAATGTTACGACACCTGCTCAGAAGATTGAAATAACTACAGACACTTGGTACGATGTACAACCAGTACAAGATGCCAACCAATACTTAGCGGATGATGTACCACTAGTAGAGGAAAGTATGTTTACTATACCGATACATCAACGTACTGATAATTTCAACTTAAGAGTTTTCAGCAACTCACCATTCCCTGCTTCACTTAACTCAATGATGTGGGAAGGGCAATATTCACCACGTTATTACCAGAGGACTTAATATATGTATGATGAAACGAATCAAATAGGACTACCTGGATCAGATCAGCTCTGGAAACAACAGTTAAATGAATCTGGTTTACAGATGAATCTCGCTGGATGGATAACTGCTGGAACAGCTGTACTAGGTGGTATCAGTAGCTGGATTGGTGGTAATAAAAAAGCCGATGCCGAACAAGACGCTGCAGATGCAAGAGCTAAAGCAGCTAAAGAGATATGGGAATGGCAGTGGGATGAGCAGCAGAGGAGAGAAGCTTATCAGCAATATGAACTAGATATTGCTAGGATGAATGAGAAGCAGCTAAGGGATCTCACCGATGCAATAGCTCTAGATAAATATAATCGAGCGTTATATATCAGGGATTATGATTATAAGAGTAAGGTAGAAGAATATAATGCCTCTGAAGCGCAGTATGGTAAGCAGTTAGACTATAATGCAATGTCTGCTGAGCTTGCCAGGATGGAACAGCATAACTGGATGCTAGACACAAGGCAAGAGCTGCAATTCCAGTATGAAGATATCGCGATGGACTTTGGTGAAGCCAGAGATCGTTTTGATATTACCAGAGAAGATATAACACATAAGCATATAGATGCGCGTGGTGAGTTTGCACTTAAAGGTTTAGAAGGCTGGCTAAAAGGTTTAGATGCTGAGGCTAAGGTCAGAGTATTAGGCCAAGCTGGTAGAACAAGTGCAAAGAACTTACAAGCTGTAGCCGCTGCTACAGGACAGAACCAAGCAATTCTAAATGATTTAGCTACTAAGTCTGATCATGCATTTAATATCAAACAACGAGAGAACTTCAATACTTATACATATGCACGTAGAGAAGCGGAATTAGGAGAAAGGAAGACAGCAGCTGCATGGGATAGTGCACTTAGAGCTAATGAGCTTGCACTTCTTAAGATTGACCATGAACGGTATGGAGCAGATATGGCAGCAGATAACAGACGTATGGCACCACCACCGAAGTATAATGAGCTACCACCGATACCAGCACCATATGCTACACCTGAAACAATATTCCCAGAGATCTTCCATCAAACTAAATCACCAGCACCTGGTGGAGCACCTAATGTATCAGCAGGAGCAGGCTGGATAGGCTTTGGTAACTTCATGAGTTCTGTAGCTAACGCAGTATCAAACATTGACTTTGGTACACCTGATCCACAAAAGCCGACAACCACTACTTCATAAATAAATTCAATCCACCCACCCACAAACAATACCATTACTAAATAGATGGCAGCACAATACCGCTCGTACGCGAGCAAAGGAAGTTTCCGAGGAATAACAGTCGCTGATAAAGCTACGGCTAAGAGAAGCAGGGATAAAGAGATGGTTCGGGAACTAGAGAAGCAAGATGCCAGAGCATCTGAAATCGATCAAACTCTTTTAAACGCACTTAGGAGGAAGTACGATAAAGAGGCGACAGCTAGAGGAAAAGTAGAGCAAGCTACACGTGAAGGTAAACAGCTAGAAATGGAGCAGCGTAAGAAGAACGCTGAATTGAAGGCTGAATTTGCTGAAATGGAAGCGAGAGCTGCAGGCGAAAGGTTGGAAGCATTAGGTGAATTACTTCCAAGTCTCGGTCAAAGCTTTGTTCAGATTAAAGAGAAGAAAGATGCGTATGATGCAGAACAAGCTCAATTAGCAGTAGATAAAGCTGGTCTGACATCTTCTGATGTCATTGAAATGAAGAAGAAGTTGGTGACCTCGGAGGAATATCTTTATGGTCAGCAACCTTACCTGATCAAATTGAGAAACGCTAATATATCTCATGAGCAGTATAACCAGATAATGAGTGGCAAAGGCCTCTATGGTAATGCCGGTTCTAGTAAGATTATTGAAGCAAGTTCTACATTAGGTTGGCAAGCATTTATAAATTCTAAGGCCGGGGAGGCGACAACTGCAGAGGGCACTGTCTACACATACCATGAACTTGTAACTGGTAATGTGGATAGGGCTCATCTTAGTATGGTAGCCCCACTCATGATAGGTATACAGGAAAAGTTTCTTTACATGCGTGGTGAAAGAAATCTAGGTGATTACAACGAAGCCTTTAAAAGAGAAAACGATGCATATAATGAGTTAATATCTTCACATAAGACTGATATTGCTAGAGCACTGAGGAAAGTTGAAGCTGAACACGTAGATATTGCCAACGAGAATGATTTCGTTGCCTTTAAGTCAGATGTTTTGGGCAGGAAACGATGGCAGGATGCGTATAACGGTCACTACGATGCAGGTATAGCCGATCGAAATGATGGAGGTGAGTCAGGTGACATATACCTACGTCATTCGATTGAAATGATGAAGATGGGTATCGGTACTGGAAGGATATCTATAGATGAAGCTGAGGAGTGGCTAGCTAATATTAGAGTATACAAAAGGGGTAGTGAGAAACCCGGTACACTTAGGGAATACTTTCCTGGCAGAGCAATGGAGATTGAAAATGCAATATCTGACTTCTACTCCGCTAGAAATAAAAATATGAATGCCAGAAATAACAACAACAGGCTTGAGGTTGATAGCGACGTAAACAAAATATACGCTGCTTTCGCGGAAAATCAAGATATAAATATGTTGAAGGAAGGCATGAATCGACTACCTAATACTATACACGGTAGGAAGCGTAAGGCCGAAATGCAGAAGATTATAGATGCTCAGATAAAGGAAGTAAGTGAAGTAACAATCTTAAGATTACAACAGCTCAAGAACAGTGGGAATCTAACACCTGATTTAGTGGATGAATCATTACCAATGCATCACCCACAGCATGGTGAATTTATGACTGCAGCGAAAACTCAGGTGAAGGCTGGTTTAACTACAAGGAAGCAGAACGATACTTATAATCGTATGAAGAAGGGCATCAAGAAAATACTTGCAGGTCATGGTGAACAAGGTATCATGCCTGACACTGGTGAAAGTGTAAACCCAACCTTCGACTTTGCTGTACAAAGAGCAGAAGATGATTTTGATGCACGTGTTATAAACTACCAGTTGAACGGGGACACACTTGAAGATGCGTCCTATAAGGCTCGTAAAGATCTTGAAGAGGATCTGAAAGATCCAAACGGTATTTATAAATTAGGTGATGAAGTACAAGGTGCAGAATATGGATATCAAAGATTTGATAATCTTGACTCTCTAGCACCAGTTCAAGAAGAGCAGTTAAACATCGATCGAGTAAAGAAGCTTGGACCTTCAGCTGTTGATTCTGTACCACTTATGACTAAAGAAATGGCTGCAAAATTAGCTCATAAGCTTAAGAATGGTCAGACGATTTCTTATGGGGAACGTCATTACATTGATAAGTTAGCTGACGCATTACCTGGTGTTGACTATATGGACATAGTACACAAGCAGGATATTCTATTAAATGGAGGAGAAGGTTTGGGAGATTTAGCAGCGGAGATACAACAAGTAAAAGCAGCAAATGTAACAGAAAACGCATATTCCCAATGGATCAATGCTGGTAAACTTGGCGAGCGTCGTATCAATAGTGGTTCTACTAACGGCACAGGTACATCAACATTAAGCCCATATTACGAGTATCGTAATCCAGTTAATATTCGTCCAGAAGTATTTCAACATGTACCAAGTGGTCCTGGAGAAGCGGGACGAATAGGTACTACAGGGTGGGCTACTGGACATTATGATTACAAAGGTCATGATATTGTGATGCAAACTAAAGAATTAGCCTCTCTTGCAAGAGGATTATTTGATGCGTACCCAGGACTGTCAGGTGAAGTTACACGTTCACAGCAAACTGCAGCATATAATGCAGGTGTTCCAGGAGCATCTCCAACTTCTAACCATAGAGCAGATATAGGATCAGGTGCAATTGATCTTGCCGGACCTAAAGCTGATGCTATAGGAGCCAATCCAACAGGTGAAGCTGCGAATTGGATCTGGGAATGGCATGATCATCACTGGCATATTGAACCTAAGAAGGTAAGAGGTAACTAATAATGACACAATCATATCATCCAGATTACATACCTACTGAAGACGATATACGTAGAGATGAAGAGGCAGCAGTTGAAGAGGCTTTAAGGCTTGAAGAGCAGAAAGCAGCTCAAGAAAGGGAGATGCTGCAGAAAGAAGAAGGGTTAGCTAATAACGTTGCTGAGATGGAAGCACAGCAGTCGGAAGCTCTAACCCAACCAGAAGAAGGTGAACCATGGATTGGTAATACAGGCATAGGAGGATATGAGAATCCTGGTGCCTCAATGGAAGCTATTACTAACGTCACACGTGAAGCAGCTGAAGGTCTCATTGACACTGCTCTAGGTTTAGGTAGCTTAATGGATAAAGCTAATCCTTTCGGTGATCCATTCTCCTGGGTAAAGGATAAATGGGATAAAGCTAACCCTATATCCCAAGAAGAACCAATGCACAAAATGGTTCGTAAGATATCAGGAGTAGCTATACCTTCATTATATGGAGGAGGTCTACTTTCAGGAGCAGCTAGATCCACAGCTATGTGGGGTCAATTAGGTGGTAAAGGTAAACTACTAACTGATATCGCTGCTCACTTAAGTGCAGACCTAGTCATTACTACAGCTAGTACATCTGCTACAGATGAAAACTTAGCTGCAATGTTAAATGAAAACTTTGGTACACAAATAGATTGGGCTACTAAATCTACTGATAGTACTGAAGTGAAGTACTGGAAGCAAATGTTTGATACAGCAGGTCTATCGGTAGGAGCTGATTTAGTCAGTGTACTATTTGGATTTGCTAAACATTCAGGTAAAGGTACTAAGTATACAGCTAACACTCCAGAAGGGGCAGAATTACTAGCTAAACGTGATATTAGAACAGCTGAATTAGTTCAGGAAGCTTCCATGAGTCCTGAAATGAAAGCACTTCAAGATCAAGTTGAAGCCTTAGGATCCTTGGGAGATGACTTAACATCTGCAGGAGAAGAAGAGTTAGCTGGCCTACTTGCACGGATGAAGCAGTTAGAAGTAGATGAGTTACCGTTTAAAGAAATAGATGAGCTAACAGATCCTAAGGTTGATAAGTATCTAACTAAACAACTACAAACAGAAGAAGGTATACGACGTTTAGAAGCTGATCCACTTGGTGTAAAGGGGTATGATCCGTTTATTAATACACCATCTAATCCTGTCAGTACAGCCGTACGTCATGCTAATGCAGATCCTGTTACAGCTGTAACTGATCTAGCAGAGATTAAGAAATACCCAACACTTAACCAAAGACCAGCTCCAATTGTCACTGAACACTTTCAGAAAGACTTTATGAAAGCTGCTGATGGTACAGAAAGGGCAGCAAAACTGCATGATCTATACTCTACCATGCCTAAACAGATAGATGCTATTAGGGACGGTAAGGTGTTGTCTGCAGATGACATGAAGAAAGCAGTTGATAACTTAACTTCTAGTATCTTAGGTACAGATATAAAGAAATTTGCTAAAGATCTTAACTCACTAAAGACAAACATCCAGAATGGTCAGAAGTTCTTAGATGACGAAACTTTCATAGCACTATCACAGGCATTCAGACAAGCCTTTGATGATATCTATGACCCAAACAATATAAGAGCAGCTTCAGTGATGGTTAATCAGGCAGCTAACACTGTCTCAGACGCATCTAGAGTTGCTAATAGTATGGGCGACTTCTTCGATGTAACACGTCAAACAGAAATTGCTTTTGATAACTTAGAACTAGTTGCTACTGAACTTAGAGCTAATCAGTACATCGCTGGTTACTCTCTAGAAGCTAAGAAATTAGTTAAGAGTACAAAGGATAATCCACGTGTTGCAATCAAGCTAGCAGAGCATAGAGCAGCTTTTGAGGAAGGATTACGTCTTCATAAAGAGCAGGCTAGACAAACAATTGCATCTTTAAAGGATATCACTAGTAAGAATCCTGAATTACGTAAAGCCTTTACTATGGCATTTGATGCTAGTAACGGTGATGTTAATACGTTAGAGAAGCTGTACGCTTTTGCCAATGAAAACATTGGTTTGATGCGGACTGCTGGTAAGATGTTCTATGATACTAATCCGAAGATCCCAAGCCTTATTTTAAAGGGGTTGAATGGTGTAAGGTATAACTCAGTTCTAAGTGGCAAAGCGTTCATGAGAGCAGCTTTTGGTAACGCTACAGTAATGACAGCTAAGCCTATATCAGCCTTAGTAGGTTCAGCACCTAAAGCTATTGCTGGTGACGCTTATCAATTTAAACGTGCTTTAGCTAGTTACGGTGGCTTTATGGAAGCTATAACTAGAGCTAGGAAAGTACTAGCTAATGATTGGCAACTAGCTGTTAGTAATCCTCAAGAAGCTATGAGAAGAGGACGAGCAGACTTAAACTTTGAATCTGATACTAATCTAGAAATCCTGAATGAAATGAAGGAAGGACTTAGATCTCAAGGTAAAACAGGTAAGGTAGCTTTAATTAACATTGCACAACAGCTATCTAACTTTAATAATAACCCTATCCCTAGGTTTGGTATTAATGCGATGTTTGCTATTGATGGATTTACGAATTCGATGATGGCAAGTGTTAGTGCTAGAGCTAGAGCTTATGATGAGTTATTTGAAGCTACTAATGGTGCATTCAAGCGATCTGATTTCGATAAACTTCAAAACAAACTATATGATGAGGCATTCGATGTAAATGGTGTTTTAACTGATAAAGCAGCTAAACACGCTTCTAGTGAGATTGCTTTAAACCTTGATAATGATCTTGTTAATAGTTTACAAGTAGTAATGGATAGAGTTCCAGCAACTAAAGCTTTATTCATGTTCATGAGGACAGGTCTCAATGCACTTGAATTAATGTTCTCTTATACACCAGTAAGTAATCTACCACTTGGAATATCAAAAGCACAACGTCTATTCAAAGCTAGTACAGATAATGAAATATTAGAATCATTAGCTGAGCATGGCATAGATAAAATGGATCCAATAGCGTTCCAAGCTCTTAAATCAGAGCATGTTGGACGTCAGATAATGGGTGCAGGATTAATTACAGGTGCAGGTTTATGGGCAGTTAATGGTAATTTAACTGGTAATGGTCCACAAGATGCTGCTGAAAGACGTAGAATGATGGAAATGGGTTGGAAAGAACTATCCATTAGGAATCCTTTCACAGGACAATGGCATAGTTATAAGGGCTTTGAACCATTTCAAGGAATCTTAGGTACAGTTGCTGATGTCGTTTACCACGCAAAACGTGTTGACCAATCAGTTCAAGAAGATATCTTACAAAAACTACTACAAGCAATCCAACTTAATGTAACAAACTCCACGTTCATGAGTGGATTTGAGCCTTTAGTTGCTATGCAAGCAGGTGATGAATCAGCTTGGGCACGATTCACAGCTAATAATGTGAATTCACTAATTCCTTTCTCAGGAGCTAGAGGGCTTCTATCTCAGATTATAACACCACAGATTAAAGATGTAGAGAACGAGTGGCAGTATCACCTAGCGAATAGGAATAAGTTTCTATTTAATGATGATGTAGTACTTCCAGACGCTATAGACATCTACACCGGAGAACCTATCAAGTATTATGAACCTCTAACTGCTGCAGTTAACGCATTACTACCAGCATTTAAGAGTAATGGAGGTATGGAACCTTGGAGACAGTGGTTACTAGATACAGGTTGGGATAACTTACAGATCCTACAAATTAATCCACTTTCAAAAGAACCCATTGATCCAAAAACACAGCAATGGATTAATAACTGGATTGGTACAAAATACCCTCTTGTCAAACGCATTGAAGAAATGATGAATCATCCCAAAGAGTATTGGGATAAGCAGATTACAGCTTACACAAAGGGTAGAGGTGAATTAAACCAAAGAGATTTTCCAATTAAACAATTCGTTGTCCACAGACACTTAGATGAGTTACATAGGAAAGCACGTAAGGCAGCTTGGCAGGCCTATAAGAAGACAGAAGAAGGTAAAGCAGCTGTAATGGAAGGTGCTTATAGAGAAGATATTAAACAGAGACTAAGGAGAGGAGACGTTAAAGGAGCTAAAGAAAGACAAAAACAACTAGTAAATATCATTAACATAGCTAAATAAGCATTATGGCAGTCACTTCCAATACAATGACTGGGATAGATGGGAGCAAAGTAGTGTTCCCATTTACTTTCCCATACCAAAATATAACAGATATAAAAGTTGAGCTTACCAGATCTCCACATGCAGATAACTTAACTGGAGCTACAACATCTACAATTCTAAATAGTACAGAATTCAAACTTGCCCCTGATGCTGTAAATGTCACCCTATCAGCACTAGATACAGTCACAGATTTCCAAGAAACTAGTGGCGCTCCGAAAGCTGAAACCACTGGAGTCAATGGCTTCACAGTAACTGGTAGAGTATATAGAAATACAGATTCATCTCAGCTGACTGCAACCTTCTACCCAGGTTCAGCTATCAGATCATCTGACTTGAATAATAACTTCACCCAAAACTTATATGTAACACAAGAATCAGAAATAGAAGTTGAAGATGCAACTAAAGCTGTTGAACGTCTTGTTGGATTTACAACTGATGATGGCGCTACTTGGGTCACAACAGGTGGTGGTACAAATGCTAGTACAGATCCTAAGGGTCTAAGATACGGTATCATTACAGCAGATGCAGCTTCAGATACTGCAACTGACGCTAAAGATACTTATGCTATCCCAGCTAAACAAGCTACTGACGCGCTGGTAGGTTCAACGTCAGATGGAGGTACAACTTGGACCCTAGCGGGAGATGGTGTTAGCCCTAACCCTAAAGGTGTAAAGTATGCAGTTGATCAGGTTGAGAAATATGTTGCTGATGACAATGGACTAAAGGGTGATGGACAAGGAGGAAATCCTCAAGGTGTTGCATATGCAGTTGACCAGATCAACACTTATGTACATGATGGCACTAACCCTGTTGGTGATGGACAAGGCGGAAATCCTCAAGGTCTGAAGTATGCTATTGATACTGCAGATGATTCTAAAGATAACTTTGCAGTTCCTGCTAAGAATGCTACTGACGCACTAGTAGGTGTATATAATAATTCAACAAACGCTTGGGAGACTAAGGGACACGCTGTAAGTGGTGACCCAGAGTCTGGTGTTGGTAAAGCACTAGATGACGCAGATGGAGCTAAAAACGCTACAGATGCATTGGTCGCGACTAATACTGGTACTACAGCTAATCCAGTTTGGGTGCTTCAAGGTGACGGTAGTAATAACACTCAAAACAACAAAGGTGTTAAATATGCTGTAGAAACTGCAGAAACGGCTAGGGATACCTACGCTATTCCTGCTAAAAGTGCAACAGATACTTACGTACATGATGGGACTTCACTGCAAGGTGGTGGTCCTGCTGACAGTCAACCAAAAGGTGTTAAGTACGCTATTGATCAGGTTGAGAAATACGTACATGATGGTACTGCATTGGCAGGTGATGGTGTCTCACCAAATCCTAAAGGTGTGGCATATGCTGTAGACCTAGCAGAATCAGCTAGGGATTCAGTGCAAGCATCAGCTATTTATAAATTAACTGATGATCTAAGCGATCTTACCACTACCTGGCCAATTAATGCAAATAATCATGAAGTATTTGTACAGGTAAACGATACCACTGGTATTTCAAGAAATAACGGTACTTGGAGTGGTGATTTCAATACCCCTTCTGGTACTACCTTCCCCTCTACTTTTAGCGGTAACGCTCAATTAACTCTAAAAATAAGGGTTAACAACACCACAGGTAAGTATGATGTAGTTGAATATTATGCTAACGATCCTGAAGCTAGATATGGTGAAGACCGTAAGCTTATTGTGGAGACTAGGCATACCTTAGATGAAAATATAGTTATACAAGGAACTATGAATGCCTATTCTGTAGGCCCAGCTTATGCTCCTGTAACTATATCTAATAACGGTACAGCTCTAACATATAACCCTGAGAATCACGCACAACCTTTTGTTGCTACAAACCTTGCAACAGCAGGTTATACTGTAACAATCCCTTCAACATCAACTTGGTTTATTAACTAAAATGGCATACGGCAATCTTAAATGCGACAACTTAATATATGACGATAACGGGACTGATACTGTAGTATCTCTCGCACATGTAGGTGGTAAAGCACCTCTAGCTAGCCCTACATTCACAGGCGATGTAACTATTAATGCTCAAGGTGATCTACGTCTAGCAGATAGTGACTCCTCTAATTATGTAGGATTCCAATCACCTGCAACTGTAGCAAGTAATGTTGTTTGGACACTACCTGATTCAGATGGATCTAGTGGTCAACTACTGCAAACAGATGGCAGTGGAACACTAAGCTGGAGTACAACAGACTTATCAGCTTATGCAACTTTAGCTGATCCTAACTTCACAGGTACAGTAACTGTAGGTAATAACTTCACCTTCACTGATCCCTCTGATGGTGGTAGTGGTTATAATGCAATCCTTACACAATCTGGTGATGGCACCTTAACTTTAAGGGGGAAAGTATTTTACCTGCAAGACTCATCAAATAGCAACGCAAAATGGCTTAAATGTAATACAGCTGCTGGAACTGAACTTTACCATGCTGATTCTAAGAAGTTAGAAACCACAACTGATGGTATTCACGTTATTAATGAACTATCTGCAGGTGGTACGGTAAACGCTCCAGGAATACGCGAACACGCAGTAGGTATTGACCATACTAATTCTGATTCTTGGATTGTTAATAGGCACTGGTTAACTGATACTTCTACTCAGGCTTTCACTATGACATTACCAGCAAGTCCAGCTGTAGGTGACTATTTCAAGGTTAGTGATGAAACTAGTTCTTGGGCTACCAATAACCTTACACTAGCAAGAAACGGTAATAACATACAAAGTGCAGCAGCAGACTTAGTATGTAATGTTAATATGGCTACTGTAAAATTACTATGGACTGGTAATGCTACAGCCGGCTGGATTGTAAGCTAAAACCTAAATTAAATCTACATAAACAAATTTATTAATCATGACAAATTTATCTTCAATAGCAGGTTTTAGCGCTGGCGGTGGCGGTGGCGGTAGTGCTGCGGATGGCGGTGCGTTGCACTCTGGCATACCTGTAGCGACAGCGACGATAGATAGAACTGGTAGCACTGATAGAATATCGATGAATTACACATCTGGCTTGATACCAGCGGCATCCCCTAATGGAGTTATAAAATCTAGAAATGTATTTGCAACTTGGGCTCAATGGTATGATACACCTAATACTAACTCTGGGTTTAGTATTTCTTCTTTCTCGGTAGATAGATCTACGGGCGCAATTACTATCCTACAGTCTGGAGCTCAAGATGTGTGGACTAACGGCGGCGCCGGAGCTGCAATTAGCACAACTTATTGCGCCTTTGATCCTGTACACGGCTGTTTCTTCTCGTCTGGTAATAATGGCTATACCAGTGGTTCTCACACATTTGGATATACAGCTGGGCAAGTCGCGACCGACGGTTCATTAAATGGCGGCCAAATGGCCCAATCAAATGCCGACCACTGCAGGAATGGTACGTTCTGTGGTGGTCTACATCAAGGGACTGGCACTAATTATTTTATGACTTCTGGGTACGACTCAGGCAACTCAAACTATTGGTCCTATAGATTGCATGAGGCTGCATCGACTGGAATTACGATTGGTAGTTTAGTTGCCCCTGGAACCTGGACATCTTCTGGAGGTCCTTGGAATCACATTTATCAACCTGATCAAACACCTGCTGCAGGCGAAGTGGTGTGTGGCAACGGTGGCTCATTCAATCATCCTGATTATGGATGGTCCTTGGCGAGAGGCTCATCAGTTACAAACATAAACAGGGATAATGGATATAGTGAAGGAGACATATATCAAGGCGCTAACGGCGTTCCATTCGTTGTGCAGAATGATTATTGGTATGGAACCGTGGGTAATGGTAGTAATAGCTTTACTTCTCTAAAAGATGGCGATAGGGATTTCGGCCAGCATGCAATGTCTATGCAGAATTATGGTATTCGCCATGTTGGAATAGGGGAGAATAAATACCTATGCTGGAGGCCGCATGATGATGCATTTGACGGTAACAAAGACAGGTGTGAACTGATAGGGATTGAGGCCAACCAAAACCCTAAGAGGTTGGCACACTTAAGTATTGGAGTCGCAGGCGATAAAAGCATTTTAGACACTTCTTTTAACCCCCAGAGCTACTTTGTTGTGTTTGAAAATGACAACGATGTTTATCCAAAATGGTTGATTGAGCAATACCCCTCTGACCTGGATACTTGCGAGATTAAAGTATATGAGATTACAGCAGATTTCTCTACATTCACTATCTAGATAATTATGAATTTTGATAACATCGCTGCATTACGTACACACCGTGATGCTTTACTTGAAGAATCAGATAAATGGTTCCTTACAGACTTTCCTGTTACGGTGCCGAGAGCATCTGAGGTTGAAACAGCTTGGAAAATTTACCGTACTCAATTACGTAATTGGCCTGCAACTGAAACAGATCTATCAAATGCAACAGTACCAACAAAACCTCCTGTTTGATGAATAGTGGAACCACCTATCTTCCCTTCATTAACACTACCAACTCAGGTTGTACCTGAACCACCCATACTTCCTGAGCCTATCCTAGTTGTCCCTACAGCAGACGTTCCGAGCTATCAACCTATGGTAGCTCCTCCAGAGCTTTTAAGCCCCCCTGTAGGCGTTCCTAGAGAGGGTGAAAAGGAAGTAAAGGAAGAGCCAGAGGGGCAGAAGGAAAACCCAATACCAGAAGTACGGAAAATAAATATCCCTTGGACGGAGGTAGAGATACCAGTTCCAAGGGAAGAAATTGTAGCGACTGCGGCAACTACTGCTGCAGTCTCTGTGGTTGCCACCCTAACCGCTACTTCGATGTTTAACTATCTAGTTAAGATATTAAAACCTGTATTTATGCAGGCAGTAAAACGTATACAAAAGAAACTTGGAAAAGACGGAGACACCAAAACCGAAGAACGTCATAGCGAAACTTAAAGAAGGACTAGACGACAAGGAAGAGCAGCTGGAGATCCTATCTACATTTGTTAGGTTAGGTGTAGTTGTTTGGGCAGGCTTTATTATCAGTCTTAACTATGTTGAAATACCTGGATTAGGAGAACAAACACCCAAAGATATCACGTTCATTGCCAGTATATTCACTGGCACACTGGCTACTTTTGGCATTCAACCTTCTAACAGAAATGGCAAAAAAGATGAATAAACTATGGCTAATTCCACTTCTTCTACTCACACCTTCTTTAGCAAGGGCAAACTCAATAACACCTCAGTTCACCCAAGGATCAATGCAAGCAACCACGATTACGACACAAGTAGTAACCGAGGTAATAGACCAAGAAGTATTTGGAGGTACTTACAACAGTTGGTCGGGAACCAACGTAGTACCCAGTGGGAACATCGTAGACCCACAAACAAGTTACACGATACACACAGCGGGAGAGCAGTTTCAAATAGAGACTGTAACACGCCCAGCAGGAGTAGTAGAACAGATCGACATCGATCGAAGTATTACAACAAACTCCACTACTACCTCGCTATCAGTCTTCTCGCAGTAAACCCTGTAATGGCTGATGATGTGTATAACACAGCAGCTCCAGAGAGTAATGCAACGGGCAACGTTACGAACCAAGCCGTGCAATTCCAGAACAATGGTGCTCCTTCTAGACAACATTATGGCGGTGGGATCATTTGTAATGGTCCTACTATGACTTTATCCCCATTTTATATGGGTAACGATACGATACCATTTGACAATGAAAGTTACGTAACAAGTAATAACTGGGGTGCTCAGATTAGCTTAATGGTCCCTTTAGATTGGGGTACTATAGATAGATGTAAGTCTATAGCTAAACGAAGAGAGCAGAAACAGATGCTTGATTATGAACTTGTAAGAGCACTTAAATGTGCAGAACTACAGCAGAAAGGGTTTACTTTTAGACCTGGATCTAGAGTAGAACATATGTGTAATGATATCGTACCAATAGCTTTATTAACTAAACCAACCACAGAAAAACTACAATGACGAAGCTTACTAACCCAAGCGCAAAACAACTGAAAAACATTGCAGCAGCAAAAGCAGCAGAAGCAGCAGCAGTTAAAAAGCCAACACCAAAAACCACTAAAAAAGCATCTAAGTAAATGGAATTATTATTTCTATCCGAGCCCGCATTTTGGGTGATCGTAGCCTTAGCATCAGAACTGATTGCTTTGTCTCCATTGAAGGAGAATAGCGTCATCCAAAGTGTTCAAACTCTACTCAACAAACTAAAGCCGAGCGATGAGCCGGAACGTAATGACTAAAAAAGCTTCAGAAGAAACATTTAACGAACTGCACAATCTAGTCACAGAAGAATTCCTTAAAAGGGTCAAGAGTGGTGAAGCTACGGCTCACGAACTTAAAGCCGCTTGTGATTGGCTAGTAAAGAATGATATTAGTGGAGTCGCTTACGAGGGAAATCCATTACACAAACTGGCATCAGTTATGCCAAAAGTCGACCCAGAACTTGTAAAAACCAGATTATATGGAAGAACGCCTGCTTAATATTGAAGGACCGATTATAGTCACTGGTTGTCAGCGTAGTGGAACTACAATAATGACCAGGATTATATGTAACGACCTTGGATACTCATTTCATCAAGATGATGAGTTCGACCCTAATCTAGAGGGAGTAAACCGAATAAACCTTCTTATTAGACACGGTATTACTAAAATTGCTATTCAAAGTCCAGTTTTCCTCTATATGTACGATGATATTTACCATATTATTCCAAATATACATTTCATTGGAATGAAACGGGATACAGAAGATATCATCAGAAGTATGAGGAGAATTAATTGGATGGGAGAAGTACAAGAACATTACTGGAATTGGGAAAGTTACTTAAGAATCCACGTATCACATATGAATGAAATGTGGGAAGGATTGAAAGCTAACCTTCCACCAGACTCTTGGACAGAAATAGAATATCAATCATTAGAGTCTCATCCCCTTTTTATACCGAAGGAGTTGAGAACAGAGTTCACCGATAGACAAACAGAAATCAATGGCAGCTAAGTACGCTAATGGCAACAACAAATCACAACAAAAAGCCTATAATAAGACAGCCAAAGGGAAAAAGCTTAGGGTCGATGCTAACAGAGCTAATCGACAGCTTGGTACCTACGGAAACGGAGACGGAAAAGATGCGTCCCATACGGGTCCCGGTAAAGCAAAACTAGAGAGTCCATCTAAGAATAGAGCACGCCCACGTAAGGGTAAGAAGTATGCCCCAGGTAATGGGCTTAAGATAAGGGGTTAGCTATGAATCCAGAGTTAGAACTTGAAAAGGCACGCTTAGCTAACATAAATACTGATGGAGGAAAGTATGAAGAGGAGGGTCCAAACTGGTTAGAAAGGACTCTTCCTGGTGTCACTGAATGGTGGAAAACACTTACGACACCAACTGAATATCATAAGCCGATGAGGATAGAGGAACTATCATCACCGCCTACTAGAGCTAATGAACTGATTAACCAATATAATTCAAGTGGAAGAGGAGTAACTGCACAGTATACTGATCCGATACATGGTGCTGGGAAATTATACGTTAATAGACAGACTGGCGGTGAGCTTAGATTCATCCCAGAGGAGAAGAACCAAGCATCCTACGCTCAAACTACAGCATCATTTCAAATGATGGAAGGAGTGCAGCAAGCACTTCAGGTTGCTGGAATGACTGGTGTAGGAGTACAGGCTAACAGAGCTAGGATACAACAAAAGAAGCAACTTGAAGATGCCAGAGCTAATTGGGCAACACCTATAACCCCAAGTCAAACTGCTGTTAAACCAGATACAACTGCAGGTCAAATAGTCCCACAACGGACAATAGTAGACCCTGGATACGATGCTGGATATGCAGCTATACTTAAAATACGTAGACCTAACCCAGGAGCAACTGCAGCAGCTGCACAAAGTCTACAGATGATGAATGCTCAAAGCATACAAGCATTGGGTCAAGGTAGACCGTGGTCTCAACCACAAGCTGATGCTGGAAGAACAATTTACAACAAAGAAGCTAAAGGTTTAACACAAACCTCCAAACGCGGTGAGAAGGCAGAATGGGGATCCGACTACCACGTATCCGACCCTAACTTATACAATCAGCAGTATCTACTAGCTAGAGGTATAGGAGAATCACATCATGTTGGTGATCACGACTTTGTCGGAGGACTTGCTCAGACGTTAGGTAAGACCAGAGGGCAAGCCCTTCTCACCAATCTACAGAATGATCGCCTTAGAACTGGAAATGATGCACATCAAATGATAACTATACCCGGTAAGGGGTCAGGTAAAGGTGCTAGATTCGATCATGTTGGTTTAATGCACAAACGATGGTATCCTCAAATTGACACTAGACAGCAGTTAGTACAAGCAGCAGCGGATGGAACACTACTAAAATGGAGTGATTCACGGATAGCGAAGCTAACAGCGTCTACAATAAGAACGCAACAACGTATAACAATAGGTTGGGCGAAGTGGAAACTAGATACCGTCAGGAAACTATACCCAGAAACTATGTACTTCAAACCTAAAGAAATGCGAGCATGGTTAGAGCAGAATCCTCAGAAGTTCGCTGCTGCTGGTGGGGATTCCGCACCAGAGAGTTATGTGGATATAATGAATTACGGTAGAACTAAAGGACAGGATAACTACTCTAACGCTTACCTAAGAGAAGTATTTAATGTGCAGTATGGTGGTAGAAGTGCAGCTCAAGGGTTAGAACATCCTATATCGGCAAAGAACAGGCAGAGACTTACAATAACAGGTAAGAAGAAAACAGCTAAACATTAACTAATGACAATTTCAACCCAAGCAATGACAGCAGAAGGGGATGGCTTTAGCTATTCCCGTAAGGCTGCACCACCCAGTTCCTTCGGACCTGCGAAGGTGGTAAAACTAGAACCATTCACAGATATGGAGATAGCGCAGTTAGACGCGCTAATAAAGAAGAACTTAAACGAATTTTTTGACCCATTATGATTCCAGCACCTCAACCAGTAGAAGAAGTACAACCAGAGAGAACATCTGCTTATAAAAAGGCGCTTGCAGCTTATGAAACAGATAATGGTAAGAGAGCATTGCAGATGACTAAATTAGCTGAAGTCGGACCTAAAGGTGCTTATAACACAATGTTTGGTGGCGGTACATTCGATAGTTATGATAGGCATCCAAATAGAGTTGTGAAAACAAAACACTATGCCTCAGCTGCCGCTGGTTTATATCAATTCATGCCTGACATGCCTGATACTTGGAACGCTATAGCAAAAATATTAGGGTTGAAAGACTTCTCACCAAAGAGTCAAGATATAGCAGCCATATACTTAATGCAGCAGAGAGGAGTAGATCCATCAAAGCCCATGACAAACCAGATGATAGATAAAATGTCACGAGAATGGGCATCCTTTCCTATGTTAGGTGGTGGTAGTTATTACGGACAACCATCTAAAACTCATGCGGAAATGATGAATTATTATAATTCTCCGCTTAAAGCAGCTCCTGGTCAACCTTCTACTACAGAAGCTGCAGAAACGCTTAGTAAGCATCTAACGAAGAAGTATGGTATTAAACCTGAGCCATTTATAACACCTACAATAACAAAAACAAAACCTAAACAAGAGTCTAAAAATCTATTGGAGTTACTTGGTATTGGAGGCAGATGACAGACGTACTAACCGCCCTACAAGACGACTTCAAACTATTCCTACAAGCACTTTGGGAACAACTTGACTTACCTAGCCCAACACGAGCACAATATTCAATTGCAGACTACCTGCAGAATGGTCCGAAGCGTCTCCAGATCCAAGCCTTCCGTGGTGTTGGTAAATCTTGGATTACTGGAGCGTTTGTGCTTTGGACTCTTTTCAAAGATCCAGAACGAAAGATAATGATTATATCCGCCTCTAAGGAACGGGCGGATAACATGTCCATTTTCCTACAGAAACTCATTATTGAAACCCCATGGCTGAATCACTTACAACCGAAATCGGACGAATCCAGATGGTCGCGTATAAGCTTCGACGTAAACTGTTCACCGCATCAAGCCCCAAGCGTAAAGTCGGTGGGCATCACTGGACAGCTGACCGGAAGCAGGGCAGACCTAATGATTCTGGACGACATAGAAGTTCCTGGTAATTCAATGACGGAGATGATGCGTGAAAAACTTCTTCAACTTTGTACCGAAGCTGAATCCATCCTCACGCCGAAAGATGATAGCCGTATTATGTATCTCGGGACTCCTCAGACTACTTTTACTATTTACCGTAAGTTGGCTGAGCGTAACTACCGTCCATTTGTCTGGCCCAGCAGATACCCCAGAAAGGGGAAGCTCAGTCAGTACGAAGGATTACTAGCCCCACAGATTGTTGAGGATATCGACGGTGGAGCTGATGAATGGACAGTAACAGACCCCGACAGATTTGACAATGAAGACCTCCTAGAGCGTGAAGCAGCTATGGGACGGTCCAACTATATGCTTCAATTCCAACTAGACACAAGTTTATCCGATGCTGAGAAATTCCCCCTTAAAATGGCTGACCTGGTTGTTACCAGCGTCAACCCTGACACTGCTCCCGATACAGTCACTTGGTGCTCAGACCCTAGTAACGTTATACGAGAGCTACCCACAGTCGGCCTCCCAGGAGATTACTTTTATAGTCCGATGCAGCTCGGAGGCGAATGGACTCCTTACACCGAGCGAATCTGCAGCGTTGATCCGTCGGGTAGAGGAACGGATGAAACTGCAGCCTGTTACCTCTCTCAAAAGAACGGATACATCTACTTGCATGAGATGCGTGCTTACAGAGACGGGTACGTGGACTCTACCTTGCTAGACATCCTAAGAGGATGTAAAAAGTATGGAGTCACCAAGCTTATTATTGAGTCTAACTTTGGCGACGGTATTGTTAGTGAGTTGTTTCGTAAACACTTACAACAAACTAATCAACACGTGGACATTGAAGAAACTAGAGCAAACGTTCGGAAAGAAGATAGGATTATTGATTCACTTGAGCCTGTTCTTAATCAGCATCGCCTTGTGGTTGATCGTTCAGTTGTGGATTGGGACTATGCTTCAAATAAAGACGTGGCTTCAGAAAAACGGCTTATGTACATGCTCTTCTACCAAATGAGTCGTATGTGTCGTGAGAAAGGAGCAGTCAAACACGATGACCGTTTAGACTGCCTCTCTCAAGGTGTACAATACTACACAGAAGCACTTGCTATCTCTGCACACGAAGCAGTAAAGACACGTAAGAGAGAAGAGTGGAACAGTATGCTTGAAGATTTTATAGAGAATCCACAGAATAGTGCAAATCATATGGTACTTGGAATGAATAAAGAACAACGAGATAAAGCAAGAGGTATAGAATCTGGAAAACCAGTCCCCACCTGGGTTTAAGTAACATAACACACCTATACAGGGGAAAGAAGGGTGGACTTTCTTCTGTATTGGGGAGTTTATTCTCCCCTCTTCATTTAACCCCCAATACCTCATGTCCCACCAAGTATCTTTTGTCCACTGTACTCAGAATGGAGATCATCTAGTAGCCTATATGGCTAGAGTATCTAACCCTAAAGGGCAAACAAAAGACTTTACTAAACTGATACGTTATCTCATTAAACATAAACACTGGTCTCCGTTTGAGATGGTGAATATGTGCGTACAAATAGACACAACAAGAAGTATAGCTAGTCAAATTCTAAGACATAGATCATTCAGCTTTCAGGAATTCAGTCAGAGATATGCAGATGTTACAGAACTAGGTGATATAAGTTTACCTAATCTAAGACGTCAAGATAAGTCTAACAGACAAAACAGTATAGATGACTTAAACCCTGCTTGTGTGGAGATCTGGAATAGGATGATAGAAGACCAGTTTGACAAGTCTCAAGCACTCTACAACCTCCTATTAGACGGAGGGGTAGCTAAAGAATGTGCTAGAGAAGTCTTACCTCTTAGTTCCCCTACACGTATGTATATGAATGGAAGTATTAGATCCTGGATGCATTATTGTGATCTTAGGTGTGATGAAGCCACCCAATTAGAACACCGACAGATAGCAAACCAATGTAAGGAATTAGTAAAGGAACATTTTCCTTCAATCTATGATGCATGGACGATAAACTAATAGAAGTAAGATTAATGACACCTTCGGACCATAACTTTACGTATGAACGACCAGACGGAAGTATATACAAGAAAATGGTCCGTAAAGGTAAAGAAGATGCGATAGAGGAGATTATTGACTATCAAGGCCCTCTATACGCTAAACATCCAGACCTAAATCTACCACCAACACCACCACTAGATAAATATGGACAAGCCAACCCCAGATCCACTGACACAAACAGTTAAAAACCGCCTACAAGACCTAACAGACAGACTAGGTGGAACAATTCAATATACAGATTGGAAGAACTCAAGAGGTGAGTCCGGTAAACGTATAATCATCCTATATAACTATGCAGAACCTAATTAATGTACTTGCTCTGTCGTCTTTTGTTGTATCTGCTGCCGTTGTTGGCGGTGGTGTATATATTTACACAAATAAAGACCCTCTAATAGAAAAAGCTATGAATCAAGTTATGGAGTCTGTTACTGATGTCCTTCCAGGAGCCCTTACAGGAAGCTTAGGAGACTCATTAGTACCAAACCCTTCTAACTCTCTTTCAAGCCCCTCAGAGACCCTCACAGAGCCCCCTCCAGTCCTTCCCTTCTCCCCCTTCTAAATGTTTAAACTAAAGCGAGTCATCGAGCTGACTCTCCTCCCCCTCCTTCTCATAGCTTTACCAGTTAAAGCTGACTCCTACAAACTACAAGTAGAAGATTGGTATACCCCTCACGCTATGGGGTGTATGATGTTAGGTGAATGTACTAAAGATATTAATAGACTAACTAAAAGCCATATCCATCAGGTAGATGAACTTATTAAAGTCCTTAATGATGTTAACGTAGAAGTCTATTCAGCTCCTCAACACTATTTCCCAGTTGGTGTAAGAGGTGTTTACTATTCTATGTCTAATAAGATCTTCATTAATAAAGATCTCACTAAACGTGATCCAGCTCTCCTCTATGTCATGAGACATGAAGGCTGGCACGCTGTTCAAGACTGTATGGCAGGCTCTATTGATAACTCCCTTATAGCTATCGTCTTCCCTGAATCTATAGTCCCTGAATATCTACAACGTATGACTGAAGATAACTACTCATCTGGTGTTATCTGGGAAAAAGAAGCTAAGTGGGCTGGCTATCAGCCTAACCTGACTTTTGAAGCCCTTAAAGTTTGTAGAGATGGTGTTATGTGGGAAACGTTTCAACCGACCCCTCTGACTAAGGAGTTCCTAGTTGAGGAAGGGTTCCTTCAGGAAAAATAATATAAATTTCTGAAGCCTATTTACGTACTGGCGGGAGTTGAGTCTCCCCCATGGCCCTTCGGACTTAGCAGTATTTTAAATAATCAACAGATTGAAAAGTATTAATCTATTTAATAATATCTACTGTGGTTATCATTCTATTAATCTAGTGTGATCTGTACGCTTTTTATAATTATAATAAGTAGGCAGTTCAACGCAGATAATAACCACACTCATCAGTACTATACATAACCAAGCATGACAAGCAGTGAGCATCAACGAAGAGTAAGAGAGATAAGTCAATACATAATAGAACTAAGAGAAGAGTATGAAGGAAAGAACAAAGGCATAACATATTCATGTGATCTACTAACATCAACTGTTAACACACTGTATGTACGGTTGGGGCAGATTGAAGCTGCTAAATAATATTGTAACAGTATGTGAAGGATGCTTGACCTAGACCAATGGTCATGCTATACTACGTGAGTAGTTCGGAGATCACTCCATGAATCAATCAATGCTTGAGCGTCAATCTTTAATTGGTATGCTTAAGTCAATGATCAAGTTACAGCCTAAGCCATTCGGTCCTGTAACTCACGAGTTGATGAGAACTTCTTCAACTTGGACACCACGTCCACTACGTGGTATTCGTTGAGTTAGTGAGGGCTTCGGCCCTCTAATCTCTCGTTGATATCCACACTCACACATATGCTCACTAAATAACATTGTGACAGAGTGTAACACATGCTTGACAAACCAGCTAAGCAGTGCTATAATGTATACATGGTTGAGAGATCGACCAGCACCTTGACAACTTAATACATCATGTCACTGCTAAAAGCGTGTCAGTTCTAGATGGTTTATCACAGTTACATTGGAACCTGATTGATACTCACACGATGAACATAAGAACACCAACAGTGTTAACTAACGCAGGCATTGCCAGTTAGCATGATGTATTATTCTTTGGTTCATTAGTGAAGTGGTTATCACCTCAGCTTGTCACGCTGGTATCACGGGTTCAAATCCCGTATGAACCGTTGATAACAATTCCGTTATCATTTACTTAGGTTAACTAATGACTACTACTCTTGAACTAGATGCTAAGACTGATTCACGTCCTAGTGAAATCATTCCAACATTTAGAGATAAGAGAGATCATGAGTTCTTTGAGTACATTCTCAATGACATTCCTGACATGGATCTAGAGTTATTTAACCTGATCAATGGTGAAGGTATTGAGAATGTAGATCAATGGGATGATGCATACTCATGCAGTATGCCAACATCTATTCGTGTTGAAGCTCAATTCGTAGAGCAATTAGTCGATGATTTAGGCTATCTTGGTGATGGTCCTAATGAAAACGATGTTCCTGATTTCTTGACCCATCATATTGATTGGCAAGCAGTTTGGGATTGTGAACTACGTCATGATTACTTCACCATCGAATATGATGGTCAAACTCATTTCTTCTCTCGTTACTTCTGATTCTCTAGCTAAACTATTCCACACTCATTACGGTGTGGTTAGTTTTCTTAGGGATTCATAACCCCTTAAATTAAAGCGCTTTAAACACCTATGACAAACACTACCAAATCATTCAGAGTATCTGATGAAACTATTAATCTGATCACTACAGATCTTGAAGATATTAATGTTATT
>VTLG01012849.1_pt1 | contig 39050 bp, 33 predicted proteins | sample 4694571 | NCBI WGS metagenome assembly VTLG01 (sample SAMN12604809, study PRJNA352737) | marine metagenome | biome: ENVO:00000447; feature: ENVO:00000209|ENVO:00000569|ENVO:01000036; material: ENVO:00002151; isolation source: viral sequences binned using virsorter ... | reverse complement strand
GTGTGGTGGAACAATACCTAATTTTGTGATTGGTCCAGATGGTTCAGTAAAAGAAAAACCACAAGATGTAGGGATGCCGGATGATGACCCTGTAGATGAGGATGGTGCAACCCTTACAACTCCATCAGCAGAAATTGCATCTGTGAATGCATCAATAGAATCTGATGCTAGTAGTGCAAATTCAAATTATCAAGAGCAGACTGCGAAGGTTCCAGTTGTCGTAGCATCTGAATCTGGAGAACTTAGTAATGAAACAAAAAAAGAATTTGATAAAGCAGATGCTCAAGCTGAAGCTGCTGCTGTGAAAGCAAAGGTTCCAGCTAAACCACAAACCGCAAAAGTAAAAGATGCGGTATCAACAAACAAAACATTACCACCCAAAAAGAAAGTTATAGAGATTACTGAAGATGATAAATTTGAAATTGAAACTTTAAGGCAGATTCAAGATGATGTTGCTGAGTTTGCAAATAACTACACAGCAGAATTTGAAAGGTTAATGCATCTTCTTAACAAACATAGTCAAGCAAGTCCTTTTAATATAACAGCTGATGGAAAAAGGAGAGTTGTTTTTAAGGAGAACCAGAAAGCAAGGATTCCGGTGCCGCCATTTCAATCTAAAGGCGATAACTATAATATAAAACAATTTATAAAATTGTTCACTGGTCGAGAGAGAGAAGTTAAAAGAAGACTAGCGAAGACGAATGAGGAAATTCGTGAACGAATAGATTTTATCAACGGTGGTAGTGTAACGACAACCACTGGGCGTGATCCAGATGGTAGCACATTTACTAAAACCATTAGAGCTCCCTCTTCAGCTGAGGCTATTGAACGGCGATTTTATAGATATTCCTTCGATCAACCTGGCATTTTTAGTGGATTATCAGGCGAAGACATGATAGGCAGAATGGAAGAAACATATACTATCGCAGAAAAATCTTTTACGATACCGATATCGGAAGAAGCATGATAATAAAAAAATTAGTCACACTAAATGTATTATATTGGATGCCAGAGTATGAGAATATTCTGCAACAGTTTATCTGGCAAACAAAGGATATAGTTCCAGAATATCCAAGAGTTCATAGTTTTTTAAACTATTGGCATAAAGAAATTGATGCGGTGATAGCTGAGGTTCAAATCGCACATAATGACAGTAACCATTATATACCAATTGTAGAGGAGTTTGATTATGGCAAAAGGTAAAAAAGCAAAGAGTAATAGTTATACATCAAAGGGCCAAAGGTCAAATGTTTCAAAAATTGGAAAACGAAAATCAAGTGATGTTTCTTATTTGGAAAGGACAATGAATAAGATGAGTGCATTTAAGAGTGGAAAAAATGTATATCTTACAATTCCTAACCCAAATACCAATGAAACAAATAAAAAATTTTTACGGGTGAAAGCATCAGAAGTGTGGACAAAAACAGGTTCTAAGAGTTCTAATTAACCTTATAAATAAATCAAGGAGTCACTTATGTCAGCATACACAGACGCACAAGCACAAAATGATATCTCACGCAACGTGCGTCAGTATCGTGACCTTGACCTTTTCTTTGGAAAAAAACCTGTAAGTAAAGATGTTAATATCTTAACAGATATTGCTAACATAAAACGAGCAGTTAAAAATTTAGTATTAACTAATATTTACGAGAAACCATTTCATCCAGAGATAGGTTCTGGTGTCAGAGATATGCTTTTTGAAAATATGACTCCTCTAACATCTATAGTTTTAACTAAGAAAGTAGAAGATGTAATTGAAAACTTTGAGCCAAGAGTTAGGTTGATGGGAGTATCAGCAAGACCAAATTTAGACCGTAATGAATATGAAATGACAATTGAATTCTTTATTAAGAATCTTCCTACGGAGCTCGTTACAGTAGATGTATTTCTAGAGAGATTACGATAATGGCAACGAATGAAAAAAGATTAATTGTTTCTGAATTTGATTTTGATGATGTTAAATCAAACTTAAAAATTTTCTTAGAAGCTCAAACAGAATTTACCGATTATGATTTTGAAGGTTCTGGTATGAGTGTCCTTTTAGACCTTTTAGCATATAACACTCACTATCTTGGTTTTAATATGAATATGCTTGCAAACGAGATGTTTCTTGATAGTGCATCTCTTCGGTCAAGTGTTGTATCTCATGCAAAAACTTTAGGATATGAGACTGCATCTGTTCGGTCAGCAAAGGCAGAAGTGGATGTTACATTATTTGACTCTGTTAAAACCACAGGAACTTTGGCAGCAGGAACAGTTTTTAATGCAACGGTTGATGATGTTGAATATCAGTTTGTTACAATTACTGATTACACAGAATCAAATACTGGTTCTCAAATAAAGTTTGAGAGCATCCCAATCTATGAAGGAACATTTATCACAACAAGAACCACAGTTGATCAAACTGATGTTGACCAAAGGTTTGTTCTTCCCGACAATAAGGCCGACACAAATACTTTAGTGGTGAAAGTTCAAACCTCTGCATCTGACACAACCTCAACAACTTATACAAAAACAACGGATATCACACAAGTTTCTTCAACCAGTACAAATTATTTTATTCAAGAAGTTGAGAATGGTAAACATGAAATATATTTTGGAGATGGAGTTGTTGGTAAGGCATTATCTACAGGAAATATTGTGGTAATGTCATATGTTGTTACAAACAGTGCAGCTGCTAATACTGCCACGGTATTTTCAAATGCAGCTACAATTGATACAGTGACTAGTGTTTCTGTTGATACCGTTTCTGCAGCCAGTGGCGGTGCTGCAGCAGAGACTATAGCATCAGTTAAATTTAATGCTCCTTTAACTTATGCTTCTCAAGGAAGATGTGTTACTGCTGAAGATTACAAAACCTTTGTTAAACAATATTATCCTAATACACAAGCGGTTTCTATCTTTGGTGGTGAGAATGGTTCTTTTGATGATACAGTTGGTGTTGTTAGTACTCCAGAATATGGAAAGGTTTTTATATCTGTTAAGTCAACGACAGGAAACAATTTAACGGATTCAGAAAAAACAACTTTGGTAAATGATCTTGCACCATTTACTGTGGCTTCAATAACTCCGGTAATTGTGGACCCAGAAACAGTTTTCCTTATTTTGGATGTGAACGCACAGTTTAATTCTTCGCTTACAACTGAAACACCAAACTCACTAGCAACACAGATAACAACAACACTTACTAATTATAATAATGACAACCTAAAACAATTCAATAGTGTCTTCAGACATTCTCAAGTTGTAGGACAGATTGATGCTACTGACAAATCAATAACCAGTAATGTAACAAGAGTTACTATGGCAAAGTTTTTTACTCCTACTCTTAATAGTTCCATAGGTTATACAATTAACTATAGTAATGCTTTTTTTCATCCTCACGATGGACATAGTGTGGTTGTTGCCTCAACAGGTTTTAAAGTGAGTGGCGATACTGTTAATGAAATATTTTTTGATGATGATGGGTTTGGAGCTATTAGAACTTATTATCTTTTAGCTGGTGTTAGAACATACACAGATAGCACTGCCGGAACAGTTAATTATGCAACGGGCGAAATAAAAATTGACCCAATTAATATTACATCCGTTTCAGATGTGGATGGTAGTTCCTCTGACGATATAAGAATTACAGTAACACCAAAATCTCAAGATGTTATTCCTGTGAGAAATCAAATTATTGAATTGGATTTAACAAATACAGCTGTAACTGTGGTACAAGATACTATTAGTGTATCGAGCTCTGGTACAAGTACTACATCAACTGGGGCCACAGTAAGCGGTGCAGCTACCACCTCCGCAGTTTCGAGTTATTAAAATGGCACCACTTGATAATCCACCTTCATCTAAATTGTTGACAAAAATATCGCCATTGGTTGATGGTCAACTGCCCGATTATGCTCGAGATGAACATCCGATATTTTCAAAGTTTCTTCAATACTATTATGAGTATCTAGAAGCTGCTGAGTTGACAGTAACATCTCAAGTTGATAATGTTCTTCTTGAGGTGGAATCAACAACATATGTTTTAGACCAAGATGGAAATCAAATTGTATACGAAGACTCTGATGGTAAATTTTCTGTCGGAGAAACCATTACTGGCCAAACATCAAAAGCAACTGCGACAATCTTAATTGATGATTTGCGTAATGGCAGGATGTTTATTTCTGCACAACAACAATTTATCACTGGTGAAACAATTATTGGTGCAACCTCTTCGGCCGAAGGTACGATTACAAAATATAGAGGTAATCCTGTACAGAATATTCAGCAGTTATTAGACTATGCTGATACTGATGGAACAATTCATGACTTCTTAGACCAGTTGAGTGTTTCCTTTATGAATGCTATTCCAAAAAATTTGGCAAGTGGTATTGATAGAAGAAACCTTATTAAAAATATTCGTGAGCTTTATAGGACAAAAGGGACAAGTGAAAGTTTTAAACTTTTTATTCGTATATTACTAAACTTAGATTCTGAAATAGTTTATCCTAGAAAATTTATGATGCGAGCCTCTGATGGCGAGTGGAGTAGAAGTGAAATTCTCAGAACTGCTTCTATATCTGCTGCTGTGGGAACTGAACTTGTCGGTCAAATAGTTACTGGATTAACTTCTAATGCTAAAGCCTTAGTTGAAAGTTCAATAGCTATAACTCAAGGCAATTTAGAAATAACAGAATTTAAAATAGCATATCGTGATGGATGGTTTATTTCTGGTGAAACAGTACGAGGTACATCTCTTACGAGAGATGTCTTGCAAGACTTTACTGTTTACAATATGGTAATAGACACTTCAATATCAAATGATGGCATTTTATATTCTGAACAAGAAGAAATAATAGTTAATACAGATTATGGAAATGGGTCGGCAACCGCTGAAGTTCGGACTATTAAAACAGGCTCTGTTAGTAGTGTTGTTGTCGATGATGTTGGAGCTGGATATAAAATTGGCGACCCCCTAGTTTTTGCAAGCACAGAATCAGATGTGTCTTTACCAACTGGTTTTATTTCAGTTGTAGACGGGGCAATAATTTTAGATGGAACTGATGGCGACTCATCTGATGCAAATGACTTTCTTGTTTATGAAGATGCTACCACAGAACATTTAGAAGTCTTTAATTTTGCTTTAGAGTCTGGACTGAAAGATGAAGCAACGGCTATCACAAATGGGATTGCTTCTAATACAGATGTTATAGTTCTAGATAATAATGTTGGAACCATTACAAAAAATATGACTGTATATGGTGCCGGTTTTGGTGAGGGTGTCACAGTAAAGACTGTTACATCACAAACCAATATTACATTAAGTGAGCTGGTTACATTAGCTGACGATACTCCTCTTAGATTTGTTGAACAAGCTGGTACTTTGAGATTAGAAACTGGAACCGCAACTGCTACAGATTTGGGCCATAATATTGTAAGTGAATTCTTATTGACTCCTGTTGCTGACACATATACCACTGGTTCTGACCAGATGGTTCTTGAGGATGCTACAGTTGATTCGGGAGAAGTAAAAAGAATTCAACTTACAAATAATGGAACTGGATTTACTAAACTTCCAACTATTACAATTGACCCAGCAAGAGGAACAAAGGTATTAGATACACAAGGTAATTATGATACCCCTTCAGATGCTGCTTTAATATCATCGACAACTGATATTGGTGCAATAGATGAAATACGAATAATAGATGGCGGTGCAAATTATGTAACCACAGATATTCCAGATATTGTACCTAGAGCTAATTTTATTCTGAAAGATGTAAGTGGAACATTTACTGCTGGTGAAGCATTAACAACACACACGGGTCTTGTTAAATCTTATGATGCTAATACACAAGTTCTTCAGACTACAATAGAAGATGTGGTGAGAACAACTTTAGAAACCACTGATGCTATTCCAATAAGATTAGAGGATAGTGTTGCATCACAAGAGCCATACCATACTTTATCTGTTGATGGCGTAATATCCATTACTCCAGAGACGGGGATTATTGATGAGGAAGATGGAGAGAATATTGTATTAAATGCATCTGACCTCACTGGTGATGCATTTATTGCACTTGAAGATGACACTGGTGGCATTCTTCGCACAGAACCAAATACATTTGTTGAAAAGACTCTTATTACTCTTGAAGATGAAACTGGTGTTTTAGTCAGAGAAGATGCAGAGGAAACAACTGAAAAATTTATTAGAAGGTTTCCACAGGGAAGACGGCCAGCAAGAACTTGGTTAGATACAGTAGAGTTTAGGCCTGGCAGAAAAATTTCAGATGATGGTTATACTCAAGAATTTGACCCACCAAGAATAGTTCCAACTGGCCAGTTTTTGACTGAACAATCATGGAACGATAGTTTTGGTGTTTACGTTCCAGCATTAACTCATAAGGCAACTGCAACAGCACTTGTGAATGGTATAACTTCTACAGAAAATGTAACTCTTGATAATAACTCTGGAACAATAGATGAAGGTATGTTTGTTACTGGAACTGTGGCTACCGCTGCTGTATCGGGTGTAACTGTAGATAGTTTTGATATAACTGTAATAGTTTCCAGCGGCACAATCCAAAAAGGATTAACGGTTGAGGGAACTGGTATTCCAGTAGGCACAGTTGTTGCTTCAGTATCCACAACAGAAACATTTAGTTTAAATACACAAGTAAGTTTATCTGATGCGACTGTTCTTACTTTTAAATTGCCAAAAGATATAACAGTTAAGACCGTCACATCTCAAACAGAGATTACTTTGAGCTCTGCTATTACTTTTGCAGACGATACATCCTTGTCCTTTGAAAGTCCGTCAACAAATGGGCCTTTCGTAAATGGAGAAGAAATCACTGGTGGAACTTCAGGCGCAACCGCTCTTATTCTTGATGCAGCAGCAGACTTAAAGTTCATATCCAGCAACGATAAAGACTTTGTTCTCGGCGAAACAATTACAGGTGAATCAAAAGTAGATAGTGGAGGAAATACTGTAACTGCTCAAGCTGTAATTCAAACACTAACAAATGCCTTTGTTGTTTCACCAGATTCAATTTGGACAGACTTTGTTATTGAAACGATATCAAATAAAAATGCACCTCTGCTTGAAGATGCATCTAGTTTCACTTTTCAGAGTAATCGTTCAGAGGAAATTGTTTTAGAAACTGCTGGACAATTAAGAGATGTTATTACGGTTTCTGGCCATGTAATTTTAGATGGCACAGATACCGACTCAACAGATGCCGGTGGCCTTCTTATTGCAGAACTTAATGGTGATACAATAGTTCTTGAGGATCAAGATGAATCCTTCATTATCGGATTAGATAGAAGAAGCACATTTGACACATATTCAGAACAGAATGAACAGATAATTTTAGACGGTGATTTTGATGACACTGGTGCAATTCTTTTAAATGGAACAGATACTAATGGGTCAGATGCTGGTTCGGAAATAATAGATGAAAGTAGTAATGCTGCCGGTGGTGCTTCATTTGGAAATATTGAATTAGAAGAAGGTGGATTAATGTTAGGAGAATTTTCTCCAGAAACAGGAGTCCTTGCATTAGATGGAATTGACTCTTCATCCACACATGCCGGAAGCAGTGTTATTCATGAAGTTGATGGAATAGACTTCTCTGCTGGCACTACGACAATCACAGCTTCTGGTGGATTTACAGGAACTATTGTTGGTGCTGATATTGCGAAGGCAACTGCAAACATTGCTGTTGAAAGAAGCGATATTACTGGTTATGGTAATAATATCGAAAGTATAATAGGTGAAGATTTAAATAGACTACAAGACTCTTTCTTCTATCAACAATTCTCATATGAGGTTCAAACTGGTGCAGGCACAAATGAATACTTAAATGAATTAAAGAAAGCTGTTCATCCAGCTGGTTTTGCTGTATTTGGTAAGGTTAATATTGCAACACCAATAGAAGAACCAATGACATTATCTGAGCTGACAGATGCAATATCTATATCAGCATTTTCTGGCGACCCCGATTTCTTTAGATTTGTTCGTAGATCATTGGGAACTATGGAGTTACAATCTGGTGCTCAAGATGAGGTTATTGTTCAAGAAGATTCAGAAAGTGTAGGAGAAGAGTTTCTTGTATATGAAGGTGGTGGATTTTTCTTAGAAGAAATTGGAACAGCAAATCTGTTTGAAAGTGAGTTTAATGTTCAACTTGAAACCAATGAAGAGAAACTAGGTGTAAATGATAAACTACTAAGTGAAGATGATTTTCATTTTAGTGGATTTTCTGCATCAGTTACAGAGGAATCATTTAACTTAGTAATTAATGGAACAGAGGATGGATTAGCTCTTCAAGATTCTAGAGATGCCGATGATGATTTACTTGACGAACAAGGATTTCCTTTTAGGTTAGAAGCTGGAACTGAACATAATACAATAGGAAGAATTAGAACACACTTTGATAGTCCAATTGGTATCACGCATAATGCAATTATGAATGAGGACGGTGGATTAATTTTATCAGAGAGGTCAGGAAAGTCAGGCAGTATACAAACACACAGTAGGTATCCAACAGACTTACCAACTACTCATACTTCACTTCCAACTGGCACTGCTTTAGTCAATGCTCAAACAAACTCTGATGTTTCCTTAGTTAGAAATGTTGGTATCACTTTACCGACAGAATCTTTTGGTAACACTGCAAACTCATTTGGTTTGATAAGATTAGGTGAACGGCCTTTTGGTACAGAGAGAACAAGAGTTGAAACTGAATTAGGAACTATTTCTAGTACGATAATACTAGAGAATGAAGATGGAAATATTGTTTTTGATGCTACAGGAACTTCTTCTGAAGATGAAAACTTTAAGGTTCTTACAGAATTTAGCACTAAGGATGCACAAGAAGCGCACCGTGTTGCTGTCATTGCGGTTTCAGATATTGTTGGCAATGAGGGTGATCTTCTTATGGAAGATTCAGATAATAGTATCCCCATAAATCAGATAAGTAAAGTTCAACCTGTAAACCTAGATGGCGTTATTGCTAACACTTTACTTTTAGATGGGACTGATACCTCAGCCACTGATAGAAATAACCAAGTTCTTTTGGAAACAGGTAGCACAATACTATTTGAGGATGGACTTGCTGAAACTCATGTAAATTTAACATTCGGTCAAGTTAAATTAGAGGATGGTACATCTTCTGAAAATGTGGATGGCTTGTTATTAAATGAAGATTCATATGTTGGGCCAACCATTGGAGATGTAATAAGAAGAGCAATATTTGATGTTAGTAATGATCTTGGAGAGGAAGACCCACACAATACTACAGAGTCTTCAGAAACAACGGGAATATTGTTAGAAGAATCCGATCAAGGTTTCTTCAAACAAGAAGACGAGAGTACAGTTGCAACAACCTATGGCGATGATATTTTATTGGAGATTGCAACTACGTTTGGAGTAAATAATAAATTAACTTTAGAAAACAGTAGACTTGAAGTTGAAGATGAAGTAGATAAGGTTGGAGTTATACCACACCAAAATTATTTAAATTCTACTTTTGATAATATATCATACAGCTCAGACATCTACATAGATATAGGAATGAGTATACCATTAGAAGATGGTACGGATAGTTCGGGTGGTAGTATAGTATTTGATGGAACTGACGGTTCATCAACTGATGCTGGAAGCAGTATTCTTCATGAGGTTGGAACTAGAACCAGCGTATTGATAGATTCTGCATTTACTGTCAACTAGTGTTATAAATATAAATAACCAAAGAATATAGGAACTGAAAATGGTAGCAATCATCACAGAAAAATTTAAACTACATAATGCCTCACAGTTCACAGAGTCTTTCAGTGAAGCGTCGGCATCAACTTACTACATGTTTATTGGTAAACCAACTGAATTCAATAGCACCAATGATGGAACTGGAGCCAGTGACTCTGTACCTCCAACTCCTCTAGATAGCGTATCTGATGAATTTTATTTTTTCGATCAAATGATTGCAGCGAAAAAGATTGCATCAACAGACGTTGTTAATTGTGTTCCCAGAAGAGATTGGTCCAATAGCACCACTTATGATATGTATAGAGACAATTATAGTTCTTTAAGCACATCAGATTCGGGTGCATCGTCACTTTATAGCTCAACATTTTATTTTAGAACATCTGCAAATAGAGTCTATAAAGTTATGAGTAACATTGCAACTGGAGCAAATACTTCTGCATCTGCATTTAGTGGGTCAGAACCCACCACAGAAGGAACCGATTTGTTTACAGCGGGTGGTTATGTTTTAAAATACATGTACACCATCTCAGCTTCTAATGCAACAAAGTTTTTGACAACTGATTTCATGCCTGTTGAGACTGATAGTACAGTAAGTGCAGCTGCAACTGATGGCGCAGTGGAATCTTTACGAGTAACGAATGTGGGCACTGGATTAACAAACGGAACTTACTATGCAGCAATTTATGGTGATGGGTCAAATTCTGGAACCTCATCTGGTGCTATCGCAAGAATAGTTGTATCTGGTAATCAAGTTCAATCGTTTGGAACAGTTGCGTCAACCACATCTGGCGTACATGCTGCTGGTTCTGGATATACATATGGAACAATTAATTTAGGTTCTGGATTTACTTTTTCAGATACTTCTCTCACATCAGCTTCTGCTGTTGGTGGCTCGGGTGCAGCAATAGATGTTATTATTTCACCAAAAGGTGGCCATGGTTCTGATGCAGTAAAAGAGTTGGGCGCCCATTATGTAATTGTCAATACAACATTAACTGGTGCAGAGTCAGATGATATTTTAGCAGGAAATGATTTTAGAAATGTTGGAATTGTTGTTGACCCAACTAATTTTGGAACTTCAACCGTCGCCACGGCCTCAACAGCTAGACAAACATATGCTCTGAAATTTTCTTCAGTTTCGGGAACATTTACTCCTGATGAAAAAATTACCCAAGCATCTACGAGTGCGATTGGTAAAGTTGTTGAGTATGATAGTTCTAATTTGATACTTTATTACCAACAAGAACGACATGCTGATTTTGGAACAAACTCTAGTACAGGAGCATATGTTGCATTTAGTGGAGCAAATGCTGTAACTGGTGCATCATCTTCAGCGACAGCGACTCCAGATGCATCAGCAGATGCTGCTGTAACTTTGACAAATGGTAGCACTATCACGTTTACAGATGGATATGCAAATCCAGAGTTAGCATATGATAGTGGAGACATCATATATAAAGAAAACAGAAGACCAATATCTAGAGCTACGGATCAAACTGAAGACATAAAAATTATAGTGGAATTCTAATATGCCAGAACAAACAAATCTTAATGTTGCACCATTCTTTGATGACTTCAAAGAACAAAATAATTTTGTAAAAACACTTTTTCGTCCCGGCTTTGCGATACAAGCGAGAGAGTTAACTCAATTACAATCTACTTTACAAAATCAAATTGAACGCCACGGGAATCATATATTCCAAGAGGGAGCGATGGTCATTCCTGGCCAAATTAGTCTTATTCCTATCGCAACTTTAAAACTGGCATCGACATTCGGTGGTGAAACAATTGACCCTTCTCAATATTATAATGCAGATAACCCTGTGTTAATTACTGGTGCTACAAGTGGTGTCACCGCAAAGGTTGTTGGATTTACTGCTGCAACTGCAACTGAACAACCATTACTTCATGTTGCATATGAAGCTACTGGAACAGATTTTGAAACATTTGTTTTTGCCGATGGTGAAAATGTATCTGCAAATGCGGGCATCACTCACACAACAGCTTATGCCACGGATGCTGCATCTGCCACAACCTTTACCTCTCCACTTAATACTGCAACCGCAACTGCTACAGAATTAGCAGGAGTGAATGGTCCTGCAGCTAGAGAAGGCCGAGCTGTTAAGATTGAATCTGGTGTATATTATGTTAGAGGACATTTTATTCAAAATTCAGAAGAAACATTAATTATTGATGCTTACTCAATTAATCCAAGTAACTTAGTTGGGTTTAGTGTATCAGAAACATTAGTAACTCCAGAAGCAGACAGCACATTATTGGACAATTCTACTGGTTCAACTAATTTTGCTGCAAAAGGTGCTCATCGACTTAAAATTTCCTTATCGCTTACTAAACTTGCTCGTGGAACTGTTACAGACGAAAACTTTGTTCAATTGATGGATGTTAAGGATGGTATTATACGAGGGGTGATGGATACCACACCATATGCAGAGTTAGAGCAGACATTTGCAAGAAGAACTTTTGATGAATCGGGAGATTACACCGTCAAACCATTTGAATTTGAAATGTTTGAAAGTGTAACAGTAAACGAAAACATAGGAAGATTTGATCTTGGTGCTACGACAGAAGATGATAATACTGCCTCAGCAGATTTGTTGGCTTTGAAAATTTCAACTGGTAAAGCTTATATTAAAGGTAGAGAGGTTGGAAAGGTATCTCCCGTAATAAAAGATATTAATAAAGCTAGAGACTTTAATACTATTAATGCGGGCATTACAACAGCACAATTAGGAAATTTTGTTAATGTAAGAAATATTTACGGAAGTCCAGATATTACTGAAATTAGTAGCGAGGCTACACAATTTAAACAGATTGATTTATATGATACTGAAACATCAACAAGAGGTAGTGCTAGTGGTTCTCATATTGGTGTTGCCCGTGCAAGAGGTTTAGAATATAGTACAGGAACAGTTGGTGCTTCTTCAACAAATGTTGAATCTGTTTATAAATTATTCTTGTTTGATGTTAAAATGTTTACTCGACTTACTTTGAGTGGAACACCTAGCCCAACTCTCATTGCTACACATGCAAATGGTGGAACACAAGTTAAAGGTGCCACATCTGGAGCAACTGGTTTTGTTTTTGCCACTGGAACAAGTGGAACCAATGTTCTGTTAACTTCGGTTGCTGGAATTTTTGAAAGTGGTGAAAAAATAACTACATCTGACTCTGCTGAAACTGATGATATTGTAGAGGATAGTGGTAATACTGATTTAACAATATCAAAAGTAGAGACACTTTCCTTTGGTGATGTAAAGCAAGTCTTTATGGATGATGCTGATTCCGGTCAAGATTTTACAGCAGATATTGTTACAGAAACAGACCAACAATTAGAGGTGGTTCTTCTGGAAGAAAGTGCATCTAGAAATGATGGTATTCTTATAACAGAAGATGGCTCAGCATCCTCTAGTGGTAATGATGATGTTTCTATTGAAAGAAGGTTCACTGCAAGACTTAAACAACCAGAGAAAAATCTTCTGGTTTACAAAGCACCAAAGAAAGTTATTAAAAGTCATTTAACCACAACAAATGCTGGATTGTCTGATACACAATACACAATTCGTAAACAATTTATTGGAACGACTGTTGGTAATGCAGTTACATTTAACGCTGGTGCTGGAGAGACTTTTGCTGCACATGCTGAAAGGGATTACACACTTTCAGTTCTTGTTGCCGGCGGTGGTGCATCTCAAGGCGACCTTGTGTCGGTGGCTTCAACTATTTCTGGAGCAGGTACATCTGCTATTACAATTACTGATGCAACCAATTTACAAACTGGAACAAAGGTTAAATTGACTGCATCAATTCTTAGAACAAGTGTTAGCCAGAAGAATAAAACTGTTAACCTTATGAAGAAGTTGAAAGTTAATCCTGGCGACACTGATGCTTTCGGAACCCGGCCTACAGATAAGACAATATCTTTGGGTAGAGCCGATGTATTTAAACTTGTTGCTGTTTTAGATTCTGAAGAGTCAAGTACAGATGTTACTGTGCCGTCATTAACACTTGGAACTATTACTGGAACATTTACTAGAGGTGAGAAAATAGTTGGCTCTTCAAGTAAAGCAGAGGCCAGAATTATTGATATTTCAAGTCCAATGGAATATATTCTGACTAGTACAACTGATTTTACCACATCTGATACAATTACAGGACAATCCTCTGGAGCAAGTGCTAGCGTTACAACTGTCACAGAGGGAAGTATTAATGTAACAAATAATTTTATTCTTGATACTGGTCAAAGAGATAATTTTTATGATATTGCTAGAATTGTAAGAAAAAAGAATGTATCTTCGCCAACTGGTAGAGTAGTGGTTGTGTATGATTATTTTGAACATGGTACGGGTGATGTATTTACCGTTGATTCATATAGTGATATTGCTGACCAAATGACATATGAAGATATACCAACATATAGTGCGACAAAAGTTGACCCAGATGCTCCAGCACCAACTGGTGAATTTCCTTTGACAGATTGTTATGACTTTAGGCCTAGAGTAGAGGACATTGCTGGAACATCAGCAACACTTACGACTACGGATGAAATTACTGGACATTCATTTGACTTTTTCTCAAGACAGTATGATGGAACCGGAGCATCTATAGCGAATATACCTAAACCAGATTCTTTTATTCAAAGTGATTTTGAATTTTATTTACCTAAATTTGTTATAGTGGAACTAACACCATCTGGAGGTTTGGTGGTGAAAGAGGGAGTTGGTGCAGAATTTCCTGTGATACCACAGGCCAGTGACCAAAATATGCATTTAGCAACTATGTTTTTACCGGCGTTCACATTTTCTCCCAAAGATGTTGAACTTGAAAGAGAAAGACATCAAAGATTTACAATGAAAGATATCGGTAAGATTGAAAGAAGGTTACAGCATGTCGAATATTATACCTCTCTTAATTTATTAGAACGGTCTGCTAAAGATTTAGAAGTTACAGATGCGGGCGGACTAAATCGTTTTAAATCTGGATTTATTGTAGATAATTTTGCTGGACATAGAACAGGAGATGTTGCGAATACTGATTATAAATGTTCTATTGACCCAGAAAATAATGAGTTAAGACCAAAACATAAAATGCAAAATATTGGGTTGTCAGAGCAAAATACAACTGACACGCAAAGAGCTTCATCTCATTATCAAAAGACAGGTGATGTTATTACTCTTCCGTATACTGAAGAAGTTTTAACTGAACAATTAGTTGCAACAAGAGTTGAAAGAATAACACCAATTTTACTTTCTACCTGGCAGGGTACTATTGAACTTGACCCCTTTGGTGATGATTGGTTTGAAACTGAAGTTAGACCAACAATTGTTATTAGTGTTGCTCATGACTTTGATTTTGCTGCTGCAATTCCTGATAATGTTTTGGGTGCAATGTGGAACTCTTGGCAATCTCAATGGTCTGGAGTTGTCGAGGTTAATCAAGTTCGGCCGGATGACCAAGGAAATCAAAATAGATTTGCTCGTTCTATTGAAGTTGCAAGAAACCAAGGAGAAGCTCCAACCACATTAGCAATCGCAAATATGGAAAGAATTGGTAATGGGGCTAGAATTATTACAAGAGGTGTTCGTCCTTTCCTAAGAGCAACACAAATTAAATTTACTGGTGATGGATTTAGACCAAATACAAGGCTTTATACATTTTTTGATAAAACAAATGCGAGTAGTCTTGTTACTATGACAAGTGAGTTTACAAGTGAAGCTGCTGGAGAGGGACAAACAACTGCACCGCCAGGAAGTTCACTTATCACAACTGCTTCTGGTCATGTTGAAGGCTTCTTGGATATTCCTGACCCAACTGTATCGGGCAATCTTCAGTTTTCAACTGGAGAAATTGAATTTAGATTAACATCTAGTCCTACAGATGTTAGAACAACTGACCCAGACACGTTTGGTAATGCATATTTCCAAGCTAAAGGTATGTTTGAACAAACACAAGACATTGAACTTAGATTGCGACCACCACCGCCACCTCCCCCACAAAATAGACGACGGCAACAAGCACAGCACAATGAGGAAAACAATGCCGGCGGCGGGAGCGATAGTGATCCAATTGCAATGACCTTTACAATTCAACCAAGTGAAAATCAGCTAGAGGGAACTGGAGAAACAGCAGCTGAAGATGAAGTGTCTGGTGGTTGTTTCTTAACATCTGTGGATATCTTCTTTTCTGCTAAAGATGAAAATATTCCTGTAACTTTAGAGATTAGAACTACTGCAAATGGATATCCTCGGGGGTCAGTATTACCATTTAGTAGAGTGATTAAACAAGCAGCAGATATTATTCCTGATACGACAGCGGAGACTCCAACTACGTTTACGTTCCCTTCGCCAGTTTATGTTAGACAAGACCAAGAATATGCTGTGGCTTTAAAATCAAATTCTCCAGAACATAAAGTTTGGATATCTTTATTGGGTGAAACACCTGTAGGTGGAGGTCCAACACTTGGAAGACAACCACATAAGGGTGTGATGTTTAAGTCACATAATAATAGTGCGTGGGCGATATCACCTCAAGAAGACATGAAGTTTAGAGTTAAAAGGGCAGTTTTTGATGATAGCTCATCTGGAACTCTCGTACTTGAAAATGATACTCTTCCAAGTAGAAAATTAAAGCAAAATCCAGTAACATTTACTCATGGTGATACCGCATTAAAAGTGACACATAAAGATCATGGAATGTATAATACATCAAATAATGTGACAATTGATGCAGTAAGTTCTGGATTATCAACAACTTTGAGTGCTGCGATAACATCAACTGCAACAAGTTTGACATTGACAAGTGGAACAAATTTTGGCAATACCACTGGTAAATATGCCAGAACGATAGACTCGACTCCTCGTTATTACATTAAGATTGACGATGAGATTATGTATTATGAAACAATATCCACGACTTCTGTATCTGACTTGGTTAGAGCTCAAGAGGGAACTACGGCAGCTGCCCACTCGTCTGGTGCAACAGTAGAATTTTATCAATTGCATAAAGTTCCTCTATCACAAGTCAATAAAACACATACAGCAATTGGTAATATAGATTTAGATTCATATAGTGTGACTCTTACGAGTAGTCCAGCATTTGATGGTGGTTCTGGCTCTAGTGCAGAGAACGGTGGTTCATCTGTGACTGCAACAGAAAACCATATCATTAATACTGGATTTACACAAATAAGTACATTGGAACCAGAAGGAACTCAAATTACTGGCACGATTAGACCAACATCTGCTACCAGTATATCTGGAACTGAAACTTCATTTAGTAAAACTAGTGCTGCAAATGCAGTTGGTATTAGTTTAAATGATAACACTGAATTTGACACAACATTTATGATTGCATCAGAAATAAATGAAACAAATGAAATGAGTGGTGCTAAGTCATATACGCAAACTTTAACTTTAGCCACTGATAGAGCCAATCTTTCACCAGTTCTTGATTTGCAAAGATGTTCGTGGGTTTCCGTTGCTAATAGGTTGAATAACATTGATTCATCTTCTGACCTTGCATCAAATCTGACATTCGTTGCATCGACAGAACCAGAGGGTGATAATAATGCTGCGATTTATGTAACTAAAAAGGTTATATTGGAAAATCCAGCAACAGCTCTAAAAGTTCTTTTAACCTCTCATAGGCCATCAACCTCTGAAATTAAGGTTCTGTTTAAGACATTGGGTGCTCAAGACTCGGTTGATTTTGATGATTTAGATTATCAATTCTTTAATACTGATGGGAGCGCAGATTCTTTTGTTAATCCATCTTTGGACAGAGATGATTTCCAAGAATATGTATTTAGTGCCGGTGTTACGGATGATGGTATTGGTGATTCGCTAGATGAGTTTATTTCCTTCTCCATCAAAATTGTGATGCAGGGAACTAATATGTCTGCACCACCAAGACTTAAAGATTTACGAGCAATTGCACTGGCAACATAATGAGAGATAATTATAGAAAGGTTGAAGGTGAGTTAGATTTAGTAAGAGATATGAACTCTACTGCTATAGTCAATCGTAATAGAAGTGCATATGAGATGGCCAAGAAAAGGTCAGAGGATGCAAAGAGAAAATTGATAGAGGAAGAAGAACAGAGGGACTCAATTAGAAACGCAACTAGAGAGATAAATACTTTGAAATGTGAGATGCATGAAATAAAACACCTCTTACAACAATTGGTAGATAAGTAATGGCTGTACCAACAACAAAAGCTACATTTAAAAGTTATTGTCTAAGGGCACTTGGTTTTGGAGTTATTGATATTAATGTGTCAGATGACCAAGCAGATGACAGAATAGATGAAGCTCTTCAATATTTTTCACAGTATCATTATGATGGTGTAGAAAGAATGTATCTAAAACATTTGATTTCAAGTGATGATGTAACTCGAGCTCGTTCTGATACTACGGTAACTGCTACGGATAAACTTGATGGTACTATAACTGCTGATTGGAAAGAAGGTAAGAATTGGATTCCTGTTCCCGATACAATATTGTCAGTGGTTCAAGTTTTCCCCTTTAATGAAGGTTCAACATCAAATATGTTTGATGTACGTTACCAACTACGTCTAAACGACTTATATGATTTTTCTTCTACTTCTGTCTTACATTATGATATGACTATGAAGCATTTAGATTATTTGGAACATATATTAGTTGGTGAAACACCATTAAGATTCAATCAGCACCAAAATCGTTTATATATTGATATGGATTGGGCAAATGATGTAACTGCTGATGAGGATTATATTATAATTGAATGTTACAGAAAACTTGACCCAACATCGTACACAGATATATATGATGATGTTTATTTAAAAAGATACGCAACTGCATTACTTAAAAGACAATGGGGCGCAAACCTTAGTAAGTTTAATGGCGTTACAATGTTAGGTGGTGTAACCATGAATGGTGAAGTCTTATTCACTCAAGCGCAAGAAGAATTAACTAAACTAGAGGAACAGATACAGTTAGCTTATGAATTGCCAGTAAATTACATGATAGGATAAACCATGGCAGTCAATTCAATATTCCATACTAGCAATACTGCAGCGATATCAACTGAGCAGAATTTATATAGAGATTTGGTTATTGAGTCTATTCAGATATATGGACACGATGTCCACTATTTGGATAGAACGCTAGTTAATGAAGATTCAATTCTTGGAACAGATAGTCTTTCTAAGTTCACCACACAAGCCAAAATTGAAATGTATATGGAGGATAGTGAAGGTGGTTTTGCTGGTGAAAAGGAATTGATGGGTCAATTTGGTTTACAGAATTTAAGTGAAGCTACATTTGTGGTTGCAAAGAAAAGATTTCAAGACCTCACAAAACAAATTACCATAGAAGCTGGAACTGATACTCTTAGCGGTTCTATTTTATTGGAGGATGGAACACTTGATAGTGGAACAGTTGAGGCATCTGCTTCATTTGAAAGTGGTTATATTATTTCAGAAGCTTCATCTACAGATTCAGATAGACCACTAGAAGGTGATTTAATTTATCATCCAATATTATCAAAGATTTTTCAAATCAACTTTGTTGACCATGATGAGCCATATTTCCAACTTGATAATAACCCAGTTTACAAATTACGTTGTCGGTTGTTCGATTATAGTTCTGAAGTTCTTGATACTGATGTTAGTGCAATTGATGCGATTGAAGATAGTTTATCAACTGACACGATGGCTAATCAGTTTACTCTGGAGATGGAAACTGCAACCATTGATGCAATGAACTTAGAAAATGAGTTCGGTAGAATTATTCACGATACTGCTGGGGATGATGTTGTTGCACTAGAAACGAGCGATATGACTACTTCTGCTGGTGTTCTTGTTACAGAGTCGGGAGAATACTTGATACAAGAGACATATATAATTGGAGATGGAAGTACTTCATCTGATAATGTAGATACCATGGCTCAGAACGAATTGTTTGAATCGGAAGATGGTTCGATATCGTCTACGGCCGCAAACTCTATATTAGATTTCTCGGAGTCAAATCCATTTGGTGATGTAGGAGGATAATTCATAATGTTAGGACAACAATTTTACCATGAAACAATCCGAAAAATAATTGTAGGATTCGGCACAACATTTAATAATGTTCACTTAGTCCGAAAAGACAGTTCGGGTAATGTTTCTCAATCGATGAAGGTTCCACTTGCCTATGGTCCAAGAGAAAAGTTTTTAGTTCGTCTTAGAGCTGATGCTGATATAGCTAGCAAAGTTGCAATTACACTTCCTAGAATTGGTTTTGAAATTCAAAATCTTTCTTATGATTCCACCCGTAAATTAAGTCGTGTTCAAAAGTTTAAAAAAGTAAAGGGTAGTACGAGTAGACAGTTAGATACTCAATTTATGCCCGTGCCATATAATTTGGAAGTTGTTCTGTATATTTTGGCAAAACAATCGGATGATGCATTACAGATTGTTGAACAAATTTTACCTTACTTTCAACCAGATTATACTATCACTATTAATGATATGGCAGATATGGGAATTAAAAGAGATGTTCCCATTGTTTTAAATAGTATAGCTTACGAAGATAATTATGAGGGAGAGTTTGAACAACGAAGAGCGTTAATATATACCATGAACTTTACATGTAAATTTTACTTGTATGGCCCTGTTACTTCCAGTAGCGTCATAAAAACCGCTCAAGTTGATCAATATAGTGATATGCCAGATCAATCACCTAAACGAGAACAAAGATACACTGTCACACCAAAACCATTCGGTGCAGATGCCGATGATGATTTTGGTTTTAATGAAACATCATCATTCTTTACAGATGCAAAAGACTTCAATCCTGTAACTGGAGAGGATGAAGGATAAACATGTCTGACAAAGTTATTGATGAAGCTTTAGGAATTGTAACTCCATTCAAAACCCCTGCTCAAGATTTAGTTGATTCTGGCCAATGTCCAACAGAATCATCTAAAGGTGAAATTATGGGCCAACAAGATTGGGGTGATATGAATGATGCGGAGAGAGATTATGAATACCAACGACAAAACTTCTACAATTTGGTCGAAAGAGGAACGGATGCAGTGGAAGGAATTTTGGAACTCGCAAAAGAATCAGACCACCCCAGAGCATATGAGGTTGCTGGAAATCTTATCAAGCAAGTGGCAGAGGTTACTGAAAAACTTGGCGACCTTCAAGAGAAAATGAAAAAACTAAAAGAGGTTCCAAGTAACGCACCTAAAAATGTGACAAATGCTTTATTTGTAGGGAGTACTGCTGAGTTGCAGAAAATGTTAAAAGAGAAGTAACATGGCTGATCAAAATCAATATCTCGGCAATCCAAATTTAAAAAAAGCAAATACTGTTGTAGAATTTACAAAAGAAGACATTAAAGAATACCATAAGTGTGCTAAAGACCCTTTGCATTTCATTGAAAATTATGTGCAAATTGTCTCATTAGATGAGGGCCTTGTTCCATTTAAAATGTATGACTTTCAAATGGGTATGGTGGAAACCATGCACGATAATAGGTTTTCTATTTTTAAATTACCTAGACAGTCTGGTAAATCAACCACCATTATTAGTTATCTTTTACATTATGCGTTGTTCAACCAAAATGTTAACATTGCTGTTCTTGCAAACAAATCAACAACTGCAAGAGATATTTTAAGTAGACTACAACTTGCATATGAAAACCTCCCCAAATGGATGCAACAGGGAATTGTAGCTTGGAACAAAGGTAACATAGAGTTAGAGAATGGTAGTAAAATTATAGCTGCTGCTACATCTTCAAGTGCAATTCGAGGAGGTTCATATAACATCATTTTCTTAGATGAGTTTGCTTTCGTTCCTTCAAATGTCGCAGAACAATTCTTTGCTTCTGTTTACCCAACAATTACATCTGGCCATAATACAAAAGTCATTATTGTATCAACTCCTCATGGTATGAATATGTTCTACAAGATATGGGTAGATGCACAAGAAAAACGAAATGATTATATTCCAGTAGAAGTTCATTGGAGTGAAGTTCCCGGCCGTGATGAGGTGTGGAAAGAAGAGACTATAAGAAATACATCTGAATCACAATTTAATTCAGAGTTTGAATGTGAGTTTTTGGGTTCTATTGATACGTTAATTAGTCCGAATAGATTGAAATCTTTAGTTTATAAAAATCCTATACAATCTCATTCTAAATTAGATATACATCATAGACCAGAAAAAGATCGTATTTACATGTTGACTGCTGATGTGTCTAGGGGAACTGCAAATGATTATTCAGCGTTTGTGGTATTTGATGTTACAGAAATTCCATATAGAGTTGTTGCTAAATTTAGAGATAATGAAATTAAACCTTTATTGTTCCCAACTAAAATACATGAGGTTGCAAAGGCATATAATAATGCATATGTTATGATTGAAGTAAATGATATCGGTGAACAGGTCGCAAATACTTTACAGTTTGATTTGGAGTATGAGAACCTAGTTATGGCTTCCATGCGTGGTAGAGCAGGCCAGATACTTGGAGCGGGCTTTTCTGGAGGCAGAGCACAGTTAGGAGTAAGAACAACAAAAGCTGTGAAAAAGGTTGGATGTTCAAATTTAAAACAACTCATAGAAGATAATAAACTCATTATAGAAGATTATGATTGTGTAAATGAACTATCCACTTTTATAATCAAGGGTTCATCATATTCAGCCGATGACGGTTGTAATGACGATTTAGTTGCTTGTATGTTTATATTTGGTTGGGCGACTGACCAGACTTATTTTAAGGAGCTCACTGATAATGATATACGAATGACTATGATGAAAGAACAACAAGACGCATTAGAACAGGATATGGCTCCATTTGGATTTATAGTGAATGGTATTGACGATCCTTTTGATGATGAAGTTGATGAGTATGGAACTAGGTGGACAACTGTAGTTAGGGATTATAATACAAATTGGTAAAACCCTAAATAAATTCGATTAGGTCATTGTCAACTTTGATAAAACAGTTTGAACACAAAATTTTTGATTGGTCTATCAAGTGAAATATTTCTTTTCTACTTTCATTATTAGTGCCCACTCTTTTTGTTAATTTACGGATTTCAGAATCATGGGGATGGAATTTTAAACAAATAGTTTCACTTTCACCACAATGAACACAGGATTTATCTGCCAAAAAATCATTTAATAAAACAATTCTTTTGCGATAGTTTCTGCGAGCTACTTTTTTTATAGTCTCTTTATATTTTTGATAGTGTTCATTCATGATAATATTTATAAGTTATAACACTTATAAAAGCACAGTTTTAGGAAATTAAATATTATAAATATTCTAAAATACAACAAGACTTCGGCAAAGGAGTAAAGAGATGAGTTTTTTAAAATCTCCCGGCGTTCATGTAAGAGAAATTGATCTTACAACAATTGTTCCATCAGTGCCAACAACGATTGGTGCTATAGCTGGTGCTTTCGAGAAAGGTCCAGTAAGTTCTATCGTAACTCTTGGTTCCGAGGAAGATTTAGTAAAGATTTTTGGTAAACCCAAAAATAGTTCAAATCAGTTTGAGACATTCTTTACTGCTACTAATTTTCTTCAGTATTCAGATCAGTTAAAAGTGGTTCGTGCTGAATCTGGTATTACAAATGCTTGTGCATCTGGAACATCAATCATTATTCGTGATGATGATCATTACGAAGATTCCTTTTCTTCTGGCCAAGGTTCTGTCGGTGAATGGGCTGCAAGAACTGCTGGAACACATGGTAATTCAGTAGGTGTTTCAATTTGTGCTAATTCAACTGCATATGAAGAGACTGCTGTTACCACTACAAGTGCTGAAGAAGCTGCTGGTCAAACGGAAATTAGTGTAACAGACGGTACAGCTTTTACTGTCCATGATATTGTTAACTTTGGGGAATCACAAGGGTTTGAGTATCAAGTAACTGCTGCTGATGCATCCACTATAACGATTAAGTTAAAGGATGACCCACAAGGTCGTGGACTTCAAAGTACGATTGCTACTGCTACAAATATCCGTCGCCGTTGGAGATTTTATGATTTGTTTGATGGCGCTCCAGGCACTTCAGATTGGGCTACTCAAAATAATAGAGGAACCCAAGATGAAATTCATGTTGTGGTATATGACCAACTTGGAGAAATTGGTGGTTTTGCGGTAGAGAGTAATGGTAATAGAACTAACGGTGTTTTAGAAACATATGCAAATCTTTCTAAAAATCCAGAAGCAAAATCACCTCAAGGCGACAGAATTTATTATGCAGATAAAATTTTCAGAACTTCTGCTTATGTCTATTGGATGGATCATAACACGGCTGGTTCAAACTGGGGCACAGATTTTACTGGAGAGACAAGTCAGATTGTCATGGAAGATGGCGGTACTGATGGCTCCGGTACAAATGCTGGAGACAATATCGTTCTTGATGGTACAGATAGTGGTCGTAGTAACGAAAACAGCAATATAGAAGTTGAAGCAGGCGGTACTTCATATGCTGCTCTTGATACACCAACAACATCAAATCTCAAAAATGGCACAGATGATTACGCTGTAACTGCTGGAGAACTTGAATTAGCTTATGATAAGTTTGAAGATACAGAATCAATTGATGTTAATCTTGTTCTTGGTGGTCGAGGTGGTGGTTCTGGTGATACTTCAACCACACAAGACACGCATGTTACCATGTTAACTGCTCTTGTTGATACGAGAAAAGACTGTGTTGCTTTTGTATCACCATATCGTTCTGCAACTGTAGGAGTTTCGAGTTCAACAACTGCTACAGATAATGTTGTAGAGGCATTTGACCTTTGCCCATCTTCATCATATGTTGTTTTTGATAGTGGTTATAAACAAATGTATGACAAGTATAATGACGTTTTCCGTTTTGTACCAATGAATGGTGACACTGCTGGTCTTTGCGCTTACACTGATAATGTTGCAGATGCTTGGTTCTCACCAGGCGGATTTAACAGAGGTAATGTGAGAGGTGCTATCAAAATGTCGTATAATCCGAAAAAGTCTGAAAGGGATAGACTTTATCGGGCAAGAATTAATCCAGTGGTTGACTTCCCCGGCCAAGGTGTGGTTCTCTTCGGTGATAAAACTGCTCTTTCCAAACCAAGTGCATTTGACCGAATTAATGTAAGAAGGTTGTTCTTGGTTCTTGAGAAAGCCATTTCTACTGCGGCTAAGTTTTCTCTCTTTGAATTCAACGATGAATTCACAAGGGCTCAGTTCAGAAATCTTATTGAACCTTTCTTGAGAGATGTTCAAGGACGCAGAGGTATTTTTGACTTTAAAGTAGTTTGTGATGATACAAACAATACGGGTGAAGTTATAGACCGAAATGAATTTATTGGTGATATTTATGTTAAACCGGCTAGATCAATTAACTTTATAACTCTGAACTTTGTTGCGGTTCGTACTGGTGTAGAGTTCAGTGAAGTAGTAGGACAATTTTAAGGAGTAACTTCACATGGCACAAATAGACGATTTTAAAGCAAATTTACTTGGTGGAGGGGCTCGTGCAAACCAATTCAGAGTTACTATCACTCCACCAGCTGGAATTGCAATTGGATTAGATGTTCGTAGAGCTTCGTTTCTTGCAAGAGCATCCAATCTTCCAGCACAGACTTTAGCAGAAATTGCAATTCCATTTAGAGGAAGACAAATTTATATTGCTGGGGATAGAAGCTTTGATGATGCTTGGACAGTGACATTCATGAATGACACAGATTTCATGATCCGTAATGCTATGGAATTATGGATGAACGGTATTAATGATCTTGCCGAGGGCACTGGAGTACAGGCTCTTGCAGATTATCAAACTGATTTACAAGTAGAACAATTAGATAGAGATGATACAATTCTTAAAACTTACATCTTTAGAAATGCATGGCCAACATCTCTTGCAGCAATCGAACTAACATCTGATCAAGCAGATGCGATTGAAGAATTTGAAGTTACTTGGAGATATCAGCATTTTGAAGCTTCTGGCGTAAACTTCTAATTCATCCCCTACTAAATATAAGAATTAGTAGGAGTTATTATGGCTGAACTTTTTGGATTCAAAATCAGTAGAAAAAATGATGAGGAGGACGTTGTATCTTTTACAAGTCCTTCCTCTGATGACGGTACGCTTGAAATTCCAGGCGGCGGGTTTTATAGCTCTATTCTTGACACTGATGGTCGAGATAGAGCTGATATTGATTTAATCAGACGATATCGTGATATAGCACAACAATCGGAATGTGACACTGCGATTGAGGATATCGTTAATGAAGGTATTGTATCCAACGAAAGTGATATATCCGTTCAAGTTGTCTTAGACAATCTACCTTACCCAGACAGAATTAAAAGAAAAATCAGAGAAGAATTTGAAGAGGTTTTAAGACTTCTGAAATTTGAAGAAAAGGGCCATGACCTTTTTCGCAGATGGTATGTAGACGGCAGAATTTATTTTCACAAAATTATTAATACTAAAAATCCTAAAAACGGTATAGTAGAGCTTCGATATATTGACCCAACTAAAATTAAAAAAGTTAGACAAGTTCAAAAAGATTTGGATCAAAAAACTGGTGTAGAAAAAGTTAAAAAAATTGAAGAATTCTACATGTACAATGATAAGGGTATTGAACAAGCTGCCAGTGGACTTCATGGGCCCAATCAAGGAATTAGGATATCAGGAGACTCTATAACTTATGTTCCCTCTGGTTTAATTGATGGAAACTCTGGTAGAGTTTTATCGTATCTACATAAAGCAATTAAACCAGTCAATCAATTAAGAATGGTTGAAGACTCTTTGGTTATCTATCGTATTTCAAGAGCACCAGAGCGTAGAATTTTCTATATTGATGTTGGTAATCTACCAAAGATTAAAGCAGAGCAATATCTTAAAGATGTGATGAATCGTTATCGTAACAAGTTGGTGTATGATGCGTCAACTGGTGAGATACGAGATGATAGAAATCACATGAGTATGTTGGAAGATTTCTGGCTCCCACGGCGAGAAGGTGGTAGAGGTACAGAAATTACTACATTGCCAGGCGGACAAAATCTCGGCGAAATTGATGACATTGTTTACTTTCAAAGAAAATTGTTTAGGTCATTAAATGTTCCTATCTCAAGATTAGAAGCAGAGTCCAATTTTAGTTTGGGTAGAACTACAGAGATTACAAGAGATGAATTAAAATTTACTAAATTTGTTCAAAGAATCAGAAAGAAATTTACACCTCTGTTTACTGATGTTTTAAAGACACAACTTTTGTTAAAAGGTGTTGTGTCTCTAGATGATTGGAAATTGATGCAAGAACATATTCAATATGATTTCTTGGCTGATGGACACTTTGCAGAGTTGAAAGACTCTGAACTTCTTAATGAAAGATTAAATAATTTAGGAACCATAGAATCATATATCGGCACATTCTTCAGTAAAGAGTATGTAATGAAGAAAGTGTTGCGTATGACAGATAATGAAGTGGATGAAATGCAAAACCAGATTAACAAAGAAGCTGGTCTTGACCCAGATGAGGGTGGTATTGATATTCCGCAAAACACAGATGGTATTACACGATATCCATCTCAAGGTGGTAATGTATTAGACCCAGACGATGTTGCAAAATATGATGGTCAAGAAGTAGATGATGAGGAGGATTAAATGTCCAGAGAAATAGTTGATAATATTGCGTCAGGATCAAACTTGGAGGCTGAAGCACATTTTAGTAATTCAATGGTTGATAAGGTAAGTAAAGCTCTAGAGGGAAAGAGGAAAGATTTATCAAGTACTTTTGTAAATAAAGAGGTTAAAAATGAAGAGGATTAACGAACTCTATCAAAATGTAGTTTTTGAGAAAGATGAGCATAAAAAAACGGCGCAATATAAAAAATTGTCTCCGAAAATGCGGGATGCTGTTGATTTTATATTCAAAATAATGGATGCTAAACCTTCGGATTTCCTAAATACTTTTGAAAAAACTATTAAACAAGCATCAAAAAAGTTTAGAGTTACGGAAAAACAACTCATGAATTATTTTGAAAAAGAAATGTTAACGATATAGGAGTGAGAAATGTCATTTAGAACACTAAGAAATGCGGGTACAATTGCTGCAACAACCCTTGCCGACGATGCCGCTCATGATGTTGATCTTGGAAAATTAAGTCCAGCTGCATCATTCAGAGTTACTGAATTTGGTGGAAATGATGTTTTCTTTCTTATATCTGATGATTACACCGCAGCAACAAGTACAAACGGATTTCATCTTAAAGCAAGTACTTCTGTGACTGTAAAACCAGCAACAAGACCTTTTTCTATCGGAGGGGCCCCATTTGCTTTAAATGGTACAGATAGTGATTCTTCTGATGAAAACGATCAAATTCTGTTAGAAGAAGGAACCGTTGGTTCTGACTATGATGATGGATCATATTTAATTACTGATTTTGCTCAGCACGGTTATCGCATTTCAGTAATTAATGAAACTGGCAGTAGTGATGGTGCAGTATATGTCGAAGAAGTATTAGACAGTGGTGGAGTTTAAGGAATTAACCATGAGCACAGTAAGATTAATTGCAGAGGCTATTGAAGATGTAGAATATATCTGTGAGGATACAGATGGTGACAAAAGTTACAAAATTCGTGGTATTTTCATGCAAGGAGATATCAAAAATCGCAATGGCCGAGTATATCCTATGGAAGTACTGACAAAGGAAGTTAGTAATTATAATAAAAAATTTGTCAGTGAAAATAGAGCATACGGAGAGTTGGGACATCCAGAAGGCCCAACAGTAAATTTGGAGAGAGTTTCACACCTTGTTACCGAATTATATCCAGACGGTAAGAATATTATGGGTGAGGCTCGAATTTTAGATACTCCAATGGGGAAAATCGTCAAAACTTTAATGGACGAGGGAACCAAATTAGGAGTATCATCTAGAGGTATGGGAAGCTTGGACGAGAGGAACGGTGCCAAGTATGTGAGAAATGATTTTTACCTTGCGGCAGCAGCGGATATTGTTGCCGACCCTTCTGCGCCTAGTGCGTTTGTGCAGGGTATTATGGAGGGTAAAGAATGGGTTTGGAACCACGGTTCTTTGGTTGAAGCCCATGTTTCAGAGGTAAAAAGAAGTTTTGATGTTAAGAATCGTCAAAGACAGGCGAATGAAGCTGCTTTAGCTTTTGCTAAGTTCCTCAAAAAGTTGTAATTTATAAATATATTTAATAAAAAAAAGGAGACTTCCTATGTCTGAGATAGACCAAACAATTGAAGAGTTAGAGGCGGAAGTTCTAGCAGAACTTGAAGAAGCCGCTCAAGATGAACCCAAAAAGGGTAAATTAACAGAGAAAGACAATAAGATAGATGAGGCCGATGCCGTCGATCTTGGCGGAGCCGACGAAGAAGGCGACGATAAAGATAGAGAAGTTGGTAAAAAAGCCTCTGCAGCTGCTAAAAAAGCATCTGTAAACAAAGCAAAACCATCTGATGCTTCTGCTAAAATGGAAGCTGCTCATGAAGATGAGGAGGATGAAGAAGAAGTCGAAGAGGACGAAGACATGTCAAAAGATGACCTCATGGCTGCCATGCATAAGAAAATGGAAGGCATGAACAAAAAAGACCTTATGGCAACATACGGTGTGATGAAATCTGGTTATCATGAGGAAACTGAAGTTGATGAGGAAGTCATCGAAAATCATATCAAAGATATTGATGTGTCCTCTGATGTTGAAGCCCTTGTAGATGGCGAAGACCTTTCTGAAGAGTTCAAAGAGAAGGCTGCAACGATTTTTGAAGCTGCGGTTAAATCTAAGACTCGTGAAGAGATTAAGAGAATTGCTGAAGAGCAACAGGCTGCTATGGCAGTAGAAATAGATGAGTATAAAGATACTTTATCTGAAAAAGTAGATCAATACCTCGATTACGTTGTAGAGGAATGGATGAAAGAAAACGAGTTGGCAATTGAGCGTGGACTTAAAGGTGAGATTGCTGAAGACTTTATTTCTGGTTTGAAACAATTATTTGAAGATCACTACATTGATGTTCCAGACGAAAAATATGATGTTCTGGAAGCACAATCTGAGAAAATTGCTGAACTAGAGGAGCAGTTGAATAGTGTAATGGAACAAAATATTGAAATGAAAACTGCTAATTCTGAATTAGTTCGGGAACAGATCATTTCGGAGGCTGCCTCTGATTTGACTGACACACAGTTTGAGAAGTTTAAGTCATTAACGGAAGAGATTGATTTTAAAGACCAAGATACTTTCCGTGAAAAATTGGACACTCTGAAGGAGAGTTATTTCCCAAAAGTAGGTTCCGATGAGACTTATGAAAATGATGATGATAACTATGGTAGCGCCGTACAGGACATTGATACGACTGACGCCATGAAGTCATATATGTCTGCTATTGGTCGTACAGAAAAACGTATCAAGGGCGCTGTTTAAATTATAAACATAATAAATAGATGTAATATAAAATATAAAGGAGAAACAAATGTTTCAAACAGAACATCTACAAGAAAAGTGGTCGCCAGTCCTAAAACATCCTGATCTTCCAGAAATTGAAGATTCGTATCGGCGGGCTGTTACCACTGTAATTCTTGAAAACCAAGAAGCTGCTCTTAGAGAAGATGCTGCTTTTCTTTCGGAAAGTGTTCCGACAGGTAACGTATCTGGTGTTTCCAACTGGGATCCAATTTTGATCTCACTAGTTCGCCGGGCGATGCCAAATCTTATTGCGTATGACATTTGCGGCGTTCAGCCAATGACTGGTCCTACGGGTCTTATCTTTGCGATGCGTGCTCGTCACCTGTCGATGGACGGTGAAGAAGCATTGGTCGATGAGACAACTGGTGCGGCTGCTAACGGCTTCTCTGGTGACTTCTCGAACCAGAATAAAGCCGGTACAATCGGCGGTGGAGACATTGGTACAAGTGAAAGCAATCCTGGCGTTCTTAACGACAGTCCTACTGCTGGAACTTATACATTCGCAACTGGTATGACAACTGCTCAGGCTGAAGCTCTTGGCGATAGTTCCACGAATGCTTTTGCTGAGATGTCATTTGCCATCGACAAGTCAACGGTTACGGCAGTTTCCCGTGCGTTGAAAGCTGAGTATTCGATGGAATTGGCGCAAGACCTCAAAGCAATCCACGGTTTGGATGCTGAGACAGAGCTTGCCAACATTCTTTCAACAGAAATTCTTGCAGAAATCAACCGTGAGGTTGTTCGTTCTATCTACAAGACTGCTGAAGCTGGTGCTCAGATTAACACAACGACTGCCGGTATCTTTGATTTGGATACAGATTCTAACGGCCGTTGGTCGGTTGAGAAGTTCAAAGGCCTGATGTTCGCTATCGAAAGAGATGCGAATGCTATCGGTCAGAGAACTCGCCGTGGTAAAGGTAACATGATTGTCTGTTCTGCTGACGTTGCGTCTGCTCTTCAGATGGCTGGTGTCCTTGACTACACGCCTGCTCTTAATAATAACCTTAACGTCGATGACACGCAAACCACGTTTGCTGGTGTTATGAATGGTCGTTATAAGGTTTATGTTGACCCATATTCAGCTAATGTTGCTGCTACGCAGTACTACGTTGTTGGTTATAAGGGTACTTCACCTTATGATGCCGGCTTGTTCTATTGCCCATACGTTCCGTTGCAGATGGTTCGTGCAGTTGGCGAGAACAGCTTCCAGCCAAAAATCGGGTTCAAGACTCGTTACGGCATGGCGGCTAACCCATTTGCGGTTGCTGGTGCAGAAGCTGCTGATACTGCGGCGACCATCTCGCTCACAGCGAATGCGAATGCTTACTATCGTCGGACTAAAGTTACAAACCTTATGTAATAATAAGAAGAAACTTAACGACAAAACTAGAGGGGGTTTCGACCCCCTCTTTTTTTTGTTATAAATAATAATATGGCAACTGCTTTAGATAGACAACCAGATAAATTAGATTACTTGAGTCCTACTCAATTTCGTTTTGGTATTCACCAATTACCAAAAGTGCAATTCTTTACGACTTCGGTAAACATTCCTGGCATCAATATGGGCGAAGCTCTTTTTCCCACACCATTCAAAGATATCCCAATTATGGGTGATAAATTAACGTATGAAAATTTAGAAATAAGTTTTATTGTTGATGAATTTTTAGAAAATTATCAATCTTTGCATGAATGGTTAACTGCAATTGGTTTTCCTAAAAATAGGCAACAGTTTAGTGATTTTAAGTCAAACACATCCAATACTCCTGGCTCAAAGGTAAATCCTTCAACCGATAGAATTGGAGCTCCAAGTCCAGCTAACGCATTATTTTCTGATGTATATCTTATGGTGCTATCAAATAAAAATAATCCTATAATACAGATTGATTTTCACAATGCATATCCTGTAGCATTAGGTCCAATACAGTTTACTAATGATGCAACAGATGTTTCAAACATAATTGCAACTGCAACATTTTCATATCAGATATATGAATTTACTACATTAAATACTGATGCATCATAATGGAGATTAAATGGATAAGTTAAGTGAATTACAGGCGCAAGCCAAAGAAGACCTTATTATATTAGATGATGAAGACTTACACCAACAATCCTATAAAAATCAAATCATCAAACCAAAATGGTTAGACTATAAGTCCAAATATAAACTTCTCATGTTTCAGTGTAAAGCTGAACACAAACGTCTGTATAGAGAGAAGTGGGAATACTATGGCGGCAAGGCAGATGCAAAGGTGTATGCTGCTAAACCGTTTGACTTAAAGGTTTTGAAAAATGATCTTCAGATGTACATAAATTCTGATGAAGATGTTATTGAGAATGAAAAAAAGATAGTATACTATGAGGCTATGGTTGAGTTTATTGACGGTGTAATAAAATCAATAGATAATAGAGGATGGGATATTCGTAATGCCCAAGATTGGAAAAAGTTCTTGGCTGGAGGGTTTTGATGTTAGATAAGTGGATTGGATATTATGAAAATATTATGAATGATAAACAATGCAAGGAGATATTTAATTATCCTTGGGATTGGACTCCTTCTAAATATGAAAATAATAGCGGCGTAAGTTCTAATAGTGAAGAACGAGTCAAAATGGATGAAACTTGGGTTCAAGATATAAACAAACCATATCCATTAATAAGAGAAATAGTTTTAAAAATTGTTGATATTTATGCAAAAGAGCATGAAAGATTTAGCTGCATACATCATACCAATTTTCGTATTAATAAGTATGGCGTCGGTGGCTTTATGTCCTCACACGTTGACAACATACACCACTCTCATCATCAGCAATATGGTTATCCTCAATGCTCGGTATTATTGTTTTTAAATGATGATTATGAAGGTGGTGAATTTATTGTTACAGATAAAGAGTATAAAACATCAAAAGGTTCAGCAATAGTTTTTCCTTCAAATTTTATGTTTCCTCATGAGGTAAAAGAAGTTACCAAAGGTGAAAGGTGGAGTATTATAACATGGTTAATGTAAGAAAACACGAAATATTTCCAACAATAGTTTATGAGTTTAATTGTGGGTTTGATGCTCTCAGCCGACTTGATGTGTCACAAATGAATGCTTATATTATTGCTAATGAAAATGAAGATATTGTGAATCAATCTAAAGATGGTTTATATATGTTATCTACATTTAAAAAATTAACTGACATAATTTATGAACAAAATAAAAGATGTTTAAATGATTTAGGATATAAATTTGATGATATAGAAATTACAGGTATGTGGTCAAATCATTTAAAGCCCAACCAATCACATCCACCACATACACATTCTAACAATTTTTTATCTGGAGTATTTTATCTTGATTCTGAATCTCCAGCGTCACCAATACAATTTTTTGACCCCAGAGTTCAAGCAAATGTTTTATCTCCAAGAAATAAACCAAACAAATATAATTCAAGTATGGTGCAATTTAATTGTCTCCCTTGCACTGGATATATTTTTCCTTCTTGGTTACAGCATTGGGTTCCACCGACTCCTGTAGATAGAGTTAGTATTTCTTGGAACATTCTTGCAAGAGGAAAATACGGGGAAGCTGGAACTTTCCAAAATGCTGATATCTAAAAAGAATGAAGTTTACTTAAAAATAATAGATATTGAACCATCACTTGCAGCCCAAGTAAATGATTTCTTCACGTTTGAGGTGCCAGGATTTAAGTACATGCCTGCATACAGAAATAAAATGTGGGATGGCAAAATTCGTCTTTATAATGTTGTTACAGGTGAAATTTATATGGGATTATTTCCCTATATAGAAGAGTACTTACAAAATAATGGTGAAGATTATGAATTGGATGACGGACTCAGAAATAAAAGAGAGGTTGCCAGAAGTGTGGTCCAAGGATTTGTACGAGGGCTTAGACCGACACTCAATGGACGAAGAATTAAAGTACGAGATTATCAGATTGATGCCATCACCCATGCTATTGCCACAAATCGTTCTCTTCTTATTTCTCCTACTGCTTCCGGCAAGTCGTTAATAATATATTGTCTAGTTCGATATTACCAGATGATGGAACTAAAAACTTTAATACTGGTTCCAACGACTTCGCTTGTCGAACAGATGTATAAAGACTTTGAAGATTATGGATGGAGTTCTGGAACATACTGCCAAAAAATATATCAAGGCCACAATAAAAAGGTTGAGAAGGATGTAGTCATATCAACTTGGCAATCAATACATAGAATGCCAAGACCATATTTTCGTCAGTTTGGTGCGGTGTTTGGAGATGAAGCTCATTTGTTCAAAGCAAAATCTCTGACAGGTATTATGACAAAACTTGATACTTGCAAATATCGTTTTGGTTTGACAGGAACTTTAGATGGAACACAAACACACAGACTTGTGTTAGAGGGTTTATTTGGTAAAGCAAAATATGTTGTTACAACAAAAGAATTGATTGATAATAAAACATTATCAAACTTAAAAATTAATTGCATAGTTTTAGAATACTCTAATGAAGATGCACAGATAACAAAGGAATTTGATTACCATGAAGAATTGGAGTACATCGTCACTAAGACTAAAAGGAATAATTTTCTATGTGGGCTTATGGATTATGTTAATGGGAATACTCTCATCCTTTTCCAGTTCGTAGAAAAACATGGTGAACCATTATATAAATTAATAAAAGATAAATATACAGAAGAGAGGAAAACCTTTTTTGTCTACGGCGGTGTCGATACAGATACAAGAGAACAAATCAGAGAAATTGTAGAAAATGAAACAGATGCAATTATTGTTGCAAGCTATGGTACGTTTAGCACAGGTATCAATATTAGGAATATTAATAATATCGTGTTCGCAAGTCCCTCGAAAAGCAAAATCAGAGTGCTTCAATCTCTTGGCCGTGGTTTGCGAATTGGAGACAAGAGCAAAAATCTTAAACTCTTCGACATTGCCGATGACTTTACCTTGGGGAACAATCGACCTAATTTTACCCTAAGACATTTCCAACAAAGACTAAATATCTATAAGGAACAAAAGTTTAGCTACAAAATAGATCGGGTAAAACTAAAATGAACCTAGAAAATTACAAAATTTTAAAACTCAGCAACAAAGAAATGATTATTTGCGAGATGAGCAGTGAAAGTCCAGATAGTTATGAAATTATTAATCCTTTGAAAATGGATGTGATGCCAAGAATGAGCGCAAATGGTGAAGTTAATGAGGTTTTAAATTTGCGTCCCTGGCTACAACATATTTCAGAACAAAAATATATTAGTGTAAATAAGAGTCATTGTATTATAATCGTAGATGCTTCTGTTGGATTGTCAAGATATTATGAACATTTCATAAGAAAAATAGAACATGATGATAATGAAAGTAATGAAGAGATGTTATCTCCAGAAAAGGATGAATATGATGAATTATTATTAGAAGCTAAAACAGATTCTAAACTTATTCATTGAACCAGGCACATACTTAATGTACCCAGTTTTTTGGCGAATGTCAATACCCTTTTTGAATTGAATGGGTATTGACATTTTTTAAATAATTCTTTATTATTAGTTATATGATTGGAGATAAAAATGGCAAAGAAAAAAAGTGTTCATTATGTGGATAACAAACAATTTCTACAAGCTATGATTGAATGGAAAGATAAATGTAATGTTAATGAATCTTTAGGAAAACGACAACCACCCGTAACTAATTATATCGGTGAATGTTTTTTGAAAATTGCTACTCATTTATCATATAGACCAAATTTTATTAATTACACATACAGAGATGAGATGATTTCAGATGGTATTGAAAACTGTTTACAGTACGTTAAAAACTTTAATCCAGAAAAATCAAAGAATCCTTTTGCATACTTTACACAAATCATCTATTACGCTTTTCTTAGAAGAATTGCGAAAGAGAAAAAACAAAGTCATATAAAAAATAAAATGATTGAACGTGAAGCTTATGATGCTTACACTACTATGGAAGGTGACACTAACATCTATCATGTTGATGGGATTGATTTAGCTTCATTCCTACCAGAAGAGGATGTTTATAAACCAAAGAAAAAAGAATCTAGTAAGAAAAAAGGACTAGAAGTTTTTATGGAGAAAGATTCTTGAAAATAGCTCTAATCACAGACACACATTTTGGGGCAAGAAACGACAATTTAAACTTTAACGAGTATTTTTATAAATTCTATGAGAAGTTGTTTTTTCCATATTTGAGAGAAAACAATATTACTAATGTTATTCATCTTGGCGATGTAATGGACAGAAGGAAATTTATATCTTATAGAATTGCAAAAGATTTTCGTGAGAGGTTTCTTGACCAATTTGATGACATCAAGCTCCACATGTTAGTTGGAAACCATGATACCTATTATAAAAACACTAACGATGTAAACTCTTTACAAGAATTGGTATCTGGAAAGTATAACAATATTAAAGTTTATTCTAAAGCAACAGAGGTAGACTTTGATGGGTGTAAAATTTTGTTTGTCCCTTGGATAAACTCTGATAACATGGCACACACAACGAAGATGTTGAAAACATCTGATGCTCAGATTTGTATGGGCCATTTGGAATTAAGTGGTTTTGAAATGCAAAAAGGTATGGTGATGGACCACGGTTGGGACAAAGAAGAGTTTAGTCGATTTGATACCGTGATGAGTGGCCACTACCACCACAAATCAGATGATGGCCAGGTGTTCTATCTTGGTACACCATATGAACTTTATTGGAATGATTGGGATGATCCAAAAGGTTTTCATGTGTTCGATACCGAGACAAGAAAGCTTGAACGTATCGTAAATCCACATAAGATATTCAGTAAGATTTACTATGATGATGCAACTAATGATTATAGTCATATGCTTGGCCCTGCTAGCACGGCATATGATTTTGAAAAATATAAAGACAAGTATGTAAAACTGGTTGTGGTAAATAAAAAAGATTTATATCAGTTTGATAAATTTGTTGATAGGCTCTTGACAGCAGACTGTCATGAGGTTAAAATAGTAGAAGATTTTTCAGATTTAGATGCGAGTAATGTATCTGATGATATCGTTGAGAATACGCAAGACACTATGACACTACTAGAGCTTTATATTGAGGATTTACCGATTAACCTAAGTAAAGATAGACTCAAAAATACAACAAGAGAATTATATATTGAGGCACAGGATTTGGAAATATAATGGCATTAACGGATGCGAGTAATAAAAACACATCTGGCAAGATTGGTGAAAAAAGGATAAGGGATTTTCTAACAGAGAATAATTTTGCTTTTAAAGAGGGTGGTAATAAAGGAATAGATTTTCAAATTGACATTAAAGATGGAAAGCTTTATGTTGATTCTAAAAATCAAAATGATACGGGTTCCGTTGAAAAAGGTATAGTGCAAACTGTCATGCAATACCGCCGCTGGTACAATTTTGAAGAAGTTTATATTGTTAGAGGTGAAAAACTTTTAGGTAAAGAAGTATTAATTTCTCTTAAAGAACTTGAACAGGCTTTTGGGTTTAAAACACACATAGTAACCTTTGAAGAATTTAAAAACTTTATGAATAAACAAACACAATATTCTCCATTAGAGCAATTTTTTAAATGAAATATAATTTTACAATAAATGAAATTTCTAGAGCATATGCAACGGACTTTATTCAGTCTTTGCATTATTCCAAGATTATGCCTAAACTTACAAAGCATTTTCTGGGCTGTTATTTAGAAAATGAACTTGTTGGTGTTTTAACTTTGGGATGGGGAACACAACCAAAAGCAACAATTGCAAAATTGTTTGAGGGTTTGAATACAAAAGATTACTATGAAATTGGTAAGATGTGTATGAAAGAAGAGATGCCAAAAAACTCTGAATCACAAATGATTTCTGCTGTGGTTAAATGGATGAAAGATAATTGTCCAGAGAAACAATTTTTATACACATGGGCTGATGGTATAATGGGCAAGCCTGGATATGTGTATCAGGCTGCTAATTTTCTTTATGGTGGTTTTATTTGGACACAGATTTATATTAGTGATAAAGGTGAAAAAATTCATCCAAGGTCTAGTAGAGAACTGTGTGATGAGAATGTAATATTTAAACTTGAAAGGGAACCAGATTTCTTTGTTGGTAAGAAGGCTGAAAGAATATACTGGTTAACTCAAGACTTTCTCGATTATAAGAATATATGTAAAATACATGGTAAACAGTTTAGATATATTCTTCCTCTGAATAAGAAAGCTAGAAAACTTCTAAAAAAATCAAAGGTGGAATGGGGTTTAAATTATCCAAAAGAAAATGATTTAATATGGAATAAATCTACAAAAGAAGGTAAAAAACAATTAAGTGATATGCCACACATTGATAGTAATATGGTAGAGTATAACACTAAAAATGTAAATGCACATAGAGGCACATTGGAGGCTTTTCTTTGATAACTTTTAATTATGTTAGGTGGAAGAACTTTTTATCAACTGGTAATAACTTCACAGAAATACAACTAGACAGAAGTTCTACAACATTAATTATCGGAGAGAATGGAGCTGGTAAGTCAACCATTCTTGATGCGTTGTGTTTCGGTTTGTTTGGTAAGCCATTTCGTAACATCAATAAGCCACAACTGCTCAATTCTGTTAATGCGTCTAACTGTGTTGTTGAAGTGGAGTTCAAGGTTGGCGGTAAAGATGTAAAAGTCATTCGTGGCATCAAACCAAATGTGTTTGAGATTTACATCAACAATAAAATGTATAATCAAGATGCCAATGCGAGAGACTACCAAAAGTATCTAGAACAACAAATACTCAAGTTGAACTATCGTAGTTTCACACAAGTAGTGATTCTTGG
>VTLG01007429.1_pt1 | contig 39054 bp, 48 predicted proteins | sample 4694571 | NCBI WGS metagenome assembly VTLG01 (sample SAMN12604809, study PRJNA352737) | marine metagenome | biome: ENVO:00000447; feature: ENVO:00000209|ENVO:00000569|ENVO:01000036; material: ENVO:00002151; isolation source: viral sequences binned using virsorter ... | reverse complement strand
GGAAACCGGGAACTGCACTGTACTGTTCAGCGTAACCTCATTCTCATCAATCGCCACTGAATAGGAAGTGGTGCCCAGGGTTTCGCGCCAAAGACCAGAGTTCCAAATCATGTCGTAGCGCCGATCCACAAAGGACTTCAACAAGGTGATGCTGCCGGTGTCACTCTTCTGGAGTTTATCCGCTACGAATTGCGCTATTTCGTTTTTAGTCATATCTATCCCACAACTCTCACGGTTACAAACCCATCCGATCCTGCGGCGGGAGCGGTTCCATTATCATACTGCTCCAAACCTCCCGCCCCCTTCGCGCCGACTGAAGCTATGGTTGGGATAGCGTATGAGCCCGGAGCGGACGGTTGCTTGTTTAAACTCAACCCTGTGTCCCGCGCATCAAACGTAACTGTTCCGCAAGCCGCCTGTGTGGATTTTGCTGTCTCGGCCTCCACGTCACCGGTCCCCTCGGCTCCCCCCGTCGAAACAACGTAAGAGCCGAATGAAGATTGACCCCCGGATTCTCCGACACCAACGCCCCCGCCTGAACCGACCGTGACTGAAACGGTTGATTCTCCCGAAATATCCACCCAGTCAACTCCGTAACCACCGTGCCCACCGGCTTGTCCACGTTGATTCGTAGAACCTGTGCCGCCAGCACCGCCACCACCCACAACGGTCACCTGAACCCAAGTTGCGCCAGCCGGTTTAGTCCATGTACCATCCGCTGTGAAAGTTTCAGTCTCGAATGCCGGATTGGATGCCCAGCTTGGGTCTGCACCCGCCCCTCCGCTCTGGAGGAATTGACCGTCCGACCCTGCGCCGAGGCGTGCGGCAGTTCCGCCTGAACCGAAGTAAAGCACATCCCCCTGCGTACCAGCTTCCAATTTAGCGGGAGTCACTGCACCTGTTGCGAGTTTCGCCGTTGTCACACCGTCCGATGCACCCGTGGAATCAGCGAGCTTTGCTGTGGTGATATTGGCGTCCAGCACCTTGGCCGTTGTGACTGCCCCATCACCGATTGTAATTGACCCCGTGTTGGACATGGTTGCGTCACCTGAAAGTGCAACGCTCGTTGCCACATTATTCATATCACCCACAACCAGGTTGCCCCCTGATAAGGCGGCGAGCTTACTGTAGGCAATTGCTGCGGAGCTACTTATCTTGGCACTGGTAACCGAGTTAGCGGCGAGCTTGTCGGTGGTAATCGCGTTATCATTTATGACAGCATCATCCACCAGGGTGTTCATCAGCGCGGCAGTGACTGTCTGCCCACTTGTGAAAGTTGTTCCTTTTGTAATATCAGGCATTTTATTTTCCTCGTTCTAACCGTTCCTCATATTTGTTTATCAATAAGCCCAAGCTCTCAACAAACCGTGCCCCTTCCGGGGTACTAACACTCGCCTCAAACCCCACCGGGTCCGCCTGGGTCGCCTCCTGAAACCCGTTCAGTTTCTGCGTCAAGCAACCGCTGCTCCCGGCGAGCATTGGCAGCAGCAATAAGGTCGCGCACCATCTCATCCTTATCCTCCCGCCGTTGTGTGGCAACCATCACGGTTGCCGCATCGGTGAGTCCATTCAGGGCATCCACAATCTTTGGGATCGCCCGCATGGCGGCAATGAACTCCGTTATCATTTCCTCTCAGCATAGGCTTTAAAGCAATCCACCAGGCCCTGCCCGGCTAGGTAACTTGGTATGATGATAGTAACTGCGCTGACAATATTTTCAGTCAGTTCAGGTGACATGTTCAGCCACTCAGTGGACATGACGGTTAATAGCCCGCCGATGGCGATCCATAGCTTTCTGGATTTCAAACGCTCAGGTATTTTCATTATTCCTTCAGTAGTTTAGCAATTTTAACCGCTGTCCAGACGCAGGTCATGGCAAGCAGCAGTATCTTTAGTATCAACTCAATATCAGTCAGGCTTACGGCGGCGAGTACGCCACCGTTCACCCCGAACATCTTGAGATATTCACTTATGTCCATTTGCATCCACCCTACTCATCCTTCAAATCAATAAACACCCAGCCATTTTGCATCCGGGCAAGTTCCTCTATCTCACCCAACCGCTCAGTCAGTGCCGTGACAGATACGTGCTGCACGATGGCAACACACAACAGGCATACCGCCGTTATCTGCCAGAAAAACATACTGAGCTTCGGGATACTCATTCACTCGGCGTTGGCTCTTCCCATACCCATGAGCGCGGCAACGGCTGTAACCGCTTCGCTTCAATATGCTTGTCCAGAACTTCATGCCAGTTGTTTTCGGCAATGACTTTATCGGCAATCTCATTCTGCCACTTTTTATCAGGGTCTTCGCAGAGTGTCTTGAACTCGATAAAGTTCTCTGGATCAACAGTCAGTGGGACTTTAGCGTCGATATAAGCCGCATATCCATCCTCCGCTGTTGCAGTAACGCCGACGTGGAGGTGCGTAATTACGTTATCCTTTAGCTCTCCACCAACTTCCAAGCTCCGCACAAGGGGTGTGAGTCGTGACTTATTATATGTTGTTGCCATAAACTGTTATGAGTTGTTGCTTTTTGCCCTGCGGCGTTTCATTAGCTCATCCGTTGCCTTACGGCTATTCCGTGAGCGGTGACGACAACACCATTGCAGGTCTTCATCACTCAACTCGGCAGCGTTGGTTCCGTCACCATCATTGAAGGCTTGCCCATCCACACATACCTTATGAAACTTCGCCAGATACTTCACCGCCTCTGCCAGCTCATCCAGCGTGAGGTTGTCAGCGTCTTTGCCTTGCAGAATGTTTTTAGTGTTAGCGTCCATAAATTTTAGTAAGGGGTGTAGTCGCTGGTGTACCATCCAGAGTTGCCATCGTAATACTCACCGTCATTCAGTACCCACTCGGTTCCGTTGTTAGTGATGGTCAGCAACTGTACGCCATAATCGTCAGTGGATGGGTATCCGTAGGTGTATATATTCCACGCATTGGTGACGCCAGTGTTGTCTGTTCCCTGATACCTATCGTAATTTGCAATAAAATAATCGGTGTTGGTTCCTGTTTTTATCCAGAAATAAGCCTCCCCAGTCTCCCTAACATCAAATGTGATGCGGCGTCCAGTCGGACAGGCACTCGGCCTCGGTATGGTCATTAGTGAGTAGGCACTTGATGTCCCGGTTATGTTCACCCGCACATACCTATCCGTTCCGTTGTCAGTGATGGAGAGACTCTGGCTTTCGGATGTTATGGTGGTGGCGACTGTCAGCCTACAGGGGTCTTCCCACGTTGGGACTGCTGAATCTCCTGCACTTGTCAGGACTTGACCGCTGGTTCCATAGTTGGCTCCCGATAGGCCGAACGCTCCATCGCTGGAAATCCGCAAGGCTTCCGATGAACCTCCATAAAATGAAGTGTAATCGCCAGTCCACCCAGCTTGCGCGATTCTCAACTCGTTAATTGCTTCGCTGGAAGTTGGTGCAATTGCGACGATCCGCGTGCCGGGTGAATAAATCTCCAAGCTACGCCCGTCATCTGCATGACCCAGAATCGCAGGGCCAGTAACATCCAGCTTTGACTGCGCCCCACTACCGCCAACCCTCGGTGAAACCGTCCCGATGCCGACGTCGCCATCTGTCGTGATGGTTAGCCTGTCACTAGACCCCAGTTCGTTACTGGCCGCAATTTTGAATTTATTATCGTCGTCGTTGTCTAGTCCTATTGCCCACTGCGAGTTAGTTTCTCTAAACCAGATGGATGCATCACCGGAGCTAGTATTTTCAACCGCAATGCCAGCCAGGGTTCCAGTATCTGCGTGTTTGACATGAAGCGGTCGAGTTGGCGTTCCCCCGATGCCGAGTCCCGTTCCGTCGAGCGTCATTGCGGGGGAATTATTCTGATAGAACGAAACATTGTGGTCGCCTTCAGTGCCGAGAATCAAACCTCCAGATGCTGTGCTTGCAGCAAAAACCGAAAGTGCGTCTGCTTGATAAACACCAGACGAAGTGTAACCGTCATCCTGCACGCTGATGAGTCCGAGTGCGGAGTTGGACTTGACCCTAACTTGTGCTGAAGCACTGCTACCCTCGTATTCGTTGGTTACCTGAGCAGCTGTTTCGCTGTTCACGTCCGTCCTTACCTCTAAATCCCGTGTTGGCAGTGACTGATGCGTCCCGATACGGACTTTGCCGTCTTGCTTAATGGCAACTACATCATCAGAGTCATCAGACTTTATTTGAAACAGGCTGCTTGCTCCGGTTCCTTCATTGTGAATCGTCCATTCGGTTGACCCTTGATACTTGAAGTTGATACCTGAATCGCCTGTTCCCCCTTGGTCAATATTAACATAGCAAGCACCACCATCATTATAAAGATTCAGCACATCATAGCTATACAACCCGCTAAAGTCAGTGACTCCAATGCCGACTCTGCCAGTATCATAATAAATATCATCACCTGATGTCGTCCACGGCGATGAACCGCCGCCGCCAGATGTTAGGTCAGTCTCTGCAACATCATCTGAAATCCAGTAAGGCTTCCCATCGGCTTTTGTGTAAAGTATCCCACCATTTCCAGCAGCAGGAGCAGAGGGCGCGGCAACCTCACTGGAGATGTGAATCCTTCCTGCGACTTCTAGTTGTTCGTCAGGATCATTGACTCCGATGCCAAGTCCCGTTGAATCAAAAACGAGACTGTTGGTTCCTTTAATGGTGGAAGCATCCGTCCAGATGGCGACTTGATCGGCCTCGGGTGTACCTGATATTGACGTGTCTCCGTTTGCTCCGTCAGCTCCTGCTGGACCAGTGGCTCCCGTTGCTCCTGTTGCCCCGGTGGCTCCATCTGCTCCATCTGCACCTGCTGCACCTGCTGCACCTGTGGCTCCTGTGGCTCCTGTGGCTCCAGTTGCACCGTCTGCACCATCAGCTCCATCAGCTCCATCTGCACCGGCGGCCCCTGTTGCCCCCGTTGCTCCTGTTGCGCCCGTTGCTCCAGTTGCACCATCTGCTCCATCTGCACCTGCTGCACCTGTTGCCCCCGTAGCTCCTGTGAAATCTCCACGCGATGTCCACGTTGAGGCGTCTGTTTTCTCAAACCATTCGTCAGAGGTTGAGTTGATGTAAAAGTCACCGACACTTCCCGTGCCTGCCACTGGGTCGCTAGTTCCAGTTAGCCATGTTGCTCCGTCTGCTCCCGCTGCCCCTGTGGCCCCTGTAGGCCCGGTTGGTGAAATTTGCCAAACAGCATTCCCTGATGAGTTTCGGGTCAGCACATGGTCCGTAGTCGCACCACTCGACTGCGTGAGTGCATCTATGCCTGCCTGTGCGGTTGATGCGCCTGTGCCGCCATGCGCAATAGCAACATCAGTCGCTGCCCACTCGCCCGTGCCAATCGTACCAACAGTGGTCAGGCTACTTGTGACAACATTGGTTGCCAGCGTAGTTCCCTCTAAATCGTCTGCGTCATGTGTGCCAACCTCGGCATCAACGTAAGCCTTAATGGATTCAGAGGTTGCGAGCGTAGTGGAACTTGCTCCACTCATCGTGTCACTGTCCAGAACCGCAGATCCACTCACGCCTGTGTTGAATACGGGCGAGGTCAATGTTGGTGAATCCAGAGGCGCCTTCAGGTCTAGTTGTGTCTGGATTGCTTCGGTGACCCCATCACAAAAATTCAACTCAGTGCCGGTGGCGCTCAATGTCACGCCCCCAATGGAAACTGCCCCAGTCAAGGTTGAGTCGCCGGCAACCTCAAGAGTGCCAGTGGATTTTATCCCGGCATTGCTTAATTGCAGCGCGGAGTCAGTAGCGTCACCATCCTGGACAGTGTCCAGGGTGCCGGTTATCCCCCCTGACCCGGTGGTCTTGAGTAGCTCAGTGTAGCTCGATGAAATTGTCCTGCTCTGAAGTGTCGCCATTTAAAACCCCCAAATTTTCTTGATTTGATTCTTGCTGTAAGAACTCTTGAACCGACTGCCCCCTTGGCACTCGGCCTGATAATACCCTTTTCGGATCTGGGTCGCCTGGTCATCTGGCTTGAGCGGGGTTCCCACCATAGCAACCTGTTGCACTGGCGCCCGCTCCCAGGTTTCCCCATCATCCTTAAATGACTTTATGCAGGAGTTCACCAGTTCTTCCCTGGTATCTCCCTTGCTGTTTTCAAAAATATATAAAGGCATTATAAAAGCCTGGGGGGAATCTCTCCCCCCAGGTGATTAACCTAATTGGTATTAGGCAAACGTAGTCTGAGAATACATCTCCACGTAATACTTGGGCTGAAGCACTGCCGCAGCGTAGTATGACTTGTAGGATACCTTCGTCAGTTGATTGAGTGGATCGCCCTTGTCAGGACCATCAGCAATCATCACCTTCGGACCATACGGAGACTGCGCAGCAATGTCCGTTACGCCGAATGCGTTCGCGCCAAACACAAACGTACTGAAGGCAGTGCCATCGGCAGCGTAGGTGTATTGGGTTGTCGAACGATACGGATTGGTCGTTGATAGGATACGGTTGCCCCACAACTTGCCAGCTTCACCGCGATAAAGCTCATCCACATTGGAATAGCTCGCAGCATTCTGCCAACCGGTGGTCTTCATCAGGTCGCTGATCACCTCTGGTGCAGCAACTGCGATGAAACTTCCACCAATTGTGCTGGTGTTGTTTGTCTTCAACTGAGTCGCGCAATCCAATAGATCGTTGAACTCAACTTCAGCGTCAGCAGGAGAAGCAGCAACCACCGCAGCGTGGTCTGCAAGACCATTAGCCGCACGTTCCTGTTTGCCGCTGGCAGTCGCCGCCAGTTTGTCGCGCACGATGCTGTCCGCATGCAATGCAGCGTCCTGCCCCGTGATCCTCACACTCTGCTCCAGGTGGTTGAAGAGTTCTGTCAGCTGGAGAATATCAGTCAGGGAAATTACCTGACCGTATTGCACCAATGTCGCAGTCACTTCTTCCAGCGTAAGCGCACGTTCGGTAATCGACGTGCCACCCTCAGTGCTGAGTGTGGTTATTCCATCAGTGGAAGGCTCATCGAACCTGAACCACTTCACATCCTTGGCCCCTGCCCGTGCGGGCAAAGGTTTCTTCTGTGCAAATTGCACCATTTGTAGGGACTTCGTGATATACTCAAGCAGTTCCTTACTGAAATAAGTCTGGAATTGTGCATCGAGATTATCAGTCCCGGTTGTCATGTTAGCCATGAGATTTTAACCCCTTCTAATGTGCATTACCGGAATATCCTCAACCCCTGACCCTCATCGTCGGCTGCCTGGAGTGCATCAAGGAGTTTCCCCCTGATCTGCTCCTGCGAACCTTCGCTCGGACCCTTCGGCGCGGCTTCGCGCCCTGGGGGAGAACCGGTAACACTTGTTTGTTGTTTTAGTTCCTCGACCTCAGTCTTGAGATCGCCGTTAGCTTTCTCCAGTGACTCAACCTTCTTGGCGGCAATCTTGGATTTAACGAACTCAACTGCGTCCTGTATACCTTCCGGGTATCCCTTCAGGTATGGGCGTTGTTCCAGGACATTTTCAACACCCCTGGACATGGAAGACTCTGCATCTTTCAGGCTCGGATGTTGCTCCTGCAAATCCTTCAGGTTTTCCACCCATTCGCCCTTTATTGATTCAGCCACTTCACTGTCCTTGTTAGTCTGTCTTCGTTGCTCGACCTCTTGGGCCTTTTGCTCCGCGAGTTCAGCGAGTTCCTTCTCACCGTCCTCTTTGTATTGCTCTGCCAAGTCCCGGTACTCTTCAGGCGAAGTTTGATCATCAGAATGCTGTTGCTTCTGAGCCTCAAACTCCTCCTTCTCCCGCTTGAGTGCCGCCTTGTCAGCGTTGAGGGAATCCCAACCCTTATTCAGGCGCTTCTCAGCTTTCTTTTCCCGGTTGCTCGGTTCACTGGTTTCCCCGGTCACTTCCTCCTCCGCTTTCGCTTCAGGTTCTGTTTCCGCCGGCGTGGTGTCGGCAGTTTCTTCCGACTCAGATGCGTCTGACGCGAGTTCTTCAGACTGTATTGGGGTTTCCTCGCCAGGGGGCGTGTCGGCTGCCTCTAGAGCTGCCAATAATTTTTCACGCTCCTCATTCCTCTCATCTATTTGTGGTTCTTCTGCCATTTTATGTTTCCATATCGTCCAACCACGCCAAATCATCGTAAGGTACGTCCGGGCGGTGATCTGGATCGGTGATCACCGGTTTTGCCATTAGCGCATCGAGTGTCGCCACTGCACCCCTAAAGCCAGCAGCATATCCTGCGCGATATGGCAGATCATCACCCGCCCGGCTCGTACCATCCAAGGATTGCTGTACCGTCATAGACAAGAGCGTGACCCTCAAACGCTCCCCAGCCTCCCCCTGGAAAAATTTCCGCAACCCCTCGGCATCCTCCGGTCGCCACTCAGGCGTCGAGTCCTGGTGCCATGACGCCAGGCGTAAAAAATTCATGGCTGCCCGCAACTTACGCAGCATATTGTGCCCCCACAGGTTGTTGCCCCTCAAAAGGAGCGGGTTCATTCATTGCCGCAGGTCCAGGCGCTATCGGCGCCTCTGCGGGTGCCCCCATCATCGCAGATTGTGGTTCGTCCGCTGGTTGCTCGGCAGCCAGTAGGCCGGCAATCTCTGCCTCGATTTCCTTGGCAGCTTGCTTGTCCTTTTTACGCAGCAGGTCCAAGTGAGTCTTAATATGCTCCTGGATCCGTTGCATCTCCATTGGCTCAACTTGCCGGCCTGATTGGGAAGACAACTGAATGTATCCCAAGACTGTCCGTATATGAGTGGCATGGTCATCCAAATCCTTTACCACTGCCGGGAATCCCAGCCGCATGAAAGTTAACTCATTAGCCTGGTCCTCTGCCTGGTCTGCCATTTGCAGACCCGGATCCGCATACAACCTACGGACCAGCGCAACGTCATCGGCCTCAAGAACCGACTTGCGCAACTCGCCCTGGTCAATGAACGGGTCATTGATAAACATCTGCATGCGACTAACCGCACGCCGGTAAATAAAGTCTCGGTTAACACCATCGGCGCTGCCGGTGGGTCGCACATTGTACTCACCCTTGAGTGCTTCGCCTTCCAGTTCCTTGACAGTGTCGATATACCAATAATTCAAGCTACTGGCGGCATGCTTCCGCAATAGGTTCCACGCCTGGTTGTACAACTTGCCCAGGCCGATGCGGAATATGCGCAGGCGCAGGTCACTGCTCTGGCTGAACAGGTTTGAAATCTGGTTTATCTCAGTTGCCGTCCTCCGCTCGGTGTTCTGCAAACTTTGACTCATACCAAAGTCTGGTGTTGCAACCCGTTGCTCCGCAATGTCGCGAGTGAACATCATTGTTTGATCAAAAGACACCGGCGGAGGAGGCATCTGCACCGGCTGAATGTCGTAAGGTAGTATTTGCCCTGGCGAAAATCTCAGGTTAGCCGCATTGGGGATCTCACGGGCGGAACGGAACAGCGGACGATTGACGAGCGTCATATAGTCATTTTTCTCGTTCATCAGCTTGCACAGTTCCGCCTCATGGACCGCCACTATCTCCGTAACCCCCCTTGGCGAGTACCACCGTCCATCCTTGATCTCGTACTCGAACTGGCAGAACGGCGGCATTGAATAATATTCCTTACCCAGCTTGTAAGGCTTGCGAACATCCTCTTCAGGTTGGAGTGGAGAAAACGTCTCACACGTCCATACTCCAGAATCGTCCCGTGACCACGTTTCCCAGAGGATAATATAGTTATCTTCATTGTACGTGAGTCCTTCACGCTGGTACTGGGCATGCACCTTCTGCCGGTCGCCACCTATGTCGGTGCCGGCGCCGGTGATCCGCTTGATCAGTGCGGGATCCTGGTTGAAAAGTTTATTTCGCCGGTACGCATCCGGTGAGTAGTGCTGCACATGCACTATCCGGTCAGCATCCTTGATGCTCCGCGTCCAGGTCGGCACAATGATGTGCTGTGGGTCAACTGACTGAAACCGCAACTGCTTCTTGTCCGAGTCCCAGTAGGTTTTCATCACCCCGCGCCCGGACATCAGCATGAAATCAATTGCTGAGAGTATCTCAGTCTCCAGGTTTGTGTTCTGCTTCATCTGGTGGTCAAACCATTGACCGGCAGCGTTGGCATATGCCTGGGTCTTGTCCCTCACGGGCGAAAATTGTGCCAACAGATCGGTGGCAAATATTTGCTGAAAGTAAAACGGCGCCAGGCGCATGATCACCGTATCGGAAAGCGGGAAGTGCCCGTCACTGGCACCCGGCCATGGCTTGTTCTTGCGCCGCAACCCATTGTGCCGCATGCGGTAGAACATAGATTGCCTGGAATCCCATTGCGCACGGTCCTTGAGATCATCCAGACATGCCTGGTGCAAGTCTTGACGCGATAATTTGCCCATCCCTGTAATAATGGACGTAATTAACACGGCACTTGCAACGGTTAATACGTCAATTGACACATTAGTGTGGTCAGCGCGAGTCGCCCCAATCGTCTGACACTATAAGGAGGTGCATATGGACATAGTGTTTGTAATAAACCTAACGGGATGGGTTGCTAAAGTCTTGAGTGACCTTGCGGTGTGTGTGTTGGCAATTGCGGCAGTGGTTGCCGTTATGAAGATGCGCAAATAAAATTGGCGTCCCCGCAAGGGGACGACAATTTTCCTTTTAATACCCAATATCCATCCCCTCAAGCAGGGGATCCCTCCCGGCAGAGGCTTCCTTGAACACTTCGCTCATACTTGGCCGAACATACTCCATCAGCATGTCATCAATGGCACCCTTGGCTGCCACTGCCAGGATAACTGCATCCGCCCTATCCGGTGAAGCCAACCCGCGGGCCTTCATCTCGCTCTTACTCTCCAGATTCAACTTGCCACTCTTGTTGGCTGAACACCTTCGGCTCGTCAACTGTTGTTGCAACACCTCATCATCGGGCAAAATAATCTCGCACTTGTCAATCAACCTGGCAGTGGTGAACCACATCTCTGCCGAGCGATTTGTGTAAGCCTCATGGTCCTGTGCCCGCCCACCAAAGTTTACCCGGTGACAATTCCACCCGGCTTCAGCCAGGGCATCGGCCATGGGCAACCCTAACCCGCCAACGTCACAATAAATCTGCTCCTCCTTCAACCCAGCCTTCTTGAACTCAACAATAAACCGGCCCACACTCGCCATGGTATCCCGGTCCCGCCAACTGATCAGCTTCTCAACCTTGTTCCCCCTGCGAATGCACATGGCGTTCTCATCCCCACCCCCGGCAAAGTCCACCCCGCAACTTACGTCACTGCCTGACTTGGCCGGCGGATTAGCCAGGCAATTGTCCAGGACCGGATAGGGAATCACCAAACGCTCATCATCCATCTCCATGAAGTCGCCAAAGACCATCGAGCGAATCAGGGGATGATCTTTCCCCCACCGATCAAACTGTTCCTCTATCCATTCCTCTGAAATATGTTCACAGTCATAGGCGCTCACCTTATGCAAGGCCCACAGGTGCTGTTGCTTATTGAAAATCCGCCAAAACTCACCACTGGTTCCCCCAGGTGAACTAATCACCAATTGCCTGGTAGGTTGACACCGGGCAACTGCCTCATAAATCCCATCACTCACCGTCTTGGCCTCATCAATGATGATCATCAGGTTATCGGCATGCCAACCCTCAAACCTGCCGGGATCGTCCGTACTAAATCCAATAATCCTGCTGCCGGTGCTCGTAACCAGGTCAGTCTGGTTCACCTGGATCCCCCAACCCTTGACCTTCGCCGCCAAACTCCTGATACAGGGCCACATCTGCTCCTTAACCTGCCGGTATACCCCGGAAGTCGTAATCGTAATGCTGTTGGGATAGATCAATGAATGCCATAACGCCGCAGGCGCCGCCAAATGCGTAGTCTTCCCTGAACCATTGGCCGCCCTCACTGCTACCCGGCTCTTACCTCCCTTCCCCGTCACACTCTTCATGGCTTTCTTCTGCCAATCATACAACTCCAACCCGAATATCTGCTTGGCAAAGTTCTCCAGGTCCGTTACCGAGGGATCCAGCTTCTTGGTTTTAGTGGTGGTGGTCACTTAATCTCGCCTTTCTTATATTTCTCATATCTAGCGAATAGCCTAGCACACGTCGCGTCCCGTTCGGCCCACCATGCAGGGTCAAATCTCTTCAGGGTGTCCACTTGTTTCTTTATAGCCTTCCTTTCCTCCTCATGCAGGCGCAGATATTCTTGGCCACTCATCTCCTCGGCTGCTCCTTCCATCTCTCCACCTCAAACTCCAACTCGGCAATCCTCTGATCCTTCTCATCCATCTGCTGGGCTAAACTGTCCAGGTAGAACCAAAGGTCGAGCGCCTCAAATTTAGCCTCAGTGATCAGGTCCGGGTGCTCATCAAGGTTGGTATGCTTACCTCTCGCCTCCGCCTTCGCCTGCCCCTCATCATACTTGTGCGGTGCCATCTGCTTAAAGCACATGATGGCCTGCTCCTTTATCTCGGTAGGTGTTCGTCGATCATTCATGACTGTCTAATTCCTTTGTCGATCATTATTGGTGGTTATTGATTGTCTATGTGGGGAATTCGCGAATTAATCACAGTCCCTGTTTTTGTGGGGTTAAGTGGTAAATAATTTCTTATATCAGGGCGATTTCCCGCGTGTGAAATTGGGGTGTAACGAGAAATCCCATAAATGGTAATTATACCCTCTCCTTGTCCCGCTCCACGCATATATAGCCCTTCCTTGTCCCGCTCCACGGTGTTTGACCCCCGTTTCAAGGTAATTCTGCCCTCTCCTTGTCCCGCACCACGCATACTGATTTTGTCAACTTGGGAGGTGTCTAACTTACTACCCCCCCACAGTAAGTTAGACATGTCTCGGTGGTTAAGAAAAAATCTTAAAAAACCTGAACTTGCCGTCATGCCGTCATTGGTAGCGGATAAGTAGCGGATGGGAATACCGTTTCCACCCTGTTTTTGTGGGTTAGTAGCGGGTAGCGGATGGGTGGGGGGTGTCCATGGGGGTAGAAAAAACCTTACGCGAGGCATAATATGGGGGTGGGGGGGCTGCAATCGCTCCGCGGCGCTGGGGTGCCCTACCCCCCTCAAGGCCAGGGGCAGGTCACCACCACCCCCATGGTGGTGCCCATGCCCGGCGGCATCTCGCCCCACAATTTGTGGGGTTTGAGGCCGATGAGTGTTAGCGTATGTGTTAGCAGCAATCACTTGAGCCTTATATATCAACGGTATTCTCATCAGAAGCAGGGGATTCCTTATCCCCCGATGCGTCTCGCTCCTGCCTGGCGCCATGCAATCCGGTCAGCATCTCCGGGCTGATCTGGGTCTGCATCATTACGCCGGCTACCTGGTGTTTACTGTGTGCCGCCCATTCGCTCGGAAAGCGCCGCTCAAGGACTTCTAGGGCTAATCGGGGGTTCTTTGCCATCCCGGCACGTACAACGCCGTACAACTCATCCTGGGCCACTGCTTGCGCACGCGCAAGGGCATCGGAGAGGTCACCCCACTTCCTCTTCCACTCACTCAACGTACTCCGATGTATTCCAGCCAATTGCGCTGCCCGGCTCTCTGGCAATCCAATCGCCACATTCCGTAGGATAGCCTCGACAGTCCTGACCGTGTACTTGTTTGGCCCGGAAGCATCAGTGCCCTTGACTGCCTTCTCATTCTCCCTGGCAGATGCAGGAATAAGATCCTTCACATCCACCCTTGATGGATCTGGCGTAGCAATCAGTGCTTTTGCTGCTGTCAGTGAGTTTCCAGGCTTTTTCCGAGCCTTTACGCGCTTTTTCTTTGGTTTTTCGCTATTCATGGATCAAATTCCCCTCACAACCGGACTACGACAGAATTAATCCCCCCCCTTTAGGGGGATTAATTTTGTCTGTCGTTCCGAACGACATAATTAACGACAACGACATAATAATTATGTCGTAGCTGGTTATCCCTTCCAAATAAGGTGTCCTTGCTCATTTTCTCCTATATCTCCATTTTTCATTATGTTCTCTATTCTGCGTTCAAATGACCTTTGTCCGAGTTCCCCACCCTTTGCCAATTCCTTTGCCAGGGCGGCAATAGTTGGGTAAGCCTTACCGGGTTCGGTGAGTGTTTCCTTGTACAGCTTTATGGGCACATCCTTCTCAGGCCTGCCTGCTGATCGCTCCTCCGGTTCATACTCACTGGGTAGCCAGCACAATCCCTTATCTGAATGCTTCAGGTATATCTGAAGAGCGGGAGGTTGCAGGTCATCCTGAGCCATTTGTGCACGCTTCCCTCTCTTGGCCGCTGTGAGCCTGAAAACGCCTTCTGCGCCCCTTTCCCCTTGCAGCACCATGATTGCCCTAGCCCAGTTGGTTAGGACGCTAGAACCCAATCCTGCGTAGCTTATGTCCGCAGTGGTGAAGCCCTTGGTATCCCTGCTGGTCTTTGGTTTGCCGGTGTGGTGAATGAGGTGGATGAGCGTATCAGTTTCCATGGCTAACTCATCCAGGTGATTGGTGAAGGCGGACATGTCCTCTGATGAATTGGGATCGCCTGACAGGTAGCAGAGCAGTGGATCGATCCACAGCATATCAGGCTTATGTTCAGCGATCTGGTGCTTGACCTCGGCAATGAACTCCAGCCCCAGCTTGTTGACCAGGCGGATGATGTTCACCTTCTGTGAGGCAGCATCAAAGTCGAGCGTTGGGTATTCCTCAGTCAATCCATCCCTGACACCTTGGACCGTCTCGGCTACGTCACCAAAGTTGTTCTCCTGCTGTAGGATTAGTGACGAGTAGCATTGCTTGGGGTTGATCCCAAAGAAAGGTTTACCAGCGGCCCAGGTGAGTGCGGCTTGCAGGGTAAGCACTGACTTACCTAGTCCACTGCTGCCTACCCATACACATGAGTGTCCACGGGATAACCAGCGTTGGCCGAGCATACAATTCACATCATCCTCCTGCTTGAATGCCAGTAGGTCATCCCAGTTCATGGGTTGCGGGTGGAGTGCTGCGTTTGGATCCTCGTAGAGCGGTGCCGAGTCCAGGGCGAGCATGAGCGTCCCAACATCTATTCCCGCCCTTGACCAGTCATTGAAGTCCTTATGCTCTTCAGGTATCTGAATCAATCGGCACTTGGGATGGATGGAGATGATGTCTGCCTGCCACTTGAGTGCCGGGGATGTATCATTCTCAATGGGATCATTCTGGGTGAACAGGAATGCCTCGGCCTTGCCGGGGATGAGTCCCTGCAACTTCTTACCTGTGGCGGCGCCGCGGGTGATTACGATGCTGGAGTTACCTGCCTGCACCTCTGCCCACTTGGTCAGGTCCATGAATGCGAATGCGTCCCATTGGGATTCAAACACATAAACCCGCTCATCATTTTCACCTATCCACCAGGGTGCGGACTTGCCCCCCATGATCCTCCAACTCTTCTCCTTGGTAAAACAGTGGGCGCCATCTACCTTCCCATTTTGGCGTGGTTGTCTTGGGTTATGAGACACTGGAAAGGCCAGTAGTCCATCGACAACGCCCACTAGATCGTTCTCATGTAACCAGGTTACAAATTCACTTGAATAGCCCCGCCACTCACTCAGCCTCTTGGCATGAGCCGGCTGGAATGCGTCCCGTGCCGGTGCCCACTCGATGCCTGGGGACAATGGTTCCAGTACCGGGATGGCATCTCCCTGGATGCCGGCAAGTTCCCGGTACTTGTGGTAGGCATCCTTGGTGCCCAGTCCGAGCGCCTGCTGGATGAAGGCGAGTTCATCGCCGCCCTCCTTGGTTGCAAAGTCATGGAAGAACCAGGATCCGTTCTCCTCCTTAATACCCCAGCTTGGATTATTGTCAGGCCTGAACGGTGATGAGCATAAGGGCACTGTGTGCGCCTCAAACCCAAGTCTCGCCATTAACTCTGGTAACGGTAGCCTCCTTTTTAATTCTTCAATCTTCACGCCAAATTGTCACTCCTTCGTAATCTCCTGTGCCGCCTCCCTGGACGTGCCCCTTTACTATTGCGCAGGCAATGCCTCCGCGCTTCATGTCTTCAAGGACTTTAATCCACATATGCCTTTGACTTGGCCGATAAGGCCGGGTCAGGCAGTAGTAGCCCTTTGCCTTTACTTGCTCTTCAGTCAGTATCTCGATCATCGTTCTCGCCCAGGTATACCAGGACAAATGCTCTGCACTCCGGGCATGACAAGTTGGTAACGATGCCCTCCCCCTCTCTTCCATAATCCTCAAAGTCATGATCCCCTCCCCAGATCAATTTAGTCTGGCAATGCCAGCAGTTCATCACTTAACAGGTTCCATCTTCTTAACCCTGGGAATGCGCTCCTGCACTTTTCTGCCGGCACACTCAGGCCAGAGTTCCTTGAACTTCGGATCCACATCCAACTTCTCGTTAATCATCTTGACGCCATGAGCAATGGTCGGGTGATCCCTCCCAACGATCTGTGCAACACGGGACTGCTTGTGACCTCTCAGCCGCATCAACCAGTACACCATCTGCCTACCGTTCTTAATGTTCGTAGTCTTGGATCGGGCAAGAACCTCCTCACGGGTAACTCCCATCCGCTCATGGACTAACTCAACCGATCGCTCAAAGTCTTTATAGATCACGCCAAGACCTCCTCTGGTTCAGGGAAGTAGCCGCGTTGTAATTGCCATATCTCGCATACCCTTCGGAATACATCCCAACCGGTCTTAACCTCCTGCACAGACCACAACTTCTCGACGGGCGCCGCAGGGGCAATGGAGTTCATGGCAACTGACAGGCAGTTTGGTTTGGAGGGAATGCATTTGCGATAGGCGGCGAGTTGGTACAACCAGGTATCATAAAACTTCACGCTGCCCTTCGCCCTTTGAGTCTTGAAATCGATCACACACAAACCATGCTCACGATGATCAGCGACGAGATCCATCCTGCCGGCGTAACCGGTATCATGGTTGACCACTGTCTCTTCAGAAGAAATTACGCTGATGATATTTGCCTCAAACCACTTCCGATACTCTGCGAGGTAAGGTTCTATTTCCTCATCAGCAACGTAGTCCTTGTTGAGGTGGTAGCAGTCGATTGCATCGTGCACCTTGCTGCCAAAGTCCCGCGCCTTGGCGCCGAACTCTTCAGCTTCCTCCTCCACCTTCAGCTTGTAGTTTGCAAATGCCTGAAGCCTGAATGATTCGGGCAAGGTATAAGCACTCTCAAGGAGAGTGTTCCTCAACCACTTCTGAACCCCGTAGTTGACCAGCACATCTTTCAGCACGGTGGTCACCGAGGGGAATAAATTCATCTTGCGAGCGTCTCGCAGTGTGGTGTTTCGCTCACCACCGTTGGGCATGTCAATGGTATGCAGTGGCTCACCATCGGCTCTATACCAGTGCGCAGGTGCGGTTGGGACTGTCAGTGTTAATTCGCTCATAAAATTTTTGTAATCCACCAGATTAGGATCAGGAAAAGGCCGAACGCCAGGAGGTCGGCTAAACTGCGGAAAAACCAATCAATCAACGTCCGTACCCTTTCCATAATCCAATTCATGTTTTAAGGTTTAAGAAACCCGGCACCCCTGCCGCTATGAAGCCTGACTATTTGCCAGACAAGGAGGCGCGGACGTGGGGAGGGTGCCGGGCGTGATTTATCTAGAACGGAACGTCATCGTCCTCAGTACGCTCCACTACGCCAGCTTCAGCCAATGACTCCTGCCGGCGTTCCTCGATTCGAGCGGCAGTCTTGGCCGAGTCAAACTCGCCTGATGCCTTAATCCACTTACCCTTATCGAGCTTACGAGCGCGATCAACGAGGTGCATGACCTTATCATCGGGCGTGGTCCAGGGTTCAATCTCCAGAATGCAACCCGTGCCGATCAGCGTCTTGAGGTTGAAAGGTTGTCCGGGCTTCAGCCCGCCCACCCATTTCTGTAGAAACTTATATAGGTTAGCCTTCTCATTCAGCGAGAAGGTGAACTTTTTGCGGACAAGAAACGGACGGTTATCATCCATCAGGTGTTCCAGTTCAAAATAGAAGAAGACTAAATCCTTAACGCCGAATTTGGTCTGCTCATTGTTGCTCCTGATGATGTCCACCAGGATTGCCTTGCACTCCCCCAAGGGAGGTTGTTCATATTCGCGGGTTGACTGATCGCCGCCCGCAGTGAGGGTTAGTTCACTACTCATTTATTTGTTCCTTATTGTTCGTGTTTTTCTCTGAATCTGCCGGCGGAAGATCCCCCCGCAGAAATTTGCAAAAATCTTCAAAGCTCATTGTGACCATCCAGGGGTAGTGATCTTTCCGGTGAGCAATCGCCGGCACCTGGCCGGCCTTGGCATCTCTCAACGCCTGACAGTATGCATCGCCAATATTGGTCTGCCGCTTGGTGCGCTTGACCTCCCAGTGCATGAAGGGCAGTTCACTGCACACCACGTCCGGAAACTCCTTCCCCTCCTCATCATGCCCAGCGAACTGACATCCGCGGCGGGCGCTGGACCAACCTTCATTCCGCAGGCAGTTCGCAAATTCGCGCTCGCCGGCCTTTCCCTTCCGCTTGGATTTACCACCCATATGCAACCTAAACTCGATGACCTCTGGATCCACCACGACCTCTCGTTTTTGCTGTTTTAAGTTTCTTTCCGCTCTTCTTGGCGTAAGCCTTGGCCGCCTTCTTGCCGGCGGGTGTGTACTTGAAATGTTTGTCTCCTACTTTAGGCACGTTATCTCCTTGGTTAGTTATTGGATATGTTGTGGGGGTTGGGGTGCTTACACCCACCCACAGTTAGTAAAAGTAAATCGACGAGGATTGCCTGCGGTGCGCAGGCCGCGCAGATGTAACCAGGAATAGTGCGGTCGTAGTGAGTAACGATCCCCGCCGCCTCACATACGGCACAGTATCCGGGGGACGCAAAAGTACGCCTCACTATTCCTGGTCTAGCTGCGCTCATCGGAGGTGCAGGTAAAGTTTGTTGACTGCTCGCTGAGTTGTCTCAGGAGTGTTGCCGAGTTTAAATCCTCGCCGCTCGAATCCCCGTAGGCCCAAATTGTAGGCGCAGTAAAGATCGGCGGCAGTGGGGTCGCGGTCCAATTTCCTCCTTAATTGGGAATGCAGAAGCGACAGGTAGATTTTACAATATTGATGGGAGATGTTCGGGTCGTTCACTCCCTTCTCATATGGAGTGGTTTTGAATCCATTCTTTTTCAGCCATGCCGAGCAATCGGCCCAAGCAGGTTTCCACATTTGGAAGGCACCATTGGCCTTGCCTTGGTCACCCACCGCACGGTGGTTGTTATTACTCTCAACCATCGCAACAGCGTGGATGAGTTGCCCATCAATCTTAACTGCCTGCGCAGTGAGTGACATGATTAGGCAACCTGCCGCGGCTAATAGCTTCTTCAGTGAAGAGGCTGGGATGCGCGGGGTGTTCTCGCTGATCCATTTGGTTTCGAGTTGCCCGGAGGTTCTCAGTCGGTCCACTGTCTTGGTGGACACTGATAGCCTACGAGCGACTTCACGTCTGGTGTACAACTGATAGGGGTCTTTCATTTTTTTGCTTTCGCAGGACAGCAGTAGCGATCAATAAGCGCCTCAAGCACTGCCGTCTGGGTTACGTTTTTTTTCTTGGCGAATCGTTTCAGTGCCTTGACTGTTTTTGGCCCAAAGCGATAAGCCACCATCTGCTTATTCGGTGCTTTCATTTAGTCCTCCTTGAAGAACGGGCGGAATGTACATTGGTAAGTATATACATGTCTAGCTCAAAAAAATAAAACAGTTGACCCTTGTCTATACAAAGGGTTGTCTTGGTGCACAAAGATGCAAGACAAGGGAACCAAGAAGAACATGGCATTTCGCTTTAAGGTTTCCATGATTGCGCAGTTGCAGGCCGCCAGCAAGGCAACTGGATTAAGTATGACTGGCGTCATTGAGAAGTGTGTTGATGGGCACATAGATAAACTCATCTCCCAGATTCGCGATGAACGAAAGGATGGGGCAAAGGAGTTGATGGATTTGCGGAAGCGTAAAAAGTAACCTCCCCTTCCCTGCCCTGGATGTAGCGATCCAGATCGCCAAGGCTCTCAGATAATTCTTTCCTCATTTGCCTAACCTCTTCCAGAGGCGCCTCATTCAGTGCCATATAATCAAACATTATTCCTTCCTGTGACATGTGCATGTAATTACATCCATAGACATACCATTTAATACCTAAAACTATTTCGACTTGTTCTTGGGTTATTCATGGCAGCCAGCCTATAGCCTGGGTTAGACATACACTGTCCCACCTAACATTTACCCTCCTTGGGTTACTAACATATACCCAATAAATGGGGCCAATCTAACTGTGAATAATTATTTTCAAAACAGGGGATTTTCTTGTTGCGGTATGTATAGACATGCATTAGAATGTCTAGACAATGAAGTTGCAGTATCAACCACAACGAACTGAGGGAGTGACCAATAAGGAAGGTGAAGTAATCACCTACACCCTCATCGACATCGAACCCTACACCAAGGAAGGCGACTCACGCCTCACTGGATTCTACGCCAAGGTGGCGGAACGGGAAGGGGCATGGCGCCTATTCCGTGCAGACAGAATTATCAGCTTGGGAGAATAACTTTTAACATAAACCAAAACAAAAAAATGAAACTAGAAATCAAAAGCCTAAAAAGCATGCAAGGACATGATTGCCTCGCATTCTCGCTCAACCTCTACATCGACGGCAAACGGTCAATGACTGTTCGCAATGACGGCAATGGTGCCCGTCTCTGGGATGGTAAACCGCAATACTACGACAGGGCAGACTAGTGAGTGACGAACAAACCAGAATGATCCTCATTGAAGCACTTGAGTTCTACTTGGAACTCGCTGGGCACTTTGAGGATTACGGTAAAAGAGATCAGGCAAGAGAAGCATTAAAAAGGATAAACGAAAATGACTAGAACTAAAGCAATGGCAAGAGGTCACCTCATCAATAAGCTCAAGCGGGTATTCCCCGAATTGGGTTTAGTGATGGAGGGTGAAGAGAATGGATGGTCCGAGGGATCAATCCTAGTTGGGGCAGAGGATAATTCCCTGCTGGATTATTGGGGATCGCTCGATGGCCTATTCGGCAAGTCCGACTCCAAGCTGGACAAGGTTATTGAAGACGCCGGTTGGTGGCTTGAATGGAACGATCCTGGAACCGTTTTACTCTTTAAAGCAATATGAGCCTATTCTACAAAAAGCAATTGCGTGAGAAGATCATGTACAAGGCGAAAACCCTTCGCCCTTTCAACAAGTTCTCGCAAGTGTCAATGAGCGAGATGGAACCCAAGTGTGAAGCGGCAGTGGATCGCTTCCTTGACTCCTACATTCATAGCCTGCCGAGCGTAGGCAAAACCATTAAGTAATTATGAAAACAGAAATTAGATTCATCAGGCCGAAAGGTTCGGCGTACAAACCACAAACAGACTCACACCTTGAGGGCATGCTCTTCTATATCCCAGTGATGTTTAACGCCCGCTTCGGTGGCGAGCTTGACGAGGACGAGCAAAGGCTAATCAACCGAATGGGCGATGGGGGTAGGTCTGCATATAGGACTGAGGACATTCAGAATGTCGTTGGCGTGATGCTTTCCACCAGGGAAAGAATGCTGGAACACGCCAGAAACTTCAAAGAGAACAATTGGCCCGGTGCTGATTCATTTCAAGCGAACATAGATCAATTAAGCGAGTGGGTTACCTTCTACCAGAAAGTCATAACTAGGTTGAGTGAAGTAGAGTCCCTGATCCCTGATGATCTTGTGGTTTTTACAGAAGAGCAGGAAGAGGATATTTCATCGCATCTGGTTCGCCACCATGCCTAAAAAGGAAAAAACGATATGACCCTTATACAAAGAAGCAAAGCAACGGGTAACTGGACTGCCGTCGAGAGTATCAACGGAAAACGAGTCTGGCATAATACTCAAACCCCCAACCGCAAACTCGCTGAGAAGCGTGCCAAGGTGTTCTTTGACGCCAAACGGGCGGACAATCTTGAGGCAGTGGACATGCTGGTGAATCGCCGTGGCGGCACCATCCCCACCGTTAAGGAGGCAACCGATTACTACCTTGAAGAGGCAACCTGTCGAAAGGCGAGTGCTGTCGAGAATGTCAATTGCCTCATGCTCATCCTTAATGAGCTATACGTTAAGGGTGCGGAAAATAAAAAGGTAAGCATCCTTAAAGGCAAGCTGATCAGCGACTGGGAGAAGCTACGTCACTCCAAAATTGCTGGGGTAAAAGCAATGCATTCAGCCAAGCGCACCATCTTCTCCACCGTGCGAAAAGCCAAGAGCGTATTTACAAAGAAGATGCGGCAACGCTTTCTTGACGCCGGCATGCATATTGACGTGGAGGAGTTCCTTGCACGTTCAGTGGAGAATGGGCCTAGCGTGAGGTATAAGGCACCCAAGGATAAGACCCTTGCCCCTCGCACGTTCAAGGCATCCGAGAAGCTTCGCAGGGAAGACCCTCAAGCGTACATAGCTTTCCTGCTGGCAATGCAGGCGGGCCTGCGCAAGAGCGAAATCGCCAATGCCAAGCTAAACTGGATTGAGGATCACAATATCCATATCCAGCCCACTGAAGACTACGACACCAAGAACTCGCATGAGCGGGAAGTGCCTATCAACGGTGACACCTACGAGGCACTGATAGAGTTACTGGGCGATAAGATGTCCAGCGACTATGCCAATGCGTCAGGTGACTACATCCTGGACGGCAACATGACCGAACGCACCGACAAGGTATTCCGCCGGCTGAACCAATGGTTGGCAGACTTGGGTTGGACCCACTCCAATAAGCGGACCCATGAACTGCGCAAGTGGTACGGAAGCACGGTAGCCAAGCTCGGCGGCCTGCATGCTGCCCAGCATCTGCTTGGGCATATGGACTACTCGACCACTGACCGTTACTACGCCGATCCCGGCGCCAAGGTGGTGGTGAATCAATAAGTGTTAGCAGAGAATCCCTCGTTTGAACCCTAAAGTGAAAACGCAAAGTGTTAGCATAGGCGTTAGCAAGGGGGTTTCGCCCATGAGTCCCATTTCGGCCCACCCCACAAAAGCAGGGATAAAAGTGGTGGGCCCGGCAGGATTCGAACCTGCGACCAAGGGATTATGAGTTCACGGTAAAGGGTGGACATTAATGGACAAGCCTCACCTTTCGGTGGGGTTTCTCCATTTGTGGTGGACAGCAGTGGACACTGAGGGTCATAAGGATGTTAGCCTATCCGTTAGCGGGAAGTGTTAGCGGGGAATCCCTTGTTTAAATCATCTGGGTAACCTTGGTCACACAACCCTTTACGAGGACGGTGAAATCGCCTGACCCGTCCTTGTACTGGGAGTTGGCGATTACCACATAGTTCTTCGACTTCTTGACGATGGTGCCTTCTGTCCAGCACTCACAGGGTATTGCCGAGGAAAGATCATCCATGGTGTAGATGGCGGGATCAAGCCACTCAACATGCACCCTGGTGCCTTTCTTCGGCCATCTCATAACATTCTAAAATGGTTTGCCGGGTAGCTTCGATTGCCTTGGTCCACATGAAATTTACGGCACTCAGCTTTCCCATCCTCAGTGGCAGTCTTGAGTAGCTTCGCCGTGTGAGCAACGGAATATCCCGTCTCTTCAGCGATTTGCCTGGGAGTCTTCCACCCGTCAGGAACCTCATCCACAGCACGCCGCACTTCGCTCAGAAGCTCGGCCCAACTCAGATCACTTTTAGCTTTTCTGGTATTACCCATTTCCCATCAATCTCCTCTGCCTGCATAGACCAGTAGTTACCGGTCTTCTCATTGATCACGCCCATCACAAAACCGTGTGCATGCCGCAGGGTGCCGGGCATGCGGGCATTCCATTTCATGTCCAGCTTGCACAGGCAGCCGGCGCCGCGGGCAACCCTGCGCTTTAGCCCAGGAATCGCATGCTCATCAATGCTGTGCGTGTGGCCGAATATGCACCCCCCGTAACAGAGGGCATGAGCGCGGGCGGAATTAACGCCGGCGAAAAATCCATGCAAGCACTTCAGCTTGCCAAACTCGAAAACGCCCTTACGTTTATGGTAGGGCAACCACTTGGTGCCAACCTTCTCAAGCCTTGCCTCCAGTTCCTGCACACCCTTGAACCCGTAGTCCTGCTCGATGCCTTTGGAGTCATCCTCGGCCAGGTCGTACAGTCGCTGGTCATGGTTGCCCATGAGCAGGTGTGTAGGTTTCCAGAGGGAGATAAACTCCAAACCCTTTCGCCAATCATGGCTCATGGATTCCGCTCGCTCCTCCGCCCCGGCACCACGCCTCAATGGCCTGGCGTCGATTAAGTCACCCCCGAATATTCTGAGGTGGGGTTTGAAGGATTCCGTTGCCGTTAGCAACGCCTTCACTGCCCCCTTATCCTGCTGATCGCCATGCAAGTCGCTGGCGAATATGAATCTCTGCAACATGAAACCACCCTTTCATTTTAGTTGCGTTTTAGTTTTTTCAAATCTCTCTCAAGCCTGAGTTGTTTGGCTACTGCCCCCATTGGTATCCTAGTGCCCGTCTTCCTGGCAGTCGCGCTGCCTTTGCGCGGCTTAACCTTTCCACCCTTCCCCTTCGGCATGAACCGAATGTCATCACTCTTCGGATTAAATCTTTCGCTCAATGGTATGATGTTGCCCTTGTTGTCCCTGGTGATTGGGTCGGCAGATTTGATTTGGGAGGGGTCAAAGACCATGATTTCATGTGGCTTGCCGAATAATGAAAGCTCGATTCCATCATATCCCTTTTCAATCAATCCCTTTATCCATGGCCCAACTTTTGTGTCAACTGCCACGCCTCGGTCATCTGCTAACCGGTTAATTTCCTTGCCGTGCATATCGGCTTTATAGAGGCGTCCTATTTTCAGGTGAGCATCCAACACCTTACCATCTTTCCCTGCATACACCTTTGCCGTAGATTTTTCATGGGCGAAAAAGAAACCGTATTTAGCAATAGGATGCCCGGATAGTTTTCCGGTCATGCCTAGACCCTTGTCAAATGTTGTAAAATCACGCTGCGTCCCATGATACACTGGTCCAATCTTATACCCTGCCGCCTTTGCTGCCTTGTCTACCAACAACTGCGCTCCCTTGGTATCGCCCTTCTTGGCTGCCTTCATGTAGGAGGCATCGCTCCCCGCCGGCATCCATTGCTCATCCGGGTACATCTTTTGCATCTGTTTCTTTATTTTCTCATCTCTCCTGGTTTTTTCCGGGGTTTCGTAAATAGCCTTGGACCTATCATTATACCATAACCCGCCTCGCCCCATGTCGGTGTCATGGTATAGGGATCGGCCTGACTTGATTGCCATCATCTCAAGGCTTTTCTTTTGTGCCTGGTTAAGGTTTCCCTGGACATGGATTTTCCTATCCACCCCATCCCCCTCCAGGGCAATCCTGACTAGCCCGGCCTTGAATGCGTCTGGTCGCCTAACAATATCATCAATGCCCCTTGCCTCCTGTTTTGTTCCGGGCCTTTTCCGCTTCTCTTCTGAAATCTTCTTTGCGATATGGTGGCTACTATTCTTCTTCGCCCAATCATGGGCAACCAGATCATGTGAACTGTTCGTTGCATCCAGGAATGATGTGCCATCAGGCAACAGCCACCCATCAGTCGGCCTACTTGGTAATGCTTTTGTGCCCTTGGCCACCTTCCCCGCCGGCATGAACATGGTCTGCCCTTCAGTCATCACCGACTCTTTCATGGCCGGTGTGATGTCAATGTAGTGGGCGGTGGTGCGTCCGCCAGGTTGCCCTGGCCCAAGTCGCCGCTTGCCGTCCGCAAGCAGTTCAGCCAAGCTCATCTCAACCTTACCAACCTTGGCACCCCACTTCTTCTTGGTGTACTTGTTGACCATGTTCGGGAGGTCGATGTCGTACATCTGGATGTGTCCTTCACCGCCAACCTCCAGGTCCATTCCAGAGAACTCGCCCATGTCCTTTTCCTGGCTTAAAATCCTGTCTGCCATCTCCTTACCAACTGCCTCGTCCAGGTTCTCGTTGGGGAAGCGCCGGTCATTGATCAGCTTGTTGCCATCCTTATCCACTGCCGTGATCCGGGTGAACCCCTTGTCCAGCCGATCATATTCCAAAGTCTCGATATGCTTGCGCAGGTTATAACGCTGGGCAGTATCCTTACCGCTAATCCAACCCAGGCGATCATAACCATTCTCGGCTGCCCAACGAATGGCTCTTTTCATCCCCAGGCTCTTCCACTTTTTAGACCCCTCGATGGTGCCTTCCTTGGTGCGCTTGGCAACGAATGGTGCTGCGGGGATGCCGTCTTTAAGCCGATAAGGCTCACGACGATATGCGTCCTCCAACTGCTTGAACCGCGCAAACTCGTCAGGAGTCGCCCTGGATTTTATATAGGCATGCTCACTTAGTCCCGTGGCCTCTGCCGAATCATAGCTATATTTTTCCAGCAAGCCATTCAGAGAATTAAGGTAAGCCAGTTCAGCCGACTCACCAGATGCAATCTCAGCAGGATCGGAATACCCCTTATCCCTACCCTTCGCTGCCCAATCGCTTTGCAGTTCCTCGATGAAGAGCATGCGCTTGCCGTCCGCATCCACCCGCTCATTTATTCGCAGGTGCAGGATAACATTCGGGTCATCCTTAAAGTGTGGGCTAGTGAACTCTTTCCTGGTGGGGACTTTCCGGTTGGGATCTTTCCTGATCGCGGCTGCCGCCACCTCTGCCTCTGCTCTGGTTGCGTATGGTTCGCGGAGAAGCCGACCAACATTGGAGATGCCATCCTCCACTCTGACTTTGTGCCTCGCCCGGTATTTGAAGTCTTTAACTTCCTCCACCGTCACCTTGGGCGCCCTCTTGGTACTCGGCACCCTCAACACCAGTTCCCGGTAACTTCCCTCCTTGGCGCCAGGCAGGACAAGATCGTCCTTATCGTATGTGGTGCCTTCTCGCTCCAGCAAGGCTTCGTAGTCATCCTTGTGCTCCCGCCACTCCTCTTCCGCCCGGATTGATTCGTCGAGAGTGCCTCGCTCGTTGGCTTCATGCATATCCCTTGCAGCCTCCTCCACGCGCTCTTCAGCCTTCAGGAGTGCCTCTGAATCTTTCCCCCCATAAACCCGTTCCAGCACATCAATTGTGTTCCTGGCGATGAAGTCCTTGACCTGCTGTGGGGTTACCTTGTCCTGGCGTTTCATCCAGGTGTCGAGTGCCTCGCCGGTGTCAAGGTCTTCAATCCACTTAACCTCCTCCTCCAGGGCACCCAAGCGTTCTAGCTTATTGTACATGCTCGGCCCCTTCATGGACTTCATGCCGGGGTTGGCTTTTTGAATCTTATCGAGCGCCAGATCGGTGGTGAGTTTCCAGCCAGGACTAGCGTCCTTGCCGGCGGGCATGAAGTCTACTCGCGGCTCGCCCAGCTTTGCACTGCTTTTGCCTCGTCCGATTCCGCCCACTCGTCCTGTGCCTTTTGCATACCCTTTTGACGGTCTGCCTCGAACTGCGGCATGGAGAGCTTCTGCTGCTGATGCGTAGTCGTTTGCTCCTTTTGGTCCTCTAACTCCTGCTGCGTCATATAATTCCTTTTCGTTGTACCATAAAAGTGCCTGAAGGTCTGCGTTCTCAAGTTCGACGCCTTCCGCCTTCAGGCGTTTTTGGACGGCATCAATTCTAGCCCGGATCCATTGGCGATGTCCACCCCCTTGTGGCGCCTCAATTAAAGGTTTCTGCATTTTAATCAATGCGTTAGCAGCAAGTCTAGCTTCATTTGCCCTTGGGTTTTTAGGTGTTTTACCTTCAGCGCCCATGGCAACTCGGTTCTTCTTCTCCGCAAAGAACCCTCCCATTTTCTTGGATGTCCCAAGCGCATTGCCGCCCTTAACTGATGCCTTGGTGATGCCAATTGATTTTCGCTCTGATGCACTTAATGTGTCCACTGCGAGCCGCAACCTGTTCTTCGCGTCCCTCCACTGCTTGGGAGTCGGATCCTTAACCTGGGTTCCAGTGTTACGGCCCATGGTCCGCATGAACCATCGGTCCATGGTTACCGTGCTGTAGTCACCGTAAAGGTTGTTGAAAAACGATCCCAGCTTCGGTCCAAAAATGGAAGCGTAAGGAACCACAGTTCCAACATTTTCACCGGTGCCCAATTTCCCTGCCTCTTCTTTAGTAAACCCTAAATCCCTTATTGCCGCTTGCCGCATTTCCGAAACAGTTCCTTTAGTGGTGAGCCACTTGGCAGCTTCCTTCGGCCCCAGCTTCCTGCTTATCTTATCAATCACCTTCAGGTTTTTTCGTATGTTTTTTATTCGGTCACCTGAAACATACGTCCCAACAATCTTGCCGGTATCCTTCCAATGCTCATATGTCTTCCATCCCTGGATGAATTGCCCGGCAACCTCATTGCCGTCAGAGGTAACAGCAACCATTGCCTTGAAGGTGAAATCGTTTTCTGGCTTCGCAATATCAGGATCCAGTTCCCTCAAGACCGTCATGGCGAGGCCGAGGTTTTCGTCGTACCAACCTTTCGCCTCCGGGTGAATCTTTAGGGCGTGTTTGGTTTCTTTGTATATGGAGTCCTCCACCTTTATCTCCTGGTCAGGTGTGGACTTTTTGAAATCGATTGGCTCGGCAACTCGTTCCTGGAAGTACCGGGCAAGGTCAAGTATGGTTGGTCTTTTCGGCAACCCCTCTGGCTTTTCAGTGCCCTTGATTATCTTTAGTGCGTGACTGTCGCCCCTGGGCATGTACCGCACTTCCGGTCCTTCACCCATCCTCATCAGGCCCGGCGTTTTTACTGCCTTCACTGTTAGTCCGAGTTGTGATTTAGCGTTCCGAACCCAAACCGTATTGCCGGCCATTAGCATACGGTCACCGCCAATCACCTTCATGCTTGGGTTGTGCTTATCAAAAAAGTATCCATGCTTGGTTGGGTTGAATCCTGCCTGGGTCCACACCCGTTCGCCTGCCTTGTTGGGTCGCAACAACTCTGTACGGGTTGGGATGTTGCGGGTATTCACTGTGCCACTAACAAAGGCTAGGCGAGTCTTCTCCATCCCCTGGGCGATCTTAAGTGAACGCTCTGAACTTCCGTAGGTAAATTTAGCATTGTCCAGCACAAGATAACCGGCGTACCCCTGGCCCTTGCTATCCTTAAAAGCTACGGGATGAACCGGTGTTCCAGCCTTACTTGACAACTCAAGTGCAGTAATATCAATTGCAGCATTTTTAACATCATCACCATGCACTGGACTTCGGAAATTCTCCTGCTGGGTTTTGTTTAGGAACCTCTTGGACAAGTCATCCATCAGGTTCAACTCAGCTTTGTTAGGCACGCGATCATCAGGGACCGGGCGGATTGGGGAATGCTTCTCAATCTCCTTTGCCCACTCCTTGTCAGTCATCTTGTCCACTCGCCGGGCAGCTTCTTCAAGCGGCTTGACTCTCGGCGGATGTCCTGTCTTTACCCTATCCTTCTTCGGCACCAGGCTACCCTCCTTGCCTCCAAGTTTGGGTTCCCCAGCGGGCATGAAGTTCACGTTTAACCTATCGTAATGAACCGGCATCGCAGTCCCAATTGTTGGGTTAATCTCTTCCATGCGATCCACCCGCAAACTGATCGGCACTACATGTTCCTTGTCAGTGCTGAGACGGTCAGGCATTAGGTCTTTCATCGCCTTCGGGAGTGCGTTCAGGAAATCAGCGATTGCGTCCTTCTGTGCCCCTGATGGGTTCCGCCTGCCATGCACTTGGTTATTCAGGTACTCAACCACCTTGCCCCGAAACACATCCGGGTCACCCCCGAACAGGTCAAAGAAATTAGCGAAACGCTTGTTGCCGCCCTGCGCCTTTTTCCACCACTTATTAATCTTCGACTCAAACCGGCCAATGCTGAATGTTTGTAAGTTGAAATTACCTGCCTGGGTAATTGCCCACCCGTAAGGAGAGGCATGCTGCTGTGACATTTTCGCCTTTGAGGTGTACCGACTGCCGGTAGTTGCCTTGTAGTACGAGATAAGGAAATTCAATGCCGGGTTCCCGGTAAGGTTTCCAGCCGCGTCAAACCCTTTCGCCAGGTTCTCATTTAAAAGACGGATCTTTGCCTTCATGAACCTTGGCACAACCTCATCGGGGAGCGCCATCAGTGCATCCAATTGCTCCTTGCTCATGTACCTGCCGCTATAGGAAACCTCTCCCTCCGCATTCTCTTTCCTAATCAGCCCTTCCCCGGCATGCTCTGCCCTGGCAACTGAATCCAGTGCCTTAAAGATTGCTTCATTGACAACCAGGTCACGCTCCACTCTCTGCTTGCGCGTGAGCAGGACAGGCATGCCCGCCATATATTTCACATTCCCTTCGTCATCTAGCTGGAACATGCCACTGTTCTTGAATTGCTCAACAATGGTTGGATCCTTCTGGGCTAGTACCTCTTTTGCGGTGACTACTGCCCCGTCATCAATTGACTTGTCAGAAACTCCCAGCCTTTTAAGTTGCCTATCCTTTGCCAGGACATACTGTGCCAGCAGGTTGTCAATCTCCGGGGCATTCATTAACCCCTCGGCGCCCCTTATCTCCACACTCCCGTCCCTGTTAACCCTGTAACTCTTTGCAGTCCTCGGATCCTTGAAGATTGATGAGGTTGGGTTGCCTGCGGCATCAAATTTAATTCCAAGATACTCAAACGCCTCACGCATCCTGCCTAACAATGCAGTTTGGTACTTGGTCAACTCCATGCCGAAAACCTTGGCGAGCAGTGAGGGTTCGCCTTCCTGATCCAGCCCCGCCCTGCGCAGCACTTTTCTGGCGTGGGCAACCACATCTCCCTTACCGGCCTCGGCAAAGTTGCCGAAATGTTCCGAGAGCATTTCAGCCATGATAAGGGTGCGGCGTTCCTGCATGGGCCTATTCTCCTGGTCCGCCCGGCCAACAGGGTTATCACTGAAAAGCCTATCAAGGTAGTTTGCCTCAAGATACCTGAACTGCCGTTCACTGAACATGCCAGGGATGGCATCGGAACCGTCTGCTGCCTTAATCCCGAACAGTTTCCCCTCGATCTCTGCCCTCGCCATCATTAGCGGGTCATCCTCACCCCTGCCTGTTGTCCATTCAGGGTGAAATAATTCATGCGCTAGGGTGCGCAGAGGGTTCTCAGCATGGCTCATGTTGACTACTACCAGAGGCTTACCGTCTACGTTCGGGTGGTAAACTCCCTCCTTGCCTTCCCACTGGAAACCCATCGGCTCATAGGTTGCCTTGATCTGGTCATCAAACATGTAGCGGATATTAAGGTCACCCTCGCCTTGCCGTGTGAGTCCCATGCCATAGGCATCCATTAGCGCCATGCCGTACAACATGCTGTCATCAATCCCGCCTTCTCTTGGAACCCATTCCTTTGCCTTTGAATCCCACTTTGTGGATAACCTCGCCTGTACAGCTTCCTTATCTGATTCACGTAGCTTGCCTAGAAAGTTTGCTATTAAATCCTGCTCCGGTATCCCAAGAAAACTTTCCGCCTCCTTGATGACGATATTACCGTCTTGGTCCTTGCTCCTGAATTGAACTCGGTTATTGCCAGATGCCAGCTTTGAGATCGCGTAACCTTGGCCCATTCCTATTGGGCCGCCCAGCACGCCTATGCCCATGCCTGCGGCAGCGCCTTCCTCGCCAGCGACCAGGTAGCCCATGCCGGCGCCAAAGGCTGAACCCTTTGCCATGGCGTTGGAGATTTCCCCTGAAAGCCTGACTGCCCCATTTACCAATGGAGTGCTGTCGAGCAACCTCAACATCTTCTGGGTTTTCTCGGAGTATTCGCCCGCGGCAAAGGTGGTGCCCAGTGCCAGTTTACCGATCTCCGCACCCTTAACCCCGGCAGTTACAGTTTCACCTGCAACACGGGTAGCGGCACCTGCCTTCGCGATTGCCTTTGGAAGCACCTTTGCCGAACCAACACCTGCGAAACCGGCAACGAGAAGGTCAATTAAATCCTCACCTTGGTACTGGTATACCCCATAACCAAGTCCCGCACCGCCCAATGTTTTTAACGCCCACCCCTCCCCAACATAAGCACCCAGGCGTTCGCCACCTTTTCCAATCTTTGTTGCCGTCCTACCCGCCAGACCCGCAGTGGTGGTTGTTGGTTTTGAGAACATTGTGCCAAGTGCCTCGGCAGCCCGTGAGGCGCCCGGCACCTTGCCAGCAGTTTCCTTAACCGACTTGAGTGCTTGAAGCACCCTTCCAGGTTTGCCCCCTGAACTGAGTATCTTTTGCACTTTCCCTAATTGACCACCAGGCACCAACCATACCGGGTCCATTACTAGCGACCAGGAATCCGCCCACTGCGGATTGATTACCTGATCCGCATTCCCGGCCAACGCCTTGGCGCCCTTCTTGAAATCACTTGAACCGTCACCGGCCAAACTCCTGAAAAAGTCACCCAGGTAGCTTTGGGGTTTTACAACCTCCTCGGCACCTGGCGTGCCGTGGGGAACAATCTCACCATCCTTCTTGTAGACTCCGTATGCGTTATGAAATTTGTTGGTGAGTTCCAGATAGTTGGCGTAATCGGCCTCATCCTCTTCCTCTTCAGTCCTGAATGGTTTTGCTCCAAACCTTCCAACTCCCTTTAGTATATCCCCCCACCCATCAACTGCCTTTAACGCTGACTCAATAACATTAGGCGGGATTGCTGACAGATCATCTCCTGCCGCCTGCCCGAACCCGGTTGCCAAGTGCTTGAATGCCTCTTTCGCAATATCCCCCCACGCCTTTGCTGCCTCCCGGTTTTCCTTCCAGCCTTCAAAGGTGAAAACCTGGCGACCATGCTCATCGTGCAGGAACATGTTGTCACCTGACTTGGTAATTAAAACAGGAGCAGGCATTCTGGATCGAGCGGCCTCAAGCCTGTCTACCCCGCCTCCCGCTGGAGTTGTTTGCCTACCCAGAAACTGCTCGGCAAAATAAAACTTCTCGCTCATTTCAGGTATCCGAGTTTATCCATTAACTCCTCGAAATCATCCCAGGACATCAACTCATCCTTGCCGTCCCTGGTGATCATTACGCCTGACTCATCTGTTGCGCCGATGCGAATCATCCCATCGCCGGTGTCCAGTTCGCTGGCACCGATCTTGTCAATGATTGGCTTGAGGCTGAGTCGCTGGCGGCGTTTCCTGAATGCCTCTTTCCTGCTCATTGTTTTCTCCCCAGGTAGCCCTGGGATTGGTTCCGTTGGCAAGTCAGGCGCCCCTTGATTAGGTGGACCCTCACCACCAGGCTCCGGTGCCGGAGGTAATTCGCCAGGTTCCGCCGGGGGCAATGTATCCTCAGTGGGTGTTGCTGGCACCGGTTCTCCTGTGGCACTTGGCGGCACGGCATCAAGATCCTTCAACGCTTTCTCCAGGTCTGGGGTCCACTTGCTTGGTGGTTGGACACTGGGAGCCGGCTTAACTGAGTCGGCTGGAATAAAATAAGGTTCCCCTCCATCAACTGGTCTAACCTCAAGCATACGCGGGGACTGGGGCGGAACCTTCTTTGTTCTCGGATATGGTTCCGCCTCAATCGCGGGCGGCGACTCAGGGGCGGGGGCAGACGGTGCCATAATCTCAGGGTGAACGAATGGTCTTAATGTTCCAAGACCCTCCTTGTTCCTCTGGCTCTCGTCGGACCAATCATGGTCAAAGATAGGAAAACCTGAAGCATGCAAGTCTTTGGCGTAATTAAGGACATCCTCCCTTGTTCCCACACTTAACCTCTGCGGTACGCCATTGATAACAACATCCTTTGGCCTCAAATCGTTCGTGTGCATGGCATTCATCATAACCCGATCCTGTGCCATTTTATGCGCCTCTGGGCCAGAGAAGTTTGTTTGCTTGATAGACTTAATCGCATCAGGCGCCATCAGTGTGCGCCCAGGTCTTTGATCGGGCCTTTGGCTTCGCACCGCTGAAGTCTGAAGGCTGGAAGGGATTGCCTCCCCTGTTACATCTGAATATTGCCCAACATATCCTGAAACATTTTTGCGATTAGATACAGCGCCATCCAGTTGCCGCCTAATTGATGTGTCAACCAGTTCCTTGGTCTTCTTAATAAGGACCGCATTCACTGCCTCAACCTGCCCAGTGGATGCCACTGTAGCCTTATAGAGGCGAATATCTGCGTCAGTCAGCACACCTACTTCACCGTAAATGCCCCTGGCGAGGCCAGGGATCAGCGCATTCAGGGCGCCCTCAAAGATTGCCTTATTCCTGCCCTCCTCGGTGTCCATTAACTTTTGGACACCTTTCAGCTTGTCTTGAACCGGGCCGGTCTTGATTTGCTTCAGCAGGTGGTCAATGTCATTAAGTTGTTCCCGTGTCGTTAGCGCCTTATTGATTGAATTAGATTCAGTCTGAGATAAGGAATTAGTGTAAATCCCGCTCGCTAATAACCTTGATATACCAGTATACTTCTTGGCCTGTAGGCCGGTTTCAATCTCGGATCGCCTGCTCATTACCTGCCGTAAAACGCTACCCTGGTAGATGGTCTTGTAGTCCGATACCGCTGTTCCACTCAGCGCAAGTCGATCAACCCGCCGTCTGGCTCCCTCACTGCCAACACTGTCAGGATTTTCCCTCAACCATTTTGCAGTATCAGCGAGCATTTGATTTTTAAGTTTAAGTTGTTCCTTTGCTGTCCACACTTCAAGCTCACGATCCCTAATACCTTGATCCTTCATCAGCTTGCCATTCTCGATGTGTCTGAGGTGTGCCAGTTTATCGTCAAGGGAGAAGAGCCCGTCATCGTTCACATCCCAATCAGTGGGAACCTCCAGGCCGGCAGAAATGTACAACGGTCCGAGTTTGGCTCGGTTGAGAATATCTTGGGCCGCCACCTGGGTGGCGGGGTCAAGCGGGTCACCTTCAAGAGTTGGCTCAATCTTGATAGCCGCAAGATATATATCATGCTTGTTCTCTGATCTTTGGTTCTCCGCTTCAATCTTGATCAGATCGGCCTTGGCGCTCTGTTCCGCCCGCTTCTTTACAACCATCGTTGAAGTCTCCGCAAGGTAGTCTTCTTTCCATGTTTCATACTGCCGCCATACTTCAGGGTCTTTCCTTATTGTTTCTTCAGCTTTATCTTTGGTCAGTTGCCATGTTTCCCACTTGGCTTGTGGGGTTTTCGCAGCATTGAGGCCAGTGAATAGGGTTGTCATGGCGACATTTGCACTCTTGTGCCGCTCGTCCTGCTTTCTCTTGTTGGCAAGCGTGAAATCTAATTGACGCATCTGCAAATCAAGATATTTTGACCGCTGCTTCGCCGCATCCTCACTTATCCGCATCTGGCGGGCTTGCAATGCCATCTGGGCAACAGATTGTGCCTGATTGAATCCGCGACTGTATACGTTCGAACCCGTCTCGAACCCCATTAAGAATGAACTTTTTCTTGGCATTACCTATTCTCCTTTAATCGTGCAACGGGTGCCTACCCCTTCCCCCCCCTGGGTTAATTTGATTCATCATTACCTTCATCGCCAGACCACCGGCCCATCCACCCACTGCTTGGCCGGCAATCCCGGCAACCATGCCTAGACCTTCCATCCAGGGGTTGCTCTGGTTCGCCATGCCCTGCACATAGGTGCTGTAGCCCTGCATTGCATGCTGCGCAGATTGTGCCCCGGCATTCGGGTTAATTCCCAACCCCGGATTCATCTGCATGGGTGCAAAGTTTGCTGCACCTTGCTGGGCGCCACCAATGGCGCCGTATTGAGCCGTAATTGGCGTTCCTAGCGCATAAGCCTGAGCCTGGGACATTCTCTGCGTCAGTAACCTTTGACCCATGTCAAACTTCGCCAGCGCCTCCTGTCCTATGTTGGCGGCACCATAAACATTGCCGCGGGCGGACTGCGCACCTCGCACACTTTGCTCGGCCTGCCTGCTTGCTGCCTCACCCAGTTCGCGCCCGGATGAGAGTTCCTCAAGGGTAGTCTGTGCCAACTTCTGCCGAACTTCCCACCCTACCGGATCCGCTTCCTTAATCCGCTGCAACTGCTCCAGGTTCATATCCGAACCGTAGCGTTGCTGGATGTCCAGGCTCATGGCAGCCAGGGCATCGGATGATGCCTTCATGCCCTCAATATCAATATCCTGCTGCTGGAGCGCACCGACCCCCCTAAAGTCATAAGGGATAACCTCATCCCCAACCTGCACGGTCCCCCGTGTGCCGGCCTTGGCTGCCGCTTCAATTATCTTGCGTGCCGGGAGAGTTTCCAGGTCAGCGATAATCCCCTCGCGATTCGCCTTGGCGTAGTCAGGTGGCGGGGGAGGTGTTCCCTTGTTCACTGCATCCCTGGCTGCCCACCAATGGTTTGAATAGGCGTCAACAATCTGCCGGGCCGCCTCCTTGCATTGTCTCATCAATTCATTCATTTAATGCCTTATCATATAACTGTTTCATTTCCTCGCGGCTAACCCTCCTCACATCCCGCACCTCAAGTTCTTCCCCGTACAAGTCTCCCTCCCACTCGGCAATATAAACCTCGCAGATGCCCGGTTGGTGCGGAAGCACCCAACAGGCGCATGGGCCAAGCTCGCGCCCGTTATGCCAGGCAACGCCAAACCAGACGCCCACCGGAAGACCCGGTGCCAGCATCTCAATGTTTGCTGTTGGAACCTTGTGTTCAAATCCTTGTCCGCCCTTTACCGTTCCGCGCACCATAGCTTTTCAAAAACCTCATGCCTGAACCTCTTCTTCTTGCCGTGCCTCAGTGCAAACAACTTTAGATCCCTCCATCCCTTACAACGGTTATTGAGTTCATCGACGCACGATGCCATTCCCCCTCTCGTCTTCGCCACAAAGTCCGACACATAGACTGAGTCTCCCTTTTCGTCCCAGGGAACCCAGTGTTTATCGAGATCATCTTCAGACATCTGCGTCCCAACCGCAAGCGCGACCACGTTGCCCTCTTCCTCGACGAGGACCAGACTTCCATTTTGGTGGTGCCACTGGAGGTAAATCGCCAGGATAGAATCCGGCCATCCCCCGAAACACAACCCCCGTTGATCTGTTTCGCGAATGAAGCTAATGATCTCAGGTATTGGATGATTTCCTTCACTCATGCTTCCTGGTTAAAAGTGTTAATGTAGGCGCTCGCCTTTACGCTGCGCAGGTGCATTTTACTGCCAAAGGATTTAACCCTGAATTGAACCTCCCTGGCCGGCCCACCCTGAATCATGTTGAAAGTGTTCTTTAGCGGCACAGTCTTGGGGAAGGTTACCGGGAGAACAAACGGGAGGGTCACGATCCCGGTTTGCGTATCAATGTGAGTCTGGTTGATTGTCACATCCTCCCCCTCATCCAGCACTGAGCGAATCTGCACCTGCTGTGCCAGGGCCGGCTTCATCTCAACCTCGACATGGTTTGGGAGGATCTCGCTAAACTGCTCGCCAAATGTCATGGACCGGGTAAGTAAGTCCGACTCGTAATCCACCCCGTCATCCTGAAAAGTTGCGTTCGTCTCGTTGTCTGGCTGAACATAGTCCTGGAGGAATAGCACTTTCCCGTCCTCAGTTGATAAGGCTAACTTGAGGTCGCCGGTAAATGCGCTACTGGCAAATTGCGTAACGCTCAATGTCCAGACCCCCACAAACGCCTTGGCAACAGTATTGTAAACAATCAGCTTGTTGTTCTCCTGGCTGGATAGGGTGGGCACTGCAAGCAGGTAATGATTCCTCCAGAACGCAGCGCATGCCTGTTCCCTGGCGGCATTCCAGTTGATCGTATCGATCACGTCCTGGATCCCTACACTGATCGGCTCACTCACCGCAGTGGAGGCGCCTTCCAGGATTGATCGCACAGTCCTTATCCCGTCCGGGGCAAGGAAGAAAATATCCTGACCAACCTGGGCAATGGACCGGTTTGATACACAACCCACATTGGTATCGATATTATTTACCGTCCACCCGCTCGCAGTTGATGCTGCCGGGTCAGTGGTTACGGCAAAACAGGAACGCTCCTTGAACACTACCAGGGTCTGTCCCATCCATGGGGCTATCCCGGTTATTGGATCCCCTGAGTCACCGCCGATCCTGATTTGGAAATTCACAATATCCCAGGTAGATCCATCAAGCAAATCGCTCGCGAACAACGCATCCGGGGTGCTTGTGCCTGCGGCAAAAAGCCGGTTGGTGTGTGCCGTCAGGTACTTGCAGATTGGCGGGTTGTCTGTGCCTGTGCCTTCGTCAGTGAATGAAGTCCCGTCAAATGAGCGGACGTTATTGGTGCCGTCTGTCAGGTAAAGTTTGTCCACCAGTTGAGTCATCTCAACATTGGCGCCACTTGCCGGGGTGTACCCTGTCACCTCCGACCATGAACCATTCGGGTTCTTGTAAATCTTCTGCTCGTTGACTGCCACAAGTTGCTCCAGACTCGGAGTGTCAAAGTATGCCAACCCATCAATCTTGGTGGTGGGGTTGCCCTCCCATAGATCATCAAAACTTTCCCAGTTGGTGGCAGCGTCCTCCCATAAAACATCCAGAAGACCCCCCAGTTCACGCTTGGTGCCGTGACGTGTGACCACCCCGCCGAAACGATCTATGTCAACATTTGTGCCCTCGGAGTATTGTACCTGGCTTAACAGGTTGCCTCGGACATTGGACACTTGACCTCCCACAAATGACAGGCAGGCATCAACTGCAAGTTGATCGTCAAGTCCATCATTGTAGGTGACTGGCATTATTCAAAATCTTTAATGTCCCAGGTGCTTAACATCTCTGGAACAAGTTTACTGATCTTCGCAGATTGAGATGTTTCAAGGTCGCGCATAATCGCCATCTGACCTACTGCCTCTGCCTGCTTTGCCTGGGCCTTGCCGTACTGCCGCACATGCTCAAGCATGTCCGCCTCCACATAAGCTAAAAGGGCATTATCAATTCCATTGATCTTTGGGGAGTCTGTATCGCCCAGGGCAACCACCTTCAGCTTGCCTAGCACCAGTAGCGTCTTGGCTACATCAGGTTTCTTGATCAACTGGATCACTGCATTGCCGCTTCCATCATTGGGCAACGTGAGGAATTGAACCGGAGTGCCTGACTGGCTCAATAGCTCCGGGTCAATTCGGAAAACTGTGTCCATGCTGGTGGGGGCAATCTCATTATTATCCCAGGCAGC
>VTLG01011073.1_pt1 | contig 39063 bp, 43 predicted proteins | sample 4694571 | NCBI WGS metagenome assembly VTLG01 (sample SAMN12604809, study PRJNA352737) | marine metagenome | biome: ENVO:00000447; feature: ENVO:00000209|ENVO:00000569|ENVO:01000036; material: ENVO:00002151; isolation source: viral sequences binned using virsorter ... | reverse complement strand
ATTGAAACGTGTTCATTTCCATTTCCATTTCCATTTCCATTTCAAATTGTGGTTCTTCTGTAAATGTAAATGTTTCTTCTTCAAAAAAGAATTCTTGCACATCATCAAATACTTCTTCTTGTAAATCACCTAAAGTATCTTGAACATCACCTAAAGCTGTTGAAGTATTAGTATCTAATACAGTATCATCGTAAGTCATGGTAAGAGCTGCACCTAATAAGTTAGGACCACCTCTACTAGCTGACCCTGAGTTATTATCTGTACCACTCCAAGACCAATCAACTTTGTTTGACCCATGGTTGTTGTAAATTACTTGATCATTGTATTGCCCACAGTTTGCAGTTTGTCCACCAGATGAAGATGTTGGATAACCATTACAGTTTCCTTGAAAACCTACTATCTCTGTTCTCGTTTGTGTAGTTGTAGATAAGACTGTGCCTGATGAATCTTTTAATTCTATTGTAACCGTGTGAGAGTCTGCACTTCCTGACTTACCTTCACAATTACCTGGTTGACTATCACAGTTTGCAACATCAATATAACTATTTAAAGTTATACCATTGTCTAACATTTCTTGTGTTCGATTATTATTTGTTAATGCAATGTCATCTACAGAAAGTGTAGCTGTGCCGGTAACTTCAAAGTCACCTCCAACACTATATTTATAACCACAACTAGATTGAGATGCAGGACAAGTTACATCAAAACCATTTACTGTAGAACCAGTAGATACAGTTCCAGATCCACCAGGATTTATTTGTTCTGTAGAAGTAGATCCCCAATCTACACCATCGCCTACGTTTGGAAGTAAGTTACCCGTTGTAATACTATCAGCTTGCGCTGCAGTAAATAAAAACAAAAATGGTATTAACCATTTCATTTTAGTATAAGTTTTTTAATACTTCTGCTGCCATCTATGTTGTCTTCTAATTCTGCCATAGATTTTATGCATTGATACTTAACTTTGCTATCAGGTTTTAATTGTCTTTTAGCTACACGAGATCCTTTAAGACACTCGGACATTGAAGTTTGTATACGTGCTTCCTTAATCTCTCCGTTAATTATCATAAGTAAAGCTATGATCATTTCTGGCATTAGTGTGCTGCCTTTCCGTTTGCTCTAACTTTATCTTTTAAATCTTCAATATCAGCTAATGCTTTGTCTAATTGTTCTCTTAAAAATTCTATGTTAACTTTGTTAGTCATATTCATTTCTTGAGTTTCTTCCATTTTTTCTACGGATTTATACAAATCTTCCAATAAAAAATGTTGCTCCTGGTCTACAGGGACTTGCTCGGACTTTTTAAGTAAATCATTTTCAAACAACTCACGTGATGTCTCTAACGATACCAACCTTGCAGTCAGCTCGGTGTATGCGAACACGCCGGCTGCGACGAGCAAAATTAAGCTAGCAACCGTTTTCATCGGCATCTGCACGGCAGCAGATTCTGATATGTTTAGTGGTTTATTTTTCATTTAGGTGACTCCCAATTTACTGGTTTTTTTTTAGGTTTAATAATTTTTTCTCTTTCCCGATCTATTTCTTCAAATTCTTTTGTCATTTTACTTTGTTCTTGTAATTTTTTCTTTTCAGCTAAAGCTGCTTCTTGTGCTAATTTTTTTTCTTTTTTCTCTCTGGCTTTCATACGTTTTACGTATATGTCATAATCTGGTCTTTCATTATCATATTTAGACCATAACTTTTCTGCCTCTTTACCAATCTTACCATCTATAGGACATGGTGTACCTGCTTGTATCATAGACTCAAACACTCTTTCATCCTGACAAAGTATAGCTACAGCTGCAACTTTCATACCAAAGTCATTAAGTATTCTTGCTAGTTTTAATCTTTCACAATTTTTATCTATAAAATGTTTACCACCACTAACACCAAGACCAAATGTTTGTATACCTAGTGATCCGCCTACAGCACACACATCTTGTGTCATACTATTGTACGATGGTGAAGATGCTGATGGTGGTGCTGATCTAGTGTTAGAATTTGTTGTACTGTTTGTTGTACTATTAGAACTTGATCCAGATTGATACGTAGTTGTTGCTGTAGATGTGTATCCACCTTCAATTGCTGTATTAGATCCAGATGTATTTGTTTGTGTTGAACCTGAATAAGCTGGACTCATCCACGCTAATAAACATAATATAATAATTAATATTCCTGTGAAATAATAATTCATCCTGCAATACTCCATAATTATGCTGCCTGTCTACAAGAAGGACAAGTTTTTTTTATTGAATCTGGATGTTTTTCACAAACTGTTTTTATTTCTTTTTCTGGCATGTCTTCGTATAATTGTAAATGTTCGTCTTTACATTGACAAAACTTACCAAAAAATTTTTCTATTAATTTTTTAATCATTTTTCTTTTCCTCAATTTCGTAGAAAAAATTGTCAGTGTCTTCTGTTTTCCATTGACCAGAATCTTCTACATTCCATTCGGAAGTTTGTACCTTCCAATCAGGAATTTCATCCTTCACAGTAAATGAAGGTATGTCCCATATTATTCTATTATTTGGCTGTGCCGCATAGTTGCCGTCATCTAACGCAAGTATGTGTGCGCACTTATGTTCGTGCGGTATTTCTGAGTGATCAGTGTCTATTATATTACTCTCTGGATGTGCAAAGTCAACTGTGAATAAGTAGGACCCGTGATGCCACTTCTTATCTTTTCCTATGTATTTACCAGCTTGTCCGTCTAAAATATCAAAACTAGTAACACTAGGGTAGTAAGAAAAACAATTCCACAATTCCAATTCATCAAGTCTCCTGGTCGGAACATCTTTCGGTTGAAAACCACGTTGAATAAAAGCCGATATGGGGAGACGATAAAAGACAGCACCGTTTTCCATGATGGCATGGAAAAGGACTGGCCTTCCTGTGATTGAGGCAATGCCGAAGATAATACAGTCTTCAACTTCGCCATGATGTTTTTTAAGGTCATATAAATACTCCTTTTTTATTTGTGCATATTGTACAGGAATATTTGCATTTAAGTAAGACATATTTTAACCTCATTTTATTGTACCCCAATTTACTCCAGATTCATAGTCTACTTTATTAGGCACCTCAAGTTTTACAGCGTCCTCCATAATAGATTTTATTTTCTGTGCATGTTTAGGGCTTTCCACAGATATATCAAGTTCATCATGTACTTGTATATGTGGTATTATACCTTCTTTGTATAATTCTAGCATAGCTTTTTTTGTCATATCAGCAGCTGATCCTTGTATTAATTTGTTTAATGCTTTGTAAGTGTATGCACGTTTAATCCCTGGTCCGTGTTCCGCGAGCGCTGTTTCATGTGGCAATGCCTTATGTATTCCAAACTGATTTGGTTCCCATAAATGAAACCTACATAGTCGACCAAGTAAAGTTCTTACTCGACCAGAGTTTTGTGCACGTTGCATAACATTATCCATTAGTTGTTTTACAAATGGAACTTTGTTGTGATATCGTTTAAATAAACTATCAGCTTTGTCTTTACTAACACCTAACTCTGCCTGTAATTTATTTTTACCCATTCCATAAAACAAACCAAGATTTATAGTCTTAGCCTGTGATCTAGGTATTTCTGCCATGTCAGCAACAATGTCGTGAAAGTCTGCATCACCATCGTTATATGCATCTAAAACCTCTTCAACACCATATAAATTTTGTAAAGCTGCATAATGCACTACCAACCTAGGCTCTTGCTGAGAATAGTCAAAACAACCCCATGTATGGCCCTTCTCTGGCACAAATAATGACCTAATCCGTGGTCCAAGATCTTTGTTTCTAGCCGGTATTTGCTGTAAATTAGGATTAGAATAACTAAACCTACCGGTCACAGTTCCGCCATTATCTGATCTAAGTTGATTAATTTCTGCATGAATTCTACCTTTATGTGAATGCTTTAATATGGTATCAATAAATGTGGTATGAGCCTTGTTAATTTCACGGGCTTGGGCAATTAGTTTCACCAGTGGGTGGGGGTGATTCTGTAAAAAATTTTTTGTAAATGATGGAGAATTTGTTTTTTCGGTTCGGTCAAATGGTAGGCGAAGTTTTTCAAAAACTTGTGCAATGGATCTCGCTGCCCATATTTGGGTATCTACTCCAGTTTCTTTTCTTACTGATTGTAAGCATTCTTTTTCTTGTGCAACTAATTGTTGCTTTAATTTGTGAGCGGCTTCTTCATCTACACAAACTCCTAAAAAACGCATATCAACTAAGCAAGGAAAAAGTTCGGTCTCTAATTCAAAAATAGAAGTTATATCTTGATGTAAAATTTCTTTTTTTAGTTCTTGCCAAAGTTCTAAAGTAAGTTCAGCGTCCTTTTCTGCGTATGCGCCAACATAAATGGCAGGTAGTTTATACATTTCTGCCTTGGCGTCAACTCCCCAATCTTTTGCAGCTTGATATAAATCGCTTTCATTTTTTGTTTTGCCAGTGTATCTTTTAGAACAATTGTTTAAGTCATAGCGCATTTGATTTTCATCAACTAAGGCCGATGCAATCATCGTGTCTACAATTTTACCGTTAATACTTAAACCGAGCGCTCGAATCCAACACACGTCATACATGGCGTTGTGGAATATTTTTGTAGAGGTAGTACTTAATACATCTTGAAACCATTTTAAAACTTTTTTACGATCCATGTTGCCACCACCTTCGTGTGCAATAGGGTAATAACCTGACCATCCTGGTACAGCTACAGCTATGCCAGTTACATCACCTTTACCAATTACATTACCTGATCCCATTTTTATTAAATCTGGATCTTTAGTTTCTAAGTCAATTGCAATTTCATTATGCTTAGATAAGTCTGGAAAATTTTCTGGTGGTAACCACTCTGTTTGTGGTTTAAATAGAGGAGTCTGCATCGTAATCTCTTTCAAGTATCATTTCTAAATAATGTATAGCTTTTTCAATGTCTTGTCTCTTTCCTTTTACAGAATGTCTGCATATATATTTTATAGCATTACCCTCTGCAAAAAGCAACTTGTTCTCGTTTATAAACTCCGCAGGTTGAATTTTCATATTGCGATAATGTTTACCGCCGATTTGATCTTCTAAAGAATTATATATTGTTCCTTTAAATATATCTTTGTGTGTCATAGTAAATATCCCTTCTCATATTTTTTTGGTTCTATTATGTGTAAGTTTTCTTTTGTTCTAGTTGCACCAACATAAAACAATCTGTTTTCATCGTCTGGATCTCTTTCATAACCTTTCATAGTGTTCTGTGTTAGATCCGTTAACAACACAACATTTTGCGCTTCACCACCTTTAGCTCCGTGTATGGTAGATAATTCTATTCTTGGTTTTTTATTTAGTTTTTCTCCGTTTGCTCTCATCTTTCTTAAATAATCTACTTTAGTTTGTCCGGCATCATCAAACGCTTCATACCAAACTGTTTTAATTTGTAGACCATAATCTTTTGTTAATTGATCTATTCCATAAAAAGATTCTTTAGCCATACCTTTTATTTTTTTCTTGTGCCAATGTTTTGGTCCCATATATTTAGATATGTTTTCTATTTCTTTGTAAGAAACTAATTGACCCTGCCTTAAATGTTCCCAAGCTGTTGCTGCTTCGTGTAAATCTTTTTCTGTGCCTCTTCTATATCTTGATGAATAATATAATCCACGTTGATATAAAGATTCTTCCACGTCTTTTAATAAATGTTTAGTTCTCGCTAATACTAACCACTCTCCTGATGACATATTAATTGTATCAGCGTTGTAGTGTCTGTGTAAACTTCCTTGAACAGTTTTTGGTTGCCATGTTTTATCAATTCTATTTCTAATTCTATTAATAATACCCATTGCTATACCATGAACTTTAGCAGGTATTCTAAACGATTGTGTAAGCGGTAAATATTGTCCCTCTAAAGCTATAAACGAATCTACATCTGCACCAGCCCATTTATATATTGCTTGGTCATCATCACCTGCAATAAAAGAATCTTCTGTTTTATTCCAAATAGTTCTTGCCATATCCCATTGCATCAATGACAAGTCTTGTGCTTCATCAATAAATACTACATCAAACTTTGGTGATTTGTCTGACTTTGTAAATTCTGTAATCATGTCATTAAAATCTATTAAGTTGTATTCTTTTTTGTATCTTGTTAACTCATTGTCTATAATTTTTAAGGTGCTCCGCTCTAAGTCTTGTGTGTGTTCGTGTAAATCAAACTGTTGTTCTGGTGTAATGTTTCGTAGTTGTGCTAATTGTATAATACGTAAATATTCACTATCAGAATTAAATGCACTACCTTGGTCTTCTTGATAGTCTGCATAGGTTACAGGAAACCCTAATTTTTTTCCTAAATCTTTGTAATGTCTTTGTTGCATTACTTGATCTTTTTTTATTCCAAGTTTTCTAAATGCTAGTGAGTGTAAAGTTCTAAAGTATGGTAGGTCATCCTCTGTTAAATTAAATTTTTTAATTGCTCTGTCTCTTGCTTCGTATGCAGCTTTTTGTGTAAATGCAAAGTACCCTACCTTGTCAGGATCAGTTTGTTTTAAATAATCATCTACTTTGTTTAACAAAGTTGTAGTTTTTCCTGTGCCTGGTGGTCCCAATACTATTGTTCTCATTAATAAGGGTCTTTCGGTTTAAGTTCTTTTTGTGTATAATCATCTGTTTTTTTATCAAATTGTTTTACAACAAATACAGATATTCTTTCTTTGCTAATTCTTTTATCATCACAGTTGCATGTTTCTTTTAACATTTGTGCTGTACGTGAGTAGGGTACATCCCAACGTTTTCTAATTAAAAACTGATTGTAAAATTTATCAAATATAAAATGATGATAGCCGTCTTTAGTTAGCACACCACCACGTTTTAAATCTTTTATGTCAGATCCTATGTGTCTATCTAAACAAAATTCTTCTAAATGGTTTTGTAATTGATCTTGTGTAGTTACACCTTCTGGTGGATCTATTGGTTCGTGATTCTTCATCAATGGGTTTATTATCATGTCCCAATCTTTTGGTTTTACTGTTGGTGGTTTAAAATCTAATTGTTCCATACATGCTTCTTGGAATAAACTTTGTTGTTTTAAAAATTTTACATTCTCTAAATGTAGTCGTTCTCCATCTACGTTTAAATAATAATATGGTTTTTCTAATTTAATTTTTTGTAAGTCAGTTAACGCAGGAAATACTATCTCTTCACCAATACCAAACTTTCTTTCTCTACATAATTTTTTATCACATAAATTACACATAGGTGTGTCATTACATTTATAACCCCATTCTTTTTTATCGTGTTGACGTTTAATTATTTCTACTTCAGACTCACTAAGTGGCGTTGTTGATGCTGTTGCATTAAACAAAGTCATTTTACTTTTCCATTCTGCAGGCCATTTCTTTTTAGCGTACACACCAAAGTGAAACATAGAATTATTTCTTCCACCTTCTGGTATTTTATTCATTGCCATAAGTTCTATACATGGTGGTGCATCAGAGTATTCTGATTGTGGTCTTGTTATTTTAACAAAATCAAGATCGTATTGTTTTATTTCTTCATAAATTTTATAAAATTCTTCTAATGTTGCAGCAGAGCCATCTTCTTTAAATGCATAACGAGTAGTTTTATCACCACCAAAATATGGTAGATTTAAAAAATTACCTGTGTCATCTGCTGATTTTAATTGTATTTGTTTTGGAAAAACTTCTGATCCGCCGTATCCTAATAATGTTTTTATTTCTGTTAGTTTGTCTCTCATTCTTTCTGCTGATACGGGTTGATCTGTAAACAGAAAGACATGTGCCCCTCCACTCTTTGACCTACACACGGCCAAAGGCAATTTAAATTGTTTTATTTTATCTATTAATTTTTTGTGATCAAATCCTGCATATGAATCTATGTCTACACATCCCCATATACACTGATTGTCTTCGTCAATTGGTATGATACCTAAACTTTGTGTGCCATTTAAATGCATGGTCCACAGTTCCGTGGTCACTGGTTGACGTACTACAAATGATTGTCCCTTTAGCTTAACACCATTTTCTGCTGGTGCTGTAACTTTGGTGCAACCATGTGCACGTTCCAATCCTTTAAATATTTTTTCAAACATAATTTTTAAACGGGCGCCCCCACTCTCGCTTCAGCGCCCGTCTCCTAGGATTCGGTTAGTATGGTGAATCTGTTTTTGATTCGTCTGACCCGTGTTTAACTTCCACAGCACCCTTGCCAACTTTGTCAGCAAAAGATTTTGCAATTTGATAAACTCCTTGATCTTGTATCGGACCAACTTTAGACACTTCCCAACCAAACCATGTTCCTTTGTCATTAGACATTTGAACAGTTTTTAAATTGTAAATGTGGCTGTATGTTGGCGGTGTAAACAAACCATTTTTACCTTGCAGTTTAATTCCCATCATAATGGAATTCCATTTACGACTTATTTTTAATTGAGTCGCTTTCATAGAAATTAAAGCTGTCTGTGGTGAATCACCTAAAACTACTACGTAATGATTTGCAGTATTTTCTAAGTAATTACCATTAGGTAATCTATCTTTAAAAGATTTGTCACGAGTAGTTGTGCTCATGATGTCTGAACTTGCATCATGTATCGCTACTGGTGAACCTTTACCCTCACCTCTATCTTGCCATTCTACATATTTTCTTTCGTAGAATGCAGGTATAACATCTATTCCTTTAGTGCCGTCAAAAATTTCATTTGTAACGGTATTGAGAATCATGCCAGGTTCTGCCCCCTCAACATATTTTCCATCTCTCTTATTAACTTCTGGAGATAGCTGTCCTAATACTTTCAGAAATGGTAATGCAAGATCTTCTTGCGTCATGTTCTGAGAGCCTTTATCTGCATCAGCTTCAAACATATTGACTGCTAATGCATTTCCTTTTTTCTCTGTTACTTGGTTCATGTTTATTTGTTCCTTTTTATTGTTGTTTTATTTCCAACGAATACGTTGAAAAGTTCCGTTGGCATTTCTTTTCCTGCCTCAATACGTTCACGGACTAACGCTTTGAGAGTCATAGGTTCAACTTTCAATTTTTGTTGAGGTTGATAACCCTGACTCTCTGCAAGGGTGGCATAATCAGCCGCCTTGTTATCCTCGTTACGACCAAAAGATACGGATATCTCATTTTTGATTATATCTCCTAGTCCATTGTTACGAAGCCATTTAAACGCTGCCTCTCTATTTGCAATAGTGATGCTTGCGCTGTAATTTGGTTTTACATCTACAGAAGATCCATCCATAAGTTTAAGATGTGATAAACCCATCTCAGACATCATGGTCGGAATTACCTCTCCAGATATATTATCAATTTGTTTTTTTGTATTTTTTATATTTTCTTCTTGTAGTTCAAGTCGTTTGTTTAAATCTTCTAACTTTTCTACTTGATCTGCAAGTGTTTGTATGTTGGTTGTTTTTTGCAAAACATTTTCTTGGTCTTGTTCGAAATCAATTGGCATCAATTTCTCCTTTCTCGTATAGATTAATTTCAATAGGATAATATGCTCTTTCTTGTTTATCCCATTTAAGTAAATTAAATTTACCATTTGTCATGTCAGAAACTATAGAACATGCTACACCAATAATTGCGGGATCACCAGTCAATAATAAATAATCTTCTGTCGTAAAATTTTTTAATCCTTTTCGTAATTTAAAAATTAATGGACCAGGAGAAAATATTATTTGTGAAAATTCTGGTAGTAAAAATTCAAACTTACCATATTTTGCAGCACCCATAATGTTAATTTTTGGTGAGCCTGATTGAGTTCCAGCAACTTCTTGAATTACATAAACTTTATTTTCTTTCATGCTTGACAATATAGTTATAAATGTTATCTTGTCAACTAGAAAGAAGAAAAACTATGAACTATAAATTTAAAACAAAACCATACAAGCATCAAATGACTGCTTTAGAAAAGTCATGGAACAAAGAAACCTACGCATATTTTATGGAAATGGGTACAGGTAAAACAAAAGTATTAATAGATAATATGTCTATGCTTTACGATAAAGGTAAACTAGATGGCGCGTTAATTGTGGCACCAAAAGGTGTTGTTGGCACTTGGTATAGTAATGAATTACCTACGCATTTACCAAGTCACATAGAAAATGTGACTGTATTGTGGCAGCCAAATATAAACAAAAAACAACAACAAAAACTAGAAACTTTATTTAAGGTAGAAACGGCTTTACACATTTTAATTATGAACGTTGAAGCTTTTAGCACAGAAAAAGGTAAAAAATTTGCAGAAAAATTTTTACAATCACATAATACATTAATGGCTATTGATGAGTCTACTACAATAAAAAATCCTAGTGCTAAACGCACAAAAAACATTGTAGATTTAGCAAAAAAAGCTAAATACAGACGTATTATGACAGGTTCTCCTGTTACTAAAAATCCATTAGATTTATATAGTCAATGTGAGTTTTTGGATTCTTATCTTTTAGATTTTTCTTCTTATTATGCATTTAGAAACAGGTATGCAGAAATGAAAACTATGCACGCACATGGCAGATCAATACAAGTTGTAGATAAATTTAAAAATTTAAGTGAGTTGTCTGACACTCTTAAAAATTTTTCTTATCGTGTGTTAAAAGAAGATTGTCTAGATTTACCAGATAAAATATTTATCAAACGTCAAATACAACTAACACCAGATCAATTTAAATTGTACGAACAAATGAAAGAACAAGCTTTAGCCATATTACAAGGCAAAGTATCTAGTACAAAAAATTCTTTGACACAATTAATGAGATTACAACAAATAACTTGTGGTCATTTTACAGATGATAATGGTGCTATACAATCTATTAAAAATAATAGAATTGATGAATTAATGAGTGTGTTAGAAGATGTAGAGGGTAAAGCTATTATATGGGCTCACTATCAATATGACATTAATAAAATTATAGAAGCTATTAATAATGAATATGGTCCAGGATCTTTTGTTGACTACTATGGATTAACTCCAAAAGAAGAAAGACAAGACAATATTAAGCGTTTTCAAGAGGACCCTAAGTGTCGATTCTTTATTGGAACGCCTTCTACGGGCGGCTATGGGATAACTTTGACAGCTGCAAACACCGTAATTTACTATTCTAACGGATATGACCTAGAAAAGCGTTTACAATCAGAAGATAGAGCACACCGTGTTGGACAGAAAAAACCTGTAACTTACGTAGATATAAATGCTGAAAACACTGTTGATGAAAAAATAGTCAAAGCATTAAGAAAAAAAATAAATATAGCTTCTGAAGTATTGGGTGAACAACTTAAATCATGGATTTAGTAGGACTATACGCGTAGTGCGCTAGAATTTTTAAACTAGATCTTTAGCACTACCAATAATTGGTTTGTATTTAGTTTTACCTTCTGATTTGTAAGCCCATAAAAATTGTTTTCTAGGTTGGTCAGGAGTATAGCTACAATGTATCCATCCACTGTTAGGTTCACCTGGCGTATAAAATTCTAATATCAATTGATCAAAATTTAAATTTTTATAAATCCAGTCAGCTAGCTCAGCATTGTCTGTGCCTATCACTTCGAAGTCTGCGGCCTCAGCTTTGGCATGCTGTGAATTTACAGAGCTATTGATAGCAATACAAAGATCTGGAGATCTAAAACCGCTGGTCACTTTTACTCTGCCGAAGTGATCACGTACCGGCTGTAAAATATTTTCACAAAGATCTTTTAATTTTTCTATTTGCTCTGCGTTAGGATTATTATTAATACCTTTACGTATTGCAGTATCTGATTTAATTAATTCTTGTAAAGAAAAATTACGACTAAGATTCATTATTTTGATACGTCCGTTAATAAAGTTATAAGGACAGCTCCCATACCTCCAACTATCCAATACTCTAATCTTTTAATTCTATCTTGCATTTCTTTAATTTGCTCAAAAGTTTGCTTTTGCATTATCCTGCAAAGCTTTTCATGTGATTCAATTTTTTGTAATGCAGATTTTTTAACCATTATGTTCTCCTAGCAATTACTTGTTCAGTTGGTGATAGTAATGCACTCTCCGTTCTTGTCAAGCCTGTTACTGGATTTTTTTGTAAACTTGGAAGTGTTGACATTTGTCTATTTGGCATAGGTGTATTAGGTAATGGTGGTGTTTCTATTTTTTGATTGTTATTTAAAATTGGTTGTTCCATTTCTGCTGAACCTGCTGGCGGTATTATTGCGTCTGTTATTTTATTAAATATAGATGTTTCATCTTCACCTCTCTCTTCTACTTTTAAAGATTTTCTTTTGTATTCTCTCATAACTTTTCTAAAATCTGATTTAGGGTAAAAGAAATTTCTATTAATAATTTCATCTGGGTATGCTTTTTTAAGATCTCGAATTCTTTTTTGCATAAGAGAATCGGACACTTTAAATGGTATAAATTTACCTCTAAATAAAGCAGATATTTCTTTATTACTAAAACCTCTACGTTTCATTAATTTTCTTATATCGCTTTTCTTTAAACCCATTTTAAATGCATCTTGTATTACATTATAAAACTCTTGTTGCACTTTAAACATTTCTTCTTGTATATCTTTAAATTCTTTAACATACTCATCACCACCTCTATCAACTGCGTTTTCTAAATTATAAAAATTTTCTGCTTTAGTTACAGATAATTTTTTTCTTCTAAAATCAGTCATTTTGTAATTAAAACTTCTTGGCACATCAACGTTTATAATTCTAATACCAGAAAATAATGCTAATGCTTCATCTCTTAAACTCAATGGTTGTCCACCTGGTTTTAAATCATTATCTATGGCACCAACTATTTTTTTACCTGTTGTTGCAATACCTGGTTCTATACCTTCTAAAAAATGTGCAAAACTTTTATACATCTTATCTCCAATAGAATCTGTTTCTTCAGAATAAACAGCACCACCTGCTTTTTTCTGTCCACCTCTACCAAAAAATCCTCTTGGTAATACGTCAATAATTCTTTCATAACCTAATGGCTCAGATACAAACGAACTAACTATTTCACCCCCTGCTTCGGCAAAAGCATTCATTGTCATGTCATCCCAATCTTGATTAGTTCTTGTTTTACCATCATGTATAGCTTTCATAAACGCTTCAAATGGTTTTTGCACAACGTCATATGGACTAAAGTATGAAAAGTTAATTGCTTTTCCTTCACCTTTTTTCCATTTATCTATTGGTAATAATATAGAATTTTTATTCCAATCTGCTGCAAATGAATTTTTATATGCTTGTATTTCTTCCATAGTTACACCCGATGCCTCAGATGCAATGTTAACAGCTGCTGTTCCAGCACCACCTAATACTGTATAAGCGCCTATCATTCTTCTATAACCTATTTGTCTTAAAGCAGGATTGCTAGATGATATTTCTTTTGCTGCTAAGTTTAAAATGTTAAATGATGTTCTCATCATTTCTGCAGGAAACGATACGAAGTTACCAAAAGGTAATTTTCTTATTGCCTTAATTGCTTCTGGAACTTTACTGTATGTTGGGTATGTATTTCTAATATACCATGCTGCAGCTTCTTTTATTGCATCATCATATGTTTTTAATTTATTAGTAAATAAATCTCTTGCAATATAATTTTGCCCTTGTATTTCAGGAAACCATTTTTTAAGTGCATTTAAATTTTTGTATGTATTTTTTAGTTGTGACTGCACATACTCATCACCAAACCATTTCCAAACGTTATCACCACCTGCATAAATACGTGTTGCACCTTTCATAAACTTACCATTAGTTAATTTAAGATATAAACCATCCATAGAATTAATAGATCCTTTTTTAATATCTTTAAGAACGGCTCCAAGCTCTGATGCTACTATGTTTTCATCTAACACCCCTCTTCTAATTTTATCTTCTATTTTATCAATTAATGCTTTTTCGTCTAAAACTTTTCCTGCACCAAATATATCATCTAACGTCATTTTAAAGGCTTCAGTAACAGATGCTCCGCCGCCTATATGTCCATTTGCTAACGGAAATAAACTTGCTGATGTAACGTTTCTAACTTGTGTTGCTGGAGATAAAACTGTTTTACCAAACTGCGTAGCAACTTTTAATTGTAGTATTGCTCTGTATGCATTGCTTTGTATAAGTTCATCTAATTTACCAGGTGTTCCTCTAAATGCTTGCACAATATCATTTGATGCATGTAGTTTTGATAGTCTAGATGATAAAAAACCTAGTCCAGGTACATTACCTATTTTTTGTGCATCTAATATACCTCTTACATTTGCTCTTGCTTCATCCTTAAACAACCATCCTTCTTTAATACCTAATGCAGCAATACGATCCATTAATTTTTTGTTTGTTGTTTGTGTTATTGCATGTGAAGCCGTGGTAAATACTGATGCTTTTAAATTATTTTCTTCACCTAATAATTTTTTAATTGCATCAGGTAATTCATCACCTGTTTTTATAATATCTTTTAATCTTAATTGTTTTTTAGATACAGTTTTTAAAAACTCTAATGGGTCACCATTGTTAGTTTTACCATCTCTTAATATTTTTTTAACTAATTGTTCAGCACTTTTTCTTATTCTAACATCAGGTTTAAAAGATTTAAATGCAGGTTCATCTATTGCTGCTTTTCTTAAATCTCTATTATTTTTTACAAGATTAACCATATAATCTACGGCACCATCAAATATTTTTTTATCTGGTTTGTATGTAGGATCTGTAAATATAGAAAAAGATTTACGCATGTATGTGCTAAGATTTTTTAATATATAATTTTTAAGTTCACTCTCTGGTAACATACCAGCAAAAGCTTTTTTAATTTGTAATAATTCTGCGTTTAAATTTTTAGCACTGTCTTGTATTAAACTAGGTAATTCACTTAATCTTGTTTTACCTTGTAAATAACTTAATGTTTGATCTAAATAATGTTTTTGACTTGATGGTGATGTAGTTTTTGTGTTGTATAAATCTTTATTTGCTTTAGCTAAATCATATGATTTTTTTTCAATAGACTCTAAATATTTTTCAATTGTTCTAGATCTTCCTTTTATTTCTCTAGCTGCTCTTGTTGATAATGTAAATTGTTGTCCTGTGTTTTTACCAACAGATCTAAACCATGATAAAACATTATCTAATTTTTTTAATCTTGCTTTTAATGGATCATCAGAGTTTACAGAAAACATTCTCCATTTATCAAAGTCAGGTAATTGTGTTTTAATAGGTAGTTTACCAGCAAGCACTGGAGCTATAATTTTTTCTAAACTATATTGTGTTCCACCTCTTAATGCTTTTGATATAGTTGGTAAAACTATTGGGTCCTTAGATAATAAATAAGATGCACCAGATACAACAGGACCAACACCATATTTTAATCCTAAACCTAATGGTTTCATAAGACCATATTTTAATCCAATAGATGCAGGTTTACCTAACAAACTAAAACCAGCACCAATGGTTGCACCTTCTGCACCAAATCTTAATCTATTTTTAAATCTTGCTACAGCCAAGTCACGACCTGACAAACCCTCTGTATTTTCTTCTTTTAAAACTATGTTTCCTCTACCAGGTTCACTAGCTAAAAAATCTGTAATACCAAATACACTTGCCATATTACCAGACTTTGTTGCTATGTTAGTTATAGTAGATCCAAGAACCGCTGTTGATGCACCTTTAGCCTTAGCAACCATAGACAATCTTCTAAGTCTATTGGTAATTTTAATAGCTGCACTACTAGGAGCACCGTACTGCGTTAATACTTCAACTACTTTACCTGTTAAAGTTTCTGGTTCTTTTAATTTATTATCTTCATAAACTTCTGTAAGTTTTTGATTAAGATCTGTATTAGCCACCATATCAATGCCAGCTGTTGCAAGATCACCAATTGCATAACCAAATTTTTGTGCACCAGAATAATAAGCTTTTTCTAAATCTTCAAATGTATCTATGTAATCTTTTTCTTCAGCATCACTGCCTTCCATTAAGTCTCTAATTCTTTGTAATCTTATTGGATCAAATGGATTAGTTTCTAATATGGATGTGGATTGCATTAATCCTTTCCAAGTAAACTTTTTAGGTTTTTTTTCTGTGCCAAATCTTTTTTTTAAAATTGAGTCAACAGTTCCTGTATCAATTTCTTTTGATTTTTGTTTAATTCTAAAAGGGTTATTAGAAGCCACTTACGCCTCCGCTGGTAACTGCAGATTTACTTCGTATTTTTGATTAAATGCATTAACATCTTGTTGTGTTTGTATGTTTGCAAAATCAGTTAATGCTTGTTCACTGCTTGCAATTAATGTTACAATATCATCTGTTATGATTTGAGGTAATCTTGCTCTTAATTCTTCAAAAGTTAAGTCTTGTGCCGGACTAGCTTGCACAGGTCCTTGGTCCGTGGGCATTGCTGCAGGCATAGGTTGTCCACCCATCTGTAATCCTATTCGACCACCATCTTTTTTAGAAAACATAGATTCATATACTTTTAATACAGATGCAAATGCTTCTTGTAATGTATAATTTTTATTTGTAGCAGGGTTTGTTTCACCCATTAAATCATCTACTTGATCATTAAATCTTTCTGACATTCCGGCTTGGTCAATTTGAGATAATACGCTCTCACCACCTTCTAAATCATTTATCGTTCCTTGAACAGCAGGAAGCTCCGCTCTTTCTATTTGTTGAAGTCTATTATTTTGTTCTTCAGATCTATTTTCTTTTGGCACCGCTAATATTGCGTCTCTTTCATTTTCTAATGTTAATTGATTTCTATAAGATTGTTTACGAAGTTGATCTATTTTTGCTCCTGCACCCGGATCAAATCCTTTTTCACCTTCGGCTTCAATTCTTGCTTCTTCTAATGTAGTTTCTCTATCTAATAAGTCACCAATTAAAGCTTGTGATAATTTATTTTGTTCTTGTCTTGCTGTTGATTTTCTTTCAGTAAATTTTTGATAAGGTCCTGCTGCTGATGTTGCAACTTGTTGGAATATGTTACCGGATCTTGGTCTTGACACTAAATCTAAACCAAAGTTAATTAAAAAATCATTAAAGTCACTTCTTCTAGGTGCCATATTTTCTTCATATAATTTTCTTAAAGCAGGCATGTCTCTTTTAATATTTTCAACTGTTTTACCAAATTCATACCCTTGCCTTGACGCATTTAATTTAGGTGTATCTAACCCTGAAGTTATACCCTCAGCGTTACCACCCATTCTAAACATTGGTCTTCTTAAAGTTCTATTCATATTAGTTACCTGGATTCATTACATTACCATAGATACCACCCAACGTTGATCCTATTCCAAGAGCTTGTGCTAGTGGAGATGGATTAGGCTGCGATGTAAATTGGTATTGTGCTGGGTATCCTCCCATTAGACCAGTTACACCTTGACCGAAGATACCTAATCTTTCTAACGGTTCGTATGCAGCTAATCTGTTTTGTTCTTGTAGTGCACCTAGTACAGCTTGTGCTTGAGCTTGGTTTGCGGCGCCCACCTGACCCGCTCTTGCAATATCTGTTCCTTGGAATCCTTGTAAAGCTTGACCTAATCCTGTTTGGAATTGTCCTAATCCTAATTGTTGACCAGCTAATCCTGCTTGAGCTTGTGCAAATGCTGCTCTTTGACCTGCCAGACCCGCTTGTTGTCCTGCTTGACTTGCTTGTGCTTGTCCCAATCCTAATTGTGCTTGTCCTAAACCTAATTGATTTAAACCTAATTGTGCTTGTTGTTGTGCTAAACCAGATGTAGCTGCACCTAATCCTAATTGACCTTGTGACAATGCCATTTGGTTTTGTAAATCTGCTTGTCTAGCAGCTTGTGCTTGACTAAATCCTTGCGCTTGTAATTGCGCTTGTAATGCTGCTCTGTTTCTATCTGATTGTGTTTGGTATTCTGATTGCATAACACCTTCTCTACCACCACCAAAACCACCAAGTGCTACTGCTTGGTCTGATATTGCTTGTTGTCTTTGTGCTGCTTGTCTGTCAAATTCTGCTAATGTAGTATCAATAACTTGTTGTTGATATGGTGACATGTAAGAAGATATAGATCCTGTTCCTGTTCCTGCTCCTGTTCCAGTTAATCCTGCTGCAGTTCCAAGTCCAGTTCCTGCTGCGCTAATAAATGGAGATACTCCACCTAATGTTGTACCGGCTTGAGTTAATCCTGTTCCTGCTGCACCTATAAATGGTTGTGCACCTGCAGTTGTTGTTCCTGCTGTACCAAGAGCTGTGCCTGCTCCTGTTAATTCTTGTCCCGCAATTCCTAATCCTGTTTGTGCTAAACCTAAACCAGTTCCAGCTGTCGTTCCTGCTTGTTGTGCTGCTGTAAGAAATGGTTGATAAGAACCTAAACCTGCTTGAGTTCTTTGTGTTGCTTGTTGTTGTAATGCTGTTTGCCCTGCAATTGATGGTGCAAATTTACTTGTATCAAGTGGTGCAGCTGTTGCTGCTGTTAATTGTGTTGCGTAATCTTTACCAAGATCTTCTATAAACTGTGCGGGTAATGCTCGTGTTTCTGTTATTGCCATTATAATACTTCTTCCAATCGTTGTTGTGTAGCAAACATTGCTCTAGCACCTTCAAGTCCTTGTGATGCTTTTGATACTTTACCGCCTGCTTCTAAATTTTCCATCATGTTTTCCATGATCTCTGCTCCTTTATCTATATCTCCACCTCCTGCATTTCTAACAGCATCTGCAGTAAATACAAACTCATTTTTTGATAGTCTTGCTGGCACATCATCTGCTCTTTCTTGACCACCAATTGCTACAAAACCACCTTCGTTTCTGTAATCTTTTTCCATACCACCCATGTCCATCATCCCACCTTCTTGAGCCATGACTCTATCTGCTTGTGGCATTGGTCTACTAGCCATTTGATCAAATATTTTTTTTGCTTCTTCTATAGCTTCTTCTATAGACAAACTTGGATTTGCTTCCATTAGATCATCTATAATTCTTTCCATAATTTCATTATTAGCATCCATTTCAATACCACCTGCCATCATTATACCACCTTCTTGAGCCATAATTCTACCACCCATCATAGGCATACCTCTAGCCATCATAGGGTTCATACTTCTCATCATCATAGGGTTCATACCTCTAGCCATCATAGGGTTCATACTTCTAGCCATCATAGGACTCATCATTGGTGATCTCATTGGCATAGGCATTTGATTTTGTGGTGTTGCTTGAGCTATACCTGTTGTTTCATCATCACCAAAAGACTGTGTATCTACACTATTTGTTACTTGTGTTATCGGAGGTAAACCTGCGCTACCACCCATTGATAATTTTTGTTCTTCATCATCATCATTTATTCCATAAATTTGATTTAATGCAGCCATTCTATTTTCTGCTAATCCACCATCAGCAGCATAAAATTGTGGTGCCATAAATGCAAAATCTCCACGATTTAAACCACCTGCTAGTACGTTTCTTCTAAGACCACTAACACCACCAAACTCAGCAAAAGGATTAAAATCACCTCTTCTTGATGTTGTATATTCATCTAAATTATCTTCTTCTTGTGGCATTATAAATGGTAACAAAGATGCAAGTCCTATTGTTCTAAATGGACTTAATTTACCACCAGATCCTAATAATCCTTGTGTTGTTCCACCACCTTTAGTTACACTACCCACTCCATATTTCATTAAATTAGGTAATATGTTTTTTATATTAAAAATATTTCTTCCACCCATTGTTGTTTTTTGTGCAAGACCTGGTAATGTTTTACCCAAAAAAGATCCTCCACCCAACATATAAGCTCCACCTGCTAACAACGCAGCTTTACCTATTGGTGATTTTGCAATTTTTTTAACTGCTCTTGTTGCTTTCTTAACTAACTTACCTAAAAAATATCCTTGTCTTAGATCTGCTATTCCACCACCAGCATATCCTATTCTTCCGCCGTCTGCTGCAAACATTCTAGGATCAACTCCTAATGCTATCATAGTATTTTTATTTGCTTGATCTACATCATACTCATTAAAATTTGTTGCTGGTATAAATGGATTTGATGTAGCCGCAGCCGCAGTTGTAGCTGCAGTATTAATTGGTGTTGTATTTAATGCTGCTGAACTTATTGCGGGTATTCCTGTTGCTTGTGCTATTCGTTGTGGACCATCACCACCACCAATTGGATTACCATAAGCATCTATTTCACCAGCCATTCTACTTTTCATGTAATTACTATATATATCTTCTATTGTTGAAATGTCGTCTTCTTCTAATAAATTTTGTATGTCTGAGTAAGTATAATTTTTAGATCCTAAAACTTTATCTATAAAAAATTGTCTATTTATTTTATCTCCTTTTGAAAGAGCTCCTTCAAATAATTTTAAACCTATATTTATAAGAGGACTTGGTGCTTCAGGTAATTTAAATGGTCTATTTAATAAATCTTGTTCTTGTTTAATTATTTCTTTTAATTGAGATGCAGTAACGTTATCACCAGGATTACCACCACCATATCCAATAGGATCTGCAGCTCTTATCTGTGCTGCCGTAAAACCTGGTTTACCACCCATTGGATCTTGTCTACCAAGTCCGCTGTTTGCGTTATTTCCACCATCATTTCCACCAGATGATTGACCACCTGCAGGTCCTTGACTTCCGCTTGGTCCATAACCACCAGCATGAGGACCACCACCTTGATACAAACCTATTCTACCACCTTTATTCAGACCTGCTCTAGCTTGTGCTGCAAATTCTTCTAAAGACATTGGTTGTAGTCCTTGTTCTTCCATTTCAAAAACATATTTTTCATACTCTTCTAATAACAATGGATCTATTTCTGCCATTTGTTGTGGTGATTGAGGTCCTTCATTACCTGAGTAAGTAATTTTTGGCGCGCCTATATCTAATGATTCTAATCCTGTTTTCATATAATTTTTATGTTAGTTTAAAAGCAGGATTTTAACCTGTGGGTTTCTTACATTACTTGTTTTTGTCAAGTAAATCAAGCCTATGTTGTAACTTCTCTAGGTTTAATTTCTAAGGCAGATAGCACTACATGTAGTCTATTTGCTGTTGCTGCCGTTACTTTTAATATCTCACTTTCTTGTAACACAAGAGGTGCTGATAAAAGTTCCGTGGTCCCATTAGCAGATATCGATTTAGTCTTAAATAAACTAAATACAGCAGTGGCTGTATCTGTAATGGTTATTGTTATAGTATCTGAATTACCAGAATCTTCTGACACTATTATAGATTTAATTACAGCTGTTGTTGCCGATGGCACTGTATATAATGTCGTAGCCGATGTGGTAGTTAAATCTACTTTTTTATTTACAAATGTATTAGCCAAAGAAAAAAGCCTCCGCTTCTGCTTCTTCTTTTAAATCTTGTTGAAAAGAAGTATTTAATTTTTGCACTATACTATCAACATCTCTAACAAAAGATTGTTGTACTTGTTGATCGTAATCTTCTAATGGTTGTGTAAGTGATTGCACTATTCTTGCCATTATCTTCTTCCGTCTGGTTGTATATCTAATCTAAATGTACCAAGTTTCCAAAATTGACTTGTGCTACTATTAGATACTTTTAACGATATAGATCTAGCACGTGCACGTGTATCTATTTTATTTGTACTAGATGTTATAGTAAATGGTCCAAGTGATGAACTAGCTTGTGTTTGATTAGGAAAGTCTCTTAAATTTAATGTAACAACACTATCTCCTGTCTGTGATAAAAAATCTGGTAATACTCTTCTAATTTTCATCATAAACTCACCATCACCAGCAAGTCCTTGTTGACCTATATCAAAATCTCCTGATTGTATATTTGCCGTAATAGATGTAGTTGCACCTTCTTTAACTTGATCTAATCCTGTTTCGTGTTCATAGTATGTAGACACACCATCAGTACAACCAATAACATGATCTTTATTACTTGTAGCTGTTGTGCCGTCATCGTCGTATTCTGTTGCGTGTGGTTTACCAAATACAGCAGAGTCTTGCCAAGAAGTTCTAGCTAATGTTCCTGTGGTCCACACCGGTCGTTCTGGTGTTGAATCTAAATAATTATAACACACCATCCTATTTACGGTTCCTGATCCAGAGTTAGGATAAAACCACATAACTTCTCCAAACAAGTTATTTAATCCTGCATTGATATGTTGTTTTGGAATTGTATTAATATCATCGTAAACATGATCTTCAACTAGACATGGTAGTGATTCTAGTTTACCTGTGTATCTAAAAAAACCATTTTCTGACATCCAATATGCAGATCCATCAACCTCAACAGCTGCATTCTGTCCGATCAATCCACAGTTTGTACCAACTTGTTGAAATGAAAAAGTAAAAGGTGCACCAACAAAACGCATAATAAATAACGCGGTGTCCGTCCAAATATAAATAGCATCTCTACCTCTAATGGCTCCTATGATTTTTGATCCATCTGCTAATCTTTGTGTGCCGGCAGTGTTAGTTGCACTAGGTGTATATGATGTTGTTTCGTTAATAGATTCTTGGTCCGAGAACCGTATATACATTTCATCTCTTGATGAAGATGTACCAATAGTTGTTTCTGTTCCAAAAAATATTAAGTGTCTATCCGGTGTAGATACTAAACTAAAAGATGATGATGTTGGTGCGTTAGCAAGTATAGTTGCTCTTGTTTCTGTTGCACCTGTTGGATCAGAATCCCATTCAAATGTTTCTCCACCATTAATTGTTGCAATAAGTTTATTACCAAAATTATCTAATGACCATAATCCTGGTGCTGTTACAATATCTCCGGATGTTGCACCATTCCATGCAAAATAATTAGAGGCATCTGTTACAGTTGCACCTGACGAATGCGTTGCAGCTGTTGTTCCTTTTGCACCTCTTGTTAATCCAGATAAAGTTCCACCACTGTTTCCAGTATAAGTTATTAACTCATTTCCAATTAACACAGTACCTGATGATGCAAACGAAGTTGAACTAGCCATAGTTAATGATGTTACACTAGAATTAATTTCTGATGATAAGGTAGATGTAAACTGTCCTTGTTGAACACCACCCCATGATCCAAGGCCCCAACCTGTTGTTGCAACTTCAATTGCTGGTCCAACAGGATAATAATGTTTAACTCTAATACCACCAGATGTGCTTGCTCCCGATCCAGTTTCATTAGATGCCATGGTAACAGTTAGTGTAGTATTTGTTGGTATGGTTGTTACTTGAAATTTATTGTCGTCAAAATTAGAAGAGTTAAAATTAGAATTTGTTATGGATGTAAAATTATCTAATAAAATAATATCACCTTTGTTTATATTATGTGCTGATGCAAAAGTTATTGTTACAGTTGCGGATCCGTTTGTTGTAGAAAAAGCTGATGTTAAAGTTGTAGTAGATTTAATTGGGTGAATGTCATAAAAAATACCACCAGAGTATGCATATAAAATTCTATTTGTTCCTAAAGCTGCAAATTTAATACCACTGGCATTAACAAAATGATGAATTGCTGTGTTACGTCCTGTTAAATCTACTGAACCTAGTTGTGCCCAACCACCTATTTTTTCAGGCGTGCCATATCTAAATCTAACATTATCACCTTCAATCCATTGACCTTCACCGCCAGTTCCAGTAACTTGTTTATTGAATCCTGGTGCAAACTTTACTTTTTGTAACATACAACCTCATAATACTATTTATTCCTTATAGGAGGAATACCTAACATCGGCCTTTTGTCAAACCTATTTTTTTCAGCAAAAGGACCATTTACATGGTTATAATGAAGAAATACTTGAGCACAAGTATTACCTTCTAAAGGTTCTCTCCAATGCTCTAATTCACATCCACTATATACTAGCATGTCTCCAACATCAAGTAAGACTTCTGTGCCCTCTACAAATATAGACCATTTATCTCCACCTAAATGAATAGTGGTAGATATTTCACAACTTGGTCTATCTTTGTGTTTATGTAATATATCTCCATGTTTGTATATTCTTGCGTATGAATATGTTGGTACTAATTTAAGATCTATTTCTTTTTGCATAACAGGAAGCACCTTCATTAACAATGTTTCCATTACAGGATCAGCGTAGTGAGAATAAGTATTTGGAACTTGATCATCTGACCATGTTCCAAGTAATCCAGTATCATAAGTTATGTTATTTTGATACATCCAAGCTACAGCATCACGTTTAAGTAAAAAATAATTAAATATAAAATTAGCTAATTCTTTTGATATAGCATTTTTAATAACTTGATATTTTTGTGTTTTAAAAATCATAATATAAAATTAAATGATATTGATATTCTTATATCATTACTCTTGTTAATTTCTACTTTGTGCCACAACCATGAGGGAAACATAATTAATCTACCAGGAACAGGTTCAAAATAAGCCTCTCTCCATAGTTGCCTAGGAACTGGACCTTTTTTTCTAGGTGGCATAACTAGTTGTGCTCCTGGTCTTGGATCCATCACTTGAAGTCTACCAGAATCAGGTTTTGATTTTACATAATAAACTCCAGAAAATAATGAATTGGGATGTGCATGACCATTATTATAACCATTAGGTGAATTTATGTTAGCCCACATATTGCCAAGTTTAGGTTTTATGTCTAAATGTTCTTCTTCAATAACTTCATGTTGCATTTTAAATAACTCTTGAATTATAGGTTCATATTCTTTTCTATGGTTCATGTCTGTTTTTGAATGCCAACCGTTTACATTAGTTTTATCAAGACCTTTATCTTGTTTACTCCAATTAATAATATGCTCTTCTAAATATTTATTTAATTGTTTAGCATTTTCTAAATCTTTTGCGTATATAATAGTTGGAAAAAAATATTCTTTTATCATTTAAAAGGTTCACCTCCAAACCACATTACTAAAGATTGTCTAACACCTCTTGTTACAGGTGCTACTCTATGATTTAAAAAAGATGCAAAGCAAACTGCATGACCCTGTTCAAGTTTTATTTGTTTGCCTGGACTCATTATTTCTAAATCACCACCATTAAATTGATTTTCAGGAGATAGTAAACATGTCATAGATATTTTTCTAACAGGTGGTTCGTGCTGCATATTTACATCACAATCCATATGCCAATCATAAAAACCACCCTCTGGGTATTCTGTAAATTGTGCGTTTTCTGTTATTTGTATATCACCAAAACCAAAATGATTTTTATTCATTTTTTGAATAAATAAATTAACTTGATTATACATAGGAGCCATTTCGTCAAAAGGTATCCAACTAATTGTAGTTACTCTTTTTTTAGTATCGACTCCGCCCTCAGGTTTGTTAACACCAACTTTAGCTTGCAAAGGTTTTTGTCTTCTACCACATTCAATAATTTGTCTACATTGATCTGGTGTAAATAATGGCACTGTTGTATGAGCAATCCAACTTTTCCATTTAGGTTCTGTTATCACCATTATGCACTCCTGTTTTTAACTGGGTTATATTCGACATCCATATTACAAGCTAGTGTTCTACGTACATCATTTGTATTGTTAAAAGGATAAACACAATGTCTTATGTCATATGGAAAAATAAAAAATCTTCTTTCTCTTAACTCTGGTCCATAGTCTGTATTAGCAAATTGACCAGATGAATTACCTAGTATTTGTAAAGAACCATTCATAGGTTTATCAGATGCTGAATACTCAACACCAGTATGTTCTGGTAATTTTAAAATCATAACTGAAGATAAGCCTGTGTACAAAGTACCTTGATGTATATGAACTGGATTATATTCATTAGCTTTCATTTCATTTACCCATATAGAATTTAAATGCATTTTGTATTCTTTAACTTTATTCCAATCTAAATAATGTTTCATAACAACATGAAACCATTGTCTTACATCATTAGGTAAATAATTGTGAGAGTGCATTTTGTTATTTGGAGGACCATTAAAAAATAAAGAATGTTCGTTTTGAATTTTACCAACTAGTTGTGGGTTTGCTTTCGGTAACATGTTTCGTCTTTTTTCATAAACATCATTTAAAACATTAAAAACATATAAAGGAACTTCATATGTTAAAACAGATTGACCTAAAAATATATAATTAAAATTTAATGTGCTCATATCTTTCTTTTATTCTTTTGGGTATTTGCTCTATGTAAGGATTATATTGTTTTTTTATTGTTGATCTAATTTTGTGCATATTATCTCCTACAACACTATCATCATAATTTATACCATTTAAATTTATTTGTTTTAAATTTTTATAATAATGATTGTCATAGTAAGGTATTTCTAAAAAATTATAAATTTTATTAATTTCACTTTGAGTGTTGTTTACTAAATTATTATAAGAAATAAAATAACACATATCTGGATAATTATATGCATTCTTAATTGCCTCAAGTTCTTTTGCAATAGCACCTTCTTTATGCATTATATTTGATAATTTTTCTTCGTGTGTATTTCCATATTTATTTGGAAAAGCATTAGGGTTTTCTGTGTACCATTTTATATAACTTGCTAAAACATCTAATAAATCTCTAACTAATATTATACATTTAAAAGGTCTTCCAAAATGTTTTTTAACTAATTTTAAATTATTAAGTGTCATAACAGGACCACGATCTATTATATATTCTTGTTTCCAATCTTGATAATAACAATCAAAAACAACATCCATAACATTATCTAATGATTTATGATCAGAAAAATTTTTAAAAACATCTGTATTTTTTAATAAAAATAATTTTTTAAATATTTCTAAAGTAATAGAATTAGCAGTGCATGCTATGTTAGGGTTTTGATTCATAATAGATGCAAACAAAGTATTACCAGATCTTGGCATTGCCACTAAAAAGAAAAGTTTTTTACTCTTGTTTTGCAATCGAATTTTTTTCAAATTCAAGTTTGACATCATCTTTCTTTTGATTTTCTATTTGCAAATCTTTTTTAATTCTTTCTATTGATTGTAGTTGTCCTAATACATTAAATACTTCAGGTTGGCTTGAGCCTTCCGTTAAAGTCTCCGCTTTATTTTTCATAATTAAATGATAAGAATTTAATTGGTGTGTATTTACATTTTTATTATCAAAAGAACCATCATCAAATTGTTTTTTAAATTTAGACCAAAGTTTTATTTCTCTCATTCTATCTCTAGCAACTAATTGCATCCCTGCTTTTTGATATGTTTTTTCATCTATGTCTATTTGTAATAGTTCTTTTTTTAATGGGTCTGTTTCTTTCTCAAACTTTTCCTGTATTCTTTTCTGTTTAACTTCCGCTCTTCTATAATCAAAAGATAATTGCATTAAATTTTCTAAAAATACATTTTGTTCTCTAACACATTGCCAATACTTAGCAGCTTTAGTTGGATACTTTGCATCGTTTAATACAGAAAACTGCATCTCCGTTTCTGTTCTAAACATTTGTTTTTTAGTCCAAGTGTCTCTTAATTCTTCTGTTAAACCTTTAAATATTTTAACCTCTTCTGGATCTAATAAGTTATTAAGATTAGGTGCTTCTTTTTCTATTAGAGCTTTTATGTTTCTTTTATCTGTCATATATTCCTTTCATTTTTTAATATATATATTTATTAATCAAAGTCAATGGCTGATGCTGTAGTAACCGCTGTGTCTCCAGTAAATTCTTCAGTGTTTACAACACCTTCTCCAGCAGACGATGTTGCACCGCCAGTACCCATAGTTAAACTGCTAGGTCCTGAAGATGCTTCTCCAGACAGTTGTCTAGCTGTTGCCATACTAGGTCTAGTAGACCAAACTGATCCATCATAACCTTCCGTAGAAGTTGAATAAGCAGGTTGTTCTCCCCCTGCAATTAAACCATCAGTTTGAGTTCCACATCCAATTGCACCATACCTAGCTGTTGCCATATTACCACCAGTTGTCCATGAGCTATCATCCCATTCATAAGTTGTAACTACTGTAGTACTTGTATAACCACCACAAACTACTGCAGCTGACTGTGTTCCAAACATAGCATGTGCTCTTACTGCTGTTGGAATATCTGTTGTATCTGTCCATGAACTACCATCATATTCAAATGTTTCAGCATTATTATTTCCATTAGGATAATCACCACCTGTAAATATAGCAGCTGTTTGAATGCCTGCCATGCCTGCTGCATCTCTAGCTCCAGGTATATCAGTTTGTTCTGCCCATGATGTTCCATTATATTCTTCAACAGCCGCTGTATCTGGTTGTCCTCCAGCTACTAAATTAGCTGTTTGTGTTCCGCATGATGCACGACCTAATTTACTATTTCCCATATCTGCTGATGCGTCTGTCCAAGCAGATCCATCATACTCGTAAGTTTCTGCAACAATAGATCCTGGAACAATTTGACCTCCAGATGCTATACCTGCTGTTTGTGTTCCACCACCACCCATAAATTTATTTGCAACTGGTAAATTACCACCAGATGCCCAAGCTCCTGCTGTAACTACTTGAAATGAATTATTAAATTCTTCTGTTTTTCCTGTGTAAGCAGTGGTATATCCTGTAGCAACTAATCCAGTTAATCCATTACCTGCACTACTTCCAGCACCAATCATTCCAGCACTTCTACCACTTGATAAGTCTGCAATCTCTGACCAACTTGTACCATCATAACCTTCTGTATGATTACGAGCAGGATATCCTCCTGCTAAAACACAATCATCTTGAATTCCAAACATACCTGCTGGTTCATACCTTGCAGTTCCAATATTTGATACTTCAGTCCAAGAAGTGCCATTATATTCTTCTGTTTCATTTAATGTTGTAGTACTAAAACCTCCAGCATATATTGCTGCAGTTTGTAACCCTACACCAGCTCCCTGACTTTTAGAGGTATTTAAATTACCACCAGCTGTCCAGGAAGAACCATCCCACTCATCAGAACTATTTACTCTACTTCCAGTATATCCAGCAACTCTTAAGGCTGCAGTTTGAGTTCCAGCTCCACCTTGACATAAACGAATACCACCTGGTAAATCTGCTACCTCTGTCCATGTAGAACCATCATAACTTTCACATTCATCACGACCTGGATTACTTCCTGTGTTTCCCCCAAAAGCTAAAGCAGCTGTTTGAGATCCATTAGTTGCACTACCTAAAGCAGATCTATTTGTATTTAGTGAACCGCTTGAGTACCATCCTGCTCCATTATATTCTTCTGTATCTCCCTTATAAGAAGCTGGTGGTGAATAAAATCCACCAAAAATTACAGATGCCGATTGTGTTCCTGTACCACCGCCATCACCTCTTGTTGTAATACAATCTGGTCCACTAGAAAATGCAGCTCTACCTACAAATGCTCTTAATGCTTTATCAGTTGTGTTATACCAAACTTCTCCTGATCCTCCCGGAGATGGATTAGAAGAAACATATTTAACTCTAAGTCCTCTTAATTCAGTATAATTTGCCATTTTAATTTCTTACGGTACAGTTCTAAAACCTGGTTTTTCACCTAATCTTAAAATTTTTTCATCTGCAGATTCACCCTCAAGATTATCATTATCCCAAGTTGTTCTTGCATGGTCATCAGCAGCTTTAACTAAAGCTTGTGCTTCTGCTTTAGTTTTTTCAGTACCACTTCTGTTAGCTAACCAAAGTGCTCCTTTTTCATTGTTACCAATAACCCAAACATCAATAGGACCAGAATCATTACGCCCACCATAGTTTCTTAAAAAAAAGTTTAATCTATCTTCGTGAGTAAAAAATCCTTTACCAGTGTTAGTAGCTGTGCCATATATAAATAGTGCCATATTAATCCTCCTTTATAGTTTATATATTAATATTATTACAAATCAACTATCGGTTATAGTTTTTAAAGTTACTGTATCTCCTAATTCCTCTGTGGTATCAGCTTGAGAAGCAGATGGTGTTTTACCAGCAAATACTATAGCAGCTGTTGTACTTCCACTTCCACCATGTCTTTCTCTAGCTACTCCTAAAGAAACAGGTGAAGTTGTCCAACTAGATCCATCCCAAGTTTCATTATTAGTAAGTGTGCTAGGGCTATTAGGTGGATTTTGACCTCCAGCTATTAAACCTGCAGTTACTGATCCAAAATGATGATATGCGTCAGTTCTTATTGTATTAACATCTCCAACTTCAGTCCAGCTGCTTCCATCCCATTGTTCAACTTTTGCTACACGAGTACCAGAACCTGGTTCTCCACATACAGCTAAAGCAGCGTTGTAAACTCCTAGTCCCATAATTTCTTGCCTACCTTCATTTAAATCTGTTTCTTCAGACCAAGCTGTACCATTCCATTCTTCAACATTTGCTACACGAGAAGGAAAAGTTAAACCACCAATAACTAATCCTGCTGTTGCTATTCCTACTCCTGGAAACTGACCTCTTGCTGTATTTAAATCACCAACTTCAGTCCAACTACTTCCATCCCAACTTTCTGTTCTATTAACAGATCTTGTTGCTGGATAAGGTCCATCAACACCTCCTGTTTTTATTGCTGCAGTTTGCGTTCCAAAACCAGCTCCACTAAATTTTTTTGTATTTAAATCTCCTACTTCAGTCCAACTAGATCCATCATACTCTTCTGTTTGTGCTCTTCCTCCTGATGCATTTGGACCTATAGGTGGAGCATATCCACCAAAACCAATTGCTGCAGTAGCAGGTGCTGCACTAGCACCCATTATACTTGCTCTTGCTTTATTCATTGTAGGACCAGATGACCATGCCGTAAGACTTACTCCAACTTTAAAATCTTTTGCTGTGCTATTATAAAAAATTTCTCCTTCTGTTGCAGTGCTCATACTTAAATCTGATGTAAGAAATTTAATTTTTTTTCCAAATGTTGCTCTATAATTTGCCATTATGATACGTCTATTGTTCTTGCTCCTACTGCTTTAGTCCATTCTTCTGTTGATGTTGTGGGACTTGCTCCAGGACCAGGTTCACCTGCAAAAGCTAAACCTAAACTTGTTGTTCCACATCCTGATAAATAATTTCTTCCTGCCGCTAAATCAGCTGATTCTGTCCATGAAGTTCCATCCCATTCTTCTGTTTTTCCAGTAAATGGTTGACCACCAAAACCTATAGCTGCTGTTGAACTAGTTCCACCACTTCCAAGAGACCATCTACCTGAATTTAAATTAGCAGTTTCTGTCCAACTAGTTCCGTCCCATGTTTCTGTTTCATTTTTTAAATTACCAGAAAGTGGTGATGTACCTCCTCCAAAAATTACACCATCAGTGTATGGAGATTGATTAGATCCTCCAGCATATCCTCTAGCTGTATTTAAATCTCCTACTTCTGACCAGGAAGTTCCATTGTATTGTTCTACTACATCTGTTCCAGTTTCACCAGGAGCAACAAAACCTCCAGCCATTATTCCTGCTGTTTGACTTCCAAAGTTACCTGCGTGACCCATTCTTGATGTATTTAAATCTCCTCCTGCAGTCCATGATGTTCCATCGTATTCTTCAGTGTTATTAAGGTGAGTAGTAGAATATCCTCCAGCTGCTAAAGCTGCTGTTTGTATTCCAATACCACTCGTATTATATCTACCAGTTGATAAATCACCAGACTCTGTCCATGAACTACCATCATATTCTTCTGTTTGTGATAAATTACCTGAATTAGGTTGACCTGGTTGATAACCTCCAATAGCTAAGCCAGCTGTCTGTGTTCCAGTTCCTCCACCATATCTTCGTGCTTGATTTAAGTTTCCACCGCTTGCCCACGAGCCAGCTAATAAAGGAGCTACTCTAAGTTTTTGAGTTGTAGTGTTGTACCAAATTTCTCCTTCTTGAGGATTAGCTGGATCACTAGAACGATGTCTAATGACAAAACCATGATTAGTTTTATAGTTTGCCATTGTTAACCTTAATTATTTTGTAAGAGCCAACCTTGAGTACTATCTGTAAATACTAAAGTAAATGCTGCTCTTTCTGTTGCAACAGTTAAATCTTCAGTTGCACCTTGTATTTTTGATCCGTTTCTAGCTACAGTTAAATTATTACTATCAAATGTGCCTGCATAATCAATTATAGAAACTGAATCTCCAATTGAAGGGGATGCAGGTAGTGTAATTGTAAACGCTGAACTTGTTGTGTTTGCAAAAACACCTTGACCGGCTGCAGCTGTAAAGTTTGATGTTTTAACTGCTTGCCATGATGTACCACCACCAATGTATGTTTTAATATCGGTCATTGCAACTTGGACCATCGTACCATTGTCGTTTAATACAACTCTGTCTGCATCTGCAACTGTTGTTGAAGTAGCTGATGTGCCACCATCAACAATGTTTAGTTCTGCTGCTGTTGAATCTACTGCAGCTAATTTTGTTAAATCGGCTTGAACTAATCCTGATACTCCATCAAGTAAATTAAGTTCTGCTGCTGTAGATGTAACTGCTGTACTACCCAATGTAAATTGACCATCTGGAACAATAAGCCCTGCTGCTCCACCTAATATTAAATCATCAGCTGAAGTATCCCACAGCATATAAGCACTTGCTGTATCTCCAAATAATTTTACATCATATCCTTGATCATCTGCTCCAACCGTAAGTGTTGCATCTAATTGTACAGCACCATCTATATCAACAGCATCTAAATTTGAAGTACCATCAATATCAATATTTCCAGATATATCTAATTCTGTTGCTATAATTTTATCGTTAAATGTTGCTGCACCTGCAGCTGACATATCTAGTGTTAATGCTGTAATATCTGAACTACTATCTGTGCCTTTAAATATAATATCTGCATCACCAGCTTGAGCATCAATTGTAATATTTCCTGAAGAAGTTGCAATTGTTACTGCTGCATCACCAGTTGAAATGTCGTCTGCTGCTGAAGATATACCACTTGTAAAATAAGTTTTCATTCTTGTTGCAGTAGTTTTTCTATTTGTACCACCTGCACCATCATCAACTATAAATAAGTCAGCATCTACAATAGCTGCACCAATATCTGTTGCACCGTCTATATCAATAGCTGCTACAGGTAAAGTCCCTGTATCACCACTTCCAATTAAATTTCCTGTTTCACTTGGTAAAGTTAATACCGCTGAACTAGCTACTGAGTGTGCAGGGCTTTTTACTTGTACTCCATGACTATTTTGTTCACAGTTAAATTGAATTGTACCTGGATTAGTGTCACCAAGAATAGTTACATGTCCTGTACCTTTTGCTCCTATATTAAAATCTATATTAGAATCACCACCAGTAGCTTTTATCGATGGCGGATTACCTGTTGCAGCATTTGTTACATCAAACTGATTGACTGCTGAACTTGTTGTTTGAAATATAATTTGTTCATTACCATTTTCATCTGCAATAAAGTGTGCATCATCAATTAAAATATTTGCAGAGTTAGTATCTAAGTTACCACCTAATTGTGGTGATGTATCTTCTACTACATTTGATATTGCACCTGATGTAGCTAACCCTGCTACGATTGTTGATCTTGCAATTTTTTTAAGACCACCACCAGAAGTATCTACTGCTATGAAAACATCATCATTTGCAACTGTAGATATTTCAGATAAATCACCTGCAGCTATTGAATTAAAGTTTGTACCATCCGCAACTAATAAATTACCTGCAGTGTTTGTACCCATAGTAATATCATCACCAGATACTGTAAGATCTCCAGTTACAGTTAAATTTTGTGAAGCTGTTACATTACCACTTGAATCAATAGCCAAAGCATCTGCATCAGATGTATGACCTATGTTAGTTCCATTAATAATTATATTATCAACTGTTAAAGTTGTAAGTGTTCCAACAGATGTAAGATTAGGCATTGCTGTAATTTCATCATCAAAGTATGCAGCTAAATCTGTAACTGCAACTTGTACCATTGTGCCGTTATCATTTAATACAACTCTATCTGCGTCAGCTACTGTTGTTGATGTAGCTGATGTTCCACCATCTACTATATTTAATTCTGCTGCTGTTGAATCAACAGCTGCTAGTTTTGTAAAATCTGATTGTACTAATCCAGAAACTCCGTCTAACAAATTTAATTCTGCTGCTGTTGAAGTAATTGCTGTACTTCCAAAAGTAAGTCCGCTTTCTGGAACAACAATACTACTACCTGATTGTGCAGTAAAAGTATTTGCTGTAAATTGAAAATCATCTGCTCCTGCAATTTTAATATCTATTTGATCATCTGTGTCTGCTGTAATACTTGTATCACCATCAGCGTCTAAAATTAATTCAGTGCCTTCTAAATCTCCGCCGCCGCTAAATCCTGCATCAACAATATTAGTTCCATCTGAGTATAATAATTTTGTAGATTTTTCTGATACACCAAAAGTTATACCAGTTCCTGATGCTGTTTTAAATTGCACAGTGTATGCACCTGATGTGCCATTAGTTACAATATAAACTTTTTCTACAGAATCTGGCACAGTTACAATAGAGTTTCCTGTAATTGTTCCTGTTAATTTTATAACAGCATTTTGTGCAGTTGATGTAGCAGCACCATCTGTAATAGTTAACGCTAATGTGCCACCACTTGTTACTGCTTGTTCTACGTAACCTGAAATAGCTGTGTTAACAATGTCTAAGTTGGTATTTGTTTTTGTTCCCCATGTACCGGCATTTTCGCCAGTTGCCATTTTTTCTATACCAAGTGTTGTATATGTTGATGCCATAATTTAATTCCTATTGTGGTGGTGATTGAATTGGTATTCTTAAAGTACCATCCGTATAATCATCCCTTCTTCGTCTTCCAATTTGTTCTGCAGCAAATGTTTGTACTGCTTCTTTATATTTTCCTTCGTAAAGTTGCAACATATCCATTGGTCCTTTTAAAAAAGCGTAAGCTTCTGCTAGACAACAATATAACAGACCATTTGAAAAATTCATACTAATATAATTAGTATCATTATTTTCTAATAATGTTGGAACTGCGTTGTAGTGTATTTTGTATGCAAATGTTGCACTCGGTGTTGGTGATACTATTATAGATCCAGAGTTTGATGAGCTTTCTCCAGTTGCCCCTGTATCCAACATAGCGTAATATTTTGGTGTTCCAGTAGACGTAGTTGCTGAAATATATTCCTCTAAAAATGTAATATCTTTTTTTTCTAAATAAGTATTGGCACCAGTGTAAGTAGATCCAGTTGCAGTATAAACTTGGACACCTCTAATAAACACAGCTCCTGCTGGCACAGTCACAGTGCCTGTTCCAGATGTAAAATTACCTGTAGATGTTTTTCTATCTGCATCAATGGGTATATCTCTAAAAATTCTATATTGTGCATTTAAAATAATATTTTCTACAACTGAATCTGACAATACAGTGCTATCTACTTCTGTATAGCTTCTTATTTGTGTTATTAGTCCTGATGCACTTAATCCTGCCATTATGCTGTTAGAGTTGCCGGACCTGCCGAACAATTCTCTCCTCCTCCTGATGTACTACCATTTGTAGCAGTGTTTGTGTCTACAGTAAAGTGATAGAAATCTGTTGTGCTAGTTATGTTTCCACTTGAATCTCTTTTACCAACTGTAATAGAATATCCAGCAGATTTAGCAACGTTTGATCCTGCTATACCGTCAAATGATGCAGGATTTGCAAAAGTTCCAGCAGTAGATGGTGATCCCCTAAATCTTACAGTGTCCCCTGTTGATCTACCATGTGATGGTTCTGATACATTTATAATTCCTGATGAAGCCGCAATAGTTTCAAAAGGATTTGGTTTTAATATTGTTGCAACAGAGTTTTCTACTCTATCAGGTCTTGCATTCATTAAACCTTCTTGATCTGCAGCATGTGTACCTAATTCTAATTGTGGGTGTTTAGGTTCAAATTCTGATTTATGAACAAGCGAACCATTCCATTCTCTAACCATTTCATTGTATGGAAATTCAAATCCTGATCTATCTGATATTGCTTTTGCGTATTTTCCTATTGCCATTATTTTTTACCTTTACGTGCTTCTCTTAATTTAGTTGCTTGTATATCTCTATACCTTTGAGTACGTCCTATTCTTGCATAAACGTCAATATCATGTGGACCAATTTTTCCTTTAATCCCTCCAACTTTAGTTTGTTTTTTAAAACCACTAAACGGATGAGGATCACCTTTTGGTCTAAGTCTTTGTTTTATTTTTCTATTTAATAATTTGTCTGCTTTTGGACCTGGAAATTTTTTAGATTTTTTAAGAAGATCTCCTCCTTTTTTTATTATAGCTCCCATTCCTTTAGTTATTAATGTCATTATTTTTTACCTTTTCTTGGATCTCTATCAGTAATTCCTTCATTAAATCTTTTTAAATCAGATTGATATTTTGATTGTTTTAAAGCTTCATCACTAAATTTATCTTTTGGATTTTTAATTACAGATCCTTTTGAAGTTGTTATAGGAAAACCTCTTCTATCTCCACCAGGTCTAATTTTTTTTATTATAGCTCCCATTCCTTTAGTTATTAATGTCATTCGCTTAATATTCCTTTTAAGTGAGTTAAATCATGGGGTATTTTTTTTCTTTTTATACCAATAAATCCTTTTTTCTTCATACTTTTTAATCCCATAGCAATACCTCTTCTAACATTAGGATCTTTTTCCATATAGCCTTTGGTTTTTTTACCTGTTCCTTTTAAGGATTTTTTTATTATAGCTCCCATTCCTTTAGTTATTAATGTCATATGTTTGGATAATAGTTTTTAGGAGTTATGTATGTGCTAGCAGCGGAACCATCTTCTGATAATGCTCTTGCTAATTCATCTTCGTAATATAACTTCATTGTTTGTGTTAATTGCGGATTTACTTTTTGACTTAAATAAAAAGCTAATCCTGAAACCATACAAGGTACGAATCTGTATGGAAGATCTGTTGCATCTGTATAAGTAGAATCTACATCTTGTATTCTTTTTAAATAATAAAAATGTATGTCTTTAGACGCGTTAGAAGAATCTGCTGTTGGGTAAACGGTTATTGTGGTTTTGTCTACAAACCTTTGCACAAAAAATTGTGCTGGTGTTCCTTTTGACAATTTACTTGATAAAGCAGAATAAGTTGCTCTAGATATTTTTGTTAAAGAAGAATCTGATTGTGTTGTTTGAGTTCTATTAGATCTTAAAGTTGCTTCAAGAACATCTGCAACACCATAAGTATTAGCAGGGTTTGTTACAGAACTTGTACCGTCTCCAGTTGCTCTATAAAAAGTATATTCAGCTTGTCCTTCAATAACATCTATATTAGCTTCACCGACTTCCCAATAATGAATACCTCTGTTGCCCCATTCTTGAAAAAGAATGTTAAGAGATCTTCTTGCTGTTTTTAATTGATAACCAGAACTAACTTGTATTCCAAGTCTTTCATAAGCTTCTTGGATAATTTCATCAACAGAAAATGTTTTGTCGAACGTTACTGTTCCGGAAGTAGTATTAGCCATCTGCTACCTTCCTAATATAATTTCTTAAATTCTGCTATTACCGTATACATGTTTGCAGCATCTGCTGTGCTTGGAACAACAAAGTTAACATCACTTTGATTAGTATTGTTTGATTTGTCAGTTTTTAATCCACCAAATTCTCTAAAGTCCCAATAACCAGATCCTGTTAAACCAATGATAGGTATATCACCATCATCATCTTCTTCATCTAAACGTGCATAAGAATCACCACCATCTCCACCTTGAGCTGAATACCATACTCTTTGTAATACTAAGTGTAGACAAGATGCGCCGGCTGCGTTGTTAGCCATAGCTGAAACATCTCCAAAAACTGTAGTTCCACCTGTTCCGTCTGATTGATTTACTATTTTGATAACCACTCTAACATCATTTTCTTGCATGATAGTTGGTCCTGTTACTGTGTCTGCCATAATCCCTCCTTAATCAAGATTAATAGATGGGGCCGAAGCCCCATCATAAATTGTTATTATGCAAATGGTGTTGCTAAACTTCCGTCTCCGAAAGTAAAGCCATTCATTTGCCATACTGCTGTTGCACTGCCTTGACCACCTGTTGCGATACCTAAACAGTCTATAACACCACCTACAAATCTTCCTTTTGTATCAGCGTCCATAACCATTTTATCGTCATCAGATCCATCAGCATGAAACTGTTTTAAACTAACTGTTCCAGGTGCATCTTTATCAGAAATGATAATTGTAGATGCAGCTGTAAAAATATCTACTGCTGCTGCAGCATCAATTGAAAAGGTACCTGTAAAAGTTGTACCAATGATAAATTTATATTGTAATCCAGCTGCTGCAGTTGGTAAAGTTACTACTATACCACCAGCTCTGTTTAATAAATATGTAGTTCCTGTATCAGCAGCAGTTACTGTTTTAGTAGCTGCAGTTAAGTTTTCTACATCAGTTATTAAGTTATTAACCCCAGCAGTTTGTGCTAGGTTACCACTTGAATCAACAGTTAATTGATCTGTGATGGCACCAGTTGTTGCATTTTTAGAGATTTGTTTAAAACCTTGTTCTGCTCTTACCGGTCCATTAAACGTTGTGTTTGCCATAATTATATTCCTCCTAGAATATATAAATGTAGTCCCTAGGGGCATGTCGACTATACGCGTCTACATTTAAAATTTTTATTTTTGTATAGTGATAAAATTATATGTTATTTTTTAGTTGAGTGCAAGAGAGCCTGTAAAGAAAGTGCGATTTCAGCGATGTAGCTTTTGTTTTAAGTAGCTACAGAAACTTGCGGAGCTGCGTTTTCAACGCTATTTTGTCTGTGAGCAATTTTAGCTTCTTCAAGCTTGATTTCAGTAATGACTTCCCTGACTTTGTCATCAATCCGAACCATTTCAAGAGTATATTTATCATTGTTAATATGCTCCTGTTCCCACTTCAACTCCAAGGACCTTTTTTGTTTGTATAGGTCTTGTATCATCAACAACCTCCTCATAGGTTATTCTGTTTACCTCGTTATTATAGTTGTTTCCGAGATATTCCCAATATATACTCTTTTCTCCCAACTTGTCAAGGATGGAGTTTTCAAGAGAATTAGCGTTATCTTCAGACAAAACTTCAAATTTTGCATGATGACTATGCGCCCATATGTTTACTAGGAATTTTTTCATGTTCTCACCGTATTATTTGTTGAATGTGGCCGAACTATGTCCGGCCACAAAAAGTTTTATTGATTACGCACCTTCAACGCCAAAGATACCTCTATAGTCAGATACTCCAAACGAGTATCTTTCTCTAGCTTTGTATCTAACGTTACCAGTATCAAAGTCACCTT
>VTLG01007619.1_pt1 | contig 39065 bp, 58 predicted proteins | sample 4694571 | NCBI WGS metagenome assembly VTLG01 (sample SAMN12604809, study PRJNA352737) | marine metagenome | biome: ENVO:00000447; feature: ENVO:00000209|ENVO:00000569|ENVO:01000036; material: ENVO:00002151; isolation source: viral sequences binned using virsorter ... | reverse complement strand
TAATTGGAATTTCGAGTTTAAGGACATAATTAATCTGCGTCCTGTAAGTGTAAAGTGTATTCTCATTTGGAACTTCAACTTTTAGTAATCCCCAAATATGCTTGAAGGAATCATTAATAGTTTCGATCTTATTCTTATCTACCAAAGAACAACCTTCGTTAGATTTTACCTTCCTGCTCTCAATAAAATCAGATCTCTTTTTAAGAAGTTTCTGACGCAGTTCATTATGAAAGCGAATCTCCTTATTATTATAGGAAGGTTTAGGAAGTTCATTATCTACAGCATACTCTGCTGCGTCATAATCAAGCTTACCTAAAGTTGTTGCTGAGATCCTTCTTGCATATTCCCTGAACTGACTAAGGTCTGCAAAAAGAACTGTTTGCTTTGGAAGATTAATACCGTCAGTGGATCTGAACTTTGCAATGACGTTCTTCCTTGGTCTGTAAATTGTTACTGGTTTAAATGCACTCATGTTTATTCTCCTTTCTCTGTTTCTTTTTCAATTTCAGATTCGAACCAAGCAATACGTTTCTTCAAAAAACGTTTGCCAATAGTAATTTCAATGGGTTTTAATTCTGTCATGCCAGTGTTTTTAGCATCTTCAGCATAGTCAATTTCCCCCCAAATACCGGGGGCATCTTTGAACTTTTCATATGTTTCAAGTAGATCAAGTTCACACTCTAAACATTGCTTGTCATCTATTAAATATTTTAAATTACTCATGTTGTTCCTTTCAGTTAAGTTAAAGTTATCGTAAACCAGACCAATTCTCGTCAGGGTCTGTATACATTCTGTGTTTTTCTAGATCCTTCTCACGTTCTCTTGATTCGTCCTGGTAACCAGGTGTGCAAAAACCTGCTTCAATTAATGCTTCTGCCTTTCTTCCAAAAGAACCTTGAAGACTCCAGGCAAGACCTGTATCAATTAAATGCTGCCAAGCCTCAATTTGTAATTCCTGAGTTGCAGTGTGTACTCCTTCTGCAATCATTACTGCGTCATAGTTGTTCATATTGTTCCTTTCGTTGTGCCCCCCGAAGGGGGCAGGTTAATTAGTTGATTAATTCAATTTCGTAGTCATCCTTCTGAACTTCCACAAATCTTGTAAAAGCACTTAGTGCAGTTTTCTTAGTAGGATAAGTTCTCCCACACCAAAGCCACACCCACTTATCCTTGTCCTTCCAGAGATCACCTTTTGATTTAACTGCCCACCTTGAAGGGTAAAGGGGATGTTTCTCTATGATCACTTCTAGTTTTTTCATATTGCTCCTTTATTTAGGTTAACTATTAATTACTTTCAATATTTATATTACACTCATTATAACTATATGCAAGCAAATAATGAACAATATTTAATCTTTTTTTAATATTTTTTAAAGATATCTTGTGATTACCTGAAATTATTGACGAATTTGGAGAGGCGTAAAGGGTCTTATTTTTTGGATGTAAGGGGTATTTTGGGAAAAAAGTGGTTACCCCCTAGAAAAAGGGGGCAAATTTTGAGGGGTTACCTGGTAAGAATTTCCTTAATAGTTTGGATTTCTTTTAAAACCTTTTCTTTAAGTTCTTGTCCTTCTTTGATTGAGTGACATCTTAACTTGCCAAGGTTAGGATTTTTATTTTTCCAGAGTCGAAACATATCTTCTATTGTGTCTTTGGACTCTGCTTCAAGTTCAACCAAAAACTTCTTCATTACTTGTGCTCCTTTTTATTTAGGGTTAGTTAAGAGAGACTCGAGCCTCTCAATATGAAACAGTAACTTCTCCTTTTCCTTATCCCAATCTCCTTGAAGATCTAACTGGGATTTTTCTCCCCTAAGAATATAGTTCATATCGTAACCTGCTTTAGCTACTCCTATTAATATATGTGCAGAGGGTAGAGAGTTACCCGCCAAGGCTTTTGACAATTGCCCGGCATGACAGGGAATCTTCGAAGCTAACGTCCTCTGGGAATCCCCACGTTCTTGCATCTGTTCCTTAAACCGATCCAAGATTTCTTGCAAATCAGAAATTTTTTTAACTGAGGGTAATATTTTTCTTGTCATTAGTTATTTAATCTGATAGATTATATATTCAATCATTACTCTCTGGCATTTAAGTTGCTTTACAGAGAATATTGATTGTTAAGTGAAAGGGCAAGGAAAAAAATTCATAAGGGGGGTATTCAGAATTTACTGAGTCTGCAATTTGCTCCTTTCGGCAGTAAACCCCCCTTTCTTACTCAAGGATGAGCATGAAAGGATACTATGTCTAATGAAAAAGAAAAGCAAATTCTTTTTTCTCCCACCAAAAATTTAAAAGACACAAAATTCTCTCCAGACATTGAAGGTTTCACTGAGGGTGAACTTACTATCCCCCCGGACTGGTTCCCGGGATCAGAATGTTTCTTCTGCGTTGATTCATACCCTTCAATTGTTAACTGCACCGAATCAGAGTATCACAAGATTCAAGCATTCAGTAATTCTTTCGGTTCTACTCTTATTAATGAAAGTCCCTGGTATCAGAAAGCCTGGGAAGGAATTGAACCGAGTAGACCAATGATCTTAGGTTCAGCAGCAGAATTATACCTGGAACTTGTTGCCGAGTTAATCAAGGCACAAGAATTTACATCGTTAGACAATGTCGATTTTAATGTTGGCAAGATCTTGGACAGGGTTGCGGTAATGCCACTCTGGGAAGGAACTGGAAGTCGAACTAAGGAAAAAGATTTTAAGATAGCGAATAAAGGGAAACTGATAATCAAGGAAAAAGAATTCGACACGATAATGCAGATGTTGAAAAGTGCACTTACTAATTCCCACTTCTGGGACAGGTTGAACGGCACTTGGCAAACTGTGATCTTGTGGATCGAAGACGGTATTCCTATGAAAGCGATGCTTGATCATATCACACAAAATTTGATCACCCGGAATATGAAAGTTCCTGGTGACTTGAAGACCACTGATATTGGCAACCCAAAAGCTTTCCACAAAAAAATGTACGACAGAAATTATGATCTCCAGGCATATCATTATACTGTTGCACTTCAGGCACTATATCCAGAAGAAACTATTGGTCAATTTATGTGGTACGTCTTAGAGACTGAACACCCTTTTGGTTCAGGAGTTTATTACGCTGATGAATTGGTGTTGGAGAGTGGAAGAGCAAAAAGAGCAAGAGCATTAAATATATGTAAACAACTTTACAAGAAGGGTGAACTATCTGAGTTCCCCAATTACTCACCTGCAGGTGCTAAAGAGTTTACTCTTTGGGATTGGCAGATTAATAAAAGTCTAAGAATGGAGCAAGATGAGACAACCGACTAAATTAACAAAAGAATTGGTGTTAAAACACTGCAATATATATGACGAAGAATTTAAGGTCACTGTGCCTGATTCCTCATTTAATTTGCAGCGCACTTATGAGGTAGCTGCTGCAGAAGTTATGAAAAATAAACGTCTTCAAGAGTGTTCAATTGAGAGCATTCTTGAAAGCGTCAAGCAAGCCTGTTATCTCGGCTTGGAACCCAGTTCAGTTTCAGGTGAAGCATATCTGGTTCCCTACGGTAATAAATGTACACTCGTTATCGGATACAAGGGGCAGTTGGAATTAATGTACCGAGGCGGGCACGTTATCTCGGTCTGGGCTTATCCTATATATGAGTCTGACTTACCAAATGTCGATATTCAACTTGGCACAAATCCCCAGGTAAAACACTCACCTACATTAAGTGGTAACCGTGGAGAACTTGTAGCGGTTTATGCTTGCGCTGAAATTCCCAACTCAGATCAGATTAAATTTGAATTAATGACAAGGGAAGAGTGTGAGCGTATTAAGTCAAAGTCTGGGGGGGCACATTCGAAAGGTCACCCCTGGAATACAGATTATGAGGCAATGTGTCTCAAGTCTGTTATCAAGAAAATGTCAAAGACAATCAGCAAGAAGCAAAATGCTCACGCTGATCGTTTAAGTTTTGCCTCGGTAGCAGCCGAGGATACTGGTGAGGGTCAGACTATCACTTTAGGTAGTTCTGACTTTCAAACTATAACTCAAGAAGAGGAGAACGATGAAGGATCTATCACTATCAGCAGTAACGGCAGCAGTGAACTCAGTTCTATCGAAAAAGACAAGCAAAACGCTCCGAAAATCAATCGAAGCGGACGTACAGTTGAAGAATTCCTTGAAAGAGGAGAGGAACAGACAGAAACTCCTGAGAGCACTAAAAAGAGTCCGAGACAAAGAAGCCGACACGCAGCAGCGTAAAACTTCTTTTGAGACTTATTTAATAATGAAAAACTCTGAACTTTGTTCCTCTAATCCTAACTGTTCTATAGGAAAAAGTAGTGACTAAAAAAGAGTTAGAAAAGAGGCTCAAAGAATTCGAGAAAATCCTGATAGAGATGAGAAAGGAAATCTCCTCTTTGGGTTTCGTAGTTACGCAGCATCAAGCAAACTTTGAGGTTCTAAAAAAGTTAACAGAACAGAAGAAAGTTGATGTTGTTAAAAAGTAATAATAAAGCGGGTTTTAGTGATAGCACTAATCGTATTAGCTGCTATTTTTACTCACTGTTTGCGCTAGATGAAGATTGGACAGTGAGAAGGTTTTGGTTGGCCTTTTTGGAAACATATTTAAGGATCTTGTGTTTCCCTAAGACCCGCTTCGCTTTCAACACTTAAACTATAAATTCATTATGAGCACTAGAGGAGAAGAATACAGGAAGAACAAAAAAGACCAGTATGGTAGGGCAATCCCAGAAGTGGTTATACCTATGATATATCAAAAGAATTATCGTCACCAACTCAAGAAAAACAGGTACGGAAATTGATAGAATATCTGATCTGGAAAAATCTAATGTGGATAATCTTAACCTGGTCAATTATACACCACTGGGGTGAACCTCACGGTTTTTAATATGAAATCTCCTGATCATTATCTTAAATCTGAGATCCAACCTTTGGAGTATATTGTTGCTAATGATCTCAACTTTATAGAGGGGAATATTATCAAGTATATTACCAGGTATAAATACAAGGACGGTATTAATGATTTGATCAAAGCACAGGCTTATTTGAAATTGTTAATTGAAAAAGAAAATGAGCGCAAGTGATGACAAATCTATTACTAATTTAATCTTAAAAAGGATGAAAAAAATGTTAGCAACAGCAAGAAGTAAAGGAAGACCTTTTAAGACGTTTAAACACGTTGGTCGTGGAAGACCTTCGGAGAGTATTTTAAGAGCATTCTTGTTTCATCTAAAATACTCAAAAGCAAAGCACGTTCTCACAGAGTGTGAGCATCGTGGAATTACTATAACCCAATACTTTAATGACCTAGTTTCTAAGGACATTGAAAATAATAAAGGAAGGTAAAAATGGCAGGAAGACTAATCTGTAATATGTTCAACAATCCACCAGATGAAGGATCAGGCCGGGACGAATATTTCTCTGGTCAGTGGCCTTTTGGTGGAAAAGTAATGCTCTGGCCTCGCAGTATAAAAGACTCTGAGGGTAACTGGGTAGCACCACCAGAGAACCAACCACAGTGGCAACTTAAGTGGTATCCCGATGACGATTCCGGGGGTGGCTCCGGGTTCTAGGTTTACCTTAACTCTCAAGGATGAGGCATCGTGCTCATGGAAGAGCAGCAAAAACAAGATTCTTATATAAAGTTATTCCGCAAGGCAAGGAAAAACCCAATTTTTAAGAAGCCTCTCACATTTCATTATTTCACCTACTGCATCCTAAGTGCCTGGTGGAATGATGAACCCACGACATTCAATTTAGGGGGTGTCGATGTCTCAATCCGAAAAGGGGAATTCGCTACAACACTGCAGAGATCAAGTTACGAAACTGGGCTTTCAATCCAGAATATTCGTACTGCAATCAAGCAGTTAAAGCTAACAGGCATGCTAACAGAAGACCTAACAAGGTCACTAACAAACGGTGGAAGGGTCTTAAGGGTATGTAATTATTCACTTTATCAGGGCAAAAAAGAAGAGGGTAACAAACCTTCTAACAGACCCTCTAACAGACGAACTAACAGACAAATAAAGAATATTAATAATAAAGAAGGTTATAAGAAACCCCCTATAGTCCCCCAAAGGGGAAAAGGGAAAAATGATCACAGATCTGGGATTCGAAATGCTGCACTTTTTAGACAACTGGTTAGGGGATATCTTGAACTAAAGGACAACGACAAATCATATGACGGGAAAATAAATGAAAAATATAAAAACAACCGAACTGCAAAAGAAGCAAAAGAAGAACTTGAACGAGAAAGACGTAACCAGGGACGTTCTACAGTGGGCAGGAATTCGATCAAAAACAGTTCGTCTGTTCAGAATGCAGACAACAGGAATACCAGACGGGAAAGGCGGGTTTCGAACAAACAATGAGAAGGGTGCACCAGACTTTATCGGGGCATACCAAATGGCTAAGATCCCGGTACTGTTTGCTTTTGAAATAAAATCTCCAACAGGAAAACAGAGTGAATCGCAGAAGAACTGGCAGCAGCGGGCAGAGTCCTTCGGGATCAACTACTTCATCATCAAGTCCTGGGAAGAGGCAGAAAGTGCGATCCAGAAACTCCACAAGAAGCACAGGGGTAAGATCTCGTGGGGGTTCCTTGCACCAAACTTCCCAGAGCACAAGGGTCTTGAAGAAAAACTCTGGCTCGAACTTAAAGATTCCACCGGGAAAGTTAAAAGAACGACTAGACCAAGCATTATCCCAGATCCGGCAAACAAGAAGTAGCTTGACGCAATTTGAGACTGTTAAGGAAGCTGAAGAATTTGAAACTGAGATCAAGAAATATCTTCCAGAGAATATCGGTGTTGGAATCATTCGAGAAAAAGACGTTAATTGCTATGAGATAATTTACAAGACGAAGTTCGACAAGGAACTTGAAGAAAGAAGAATAAAACAAATCAGGAGATCTTTCCTGAGAAGAATGAAAGTTGATCAGGATATTGAAGATGAAATCAAACGAGCACAGCAACGTGCCTATTGGGCGAAAAAAAACAAAGCAGATAAAATCAAAAAAGGGATTAAGGAAGCTAAGAACAGCAGAACTAAAAAATGACCCTGAGTTTTGGGAACAGGTCTGGATGATGTTCGAGAACGGTGCTAATGCCTTAACGATTGCCCAGGCTTATGACATTCCCAAAATGGCAATCTATAAGTGGGTTCAAGAAGATCCAGAGAAAGCTAAGAAGGTGGAAGACTATCGTCATATGCGGGCAGACGGTAGTGCTGACTCGGTTGCACAAAAGGCAGACAAGTTAGAGCAGGTATTTGAGCAGCAGATTGCCGAAGGTAAACCAAACCCTGCTTTAGGCAACCTGATATTTCAGATGCGAACCTGGGACGCCAAGACAGGTAACCCGGACAAGTATGGTGACAAGAGAAAGCTAGAAGTGACACAAGATACAAGGGTTCAGCATGTGCAGCAGCTAAGAGATTTGAACAGAAAGAAGATAAAAGATATTACTCCCAAGAAGAAACAACTAGAAAATAATGAGGATTTATAGTGTATAGTCCTTCGCTATTTCGAAACTTACAAAAGGAGAAATATGAAAAAAACAGAAAAACTACTACAGGTATTCTTGATCACTTTGATTGCTATCTTGACGTTAAGTGTTGGTGTGGTGACTAGTCGAGCGAATGAGACTGAAGCTAAATACACTGGCACTTATGACACTGGATATGTCCGCACACTTTGGGCTTATTGTTACAACACTTCACTACAGAAGAGAATGCACCCTGGACAAGCTACACCTTACTGTGATTGCATTGTTGACAGTATCAGGACTAATCATACCAGGGAAGAACTTGAGGGTCTTACAGGCAGGTTTGAACTCTTTAAGGGATATGCAGATCAGTGTGGGATAAAGTTATTCAGTCCTGCGCCCACATCTCTTCTGGAAACTCTCACGCATGCGAAGAAGCTTCCTGTTGGATCGAATCGTTGGTTGGAATCGCAGTATTTCAATCAAACTTTAGTCAAACCAGTGTTTCCAAGGCTTGACGAGGGTTAAAGGCAGTATGTAACGGGTCTTGTAGGGGGTTAAGACCTAAAAACGAGTGATAAATCTATATGTACGATAAAAAGCCAAATCAAACATATAAATATTATCAGACATGTAAAATTAGACCCCCCCGGGGGTGGGTTGTTAATAAAAAAACGTCCCCCCCTGGTACATGTCAAAACTCTATTTTGTTTTTAATTTTTTTTTATGAATTGTTGGCATTGTCAAACTGAACTTATCTGGGGTGGTGATCATGATTATGAAGATTACCTTGTTGACGGTGAGGGAATTGTTTCAAATTTGAGTTGCCCGAATGAAGACTGTAATGCGTTTGTTTTAGTTTACAAACCCTTTAACGAAGACTAGGAGAATTATGTCAGTAGCAGCAATATTTGTCTTTGCCTACATATCAGTTTTTATTGTTGTGGGTTTAGTAGCGTTGTATTGGTTCCTGAAATTTGATGCAGTTGTGATCTGTCCTGAAAAGGTAGCGTCAAAGCTTCAGAAGGAGTGGGACTTTGAGAACTGTAAACATGAGAGCAAGTTTGTTGGGCACTTGAATAACCGCTATATCGAGAAGTGTGACGATTGCGGTGAGTTACTAGTTGAGGATTATGCGAAGACCTTACCTAAACACGCTTGAGGCTTTAGAAATGCTGCGTGAAGACTTTGACGTTTTCATGACTTATGAAGCATTGAAGAAGCATATTCAAAGAGGGAACCTGCAGACTAGGCAGTTTAAGGCAGGTGGAACTCACTTAATAACCAGGGGAGCATTAACCGAGTTTATGAAGATTTACAATGACAGAAACTTTTGATTTAGACGAACAAAAGGCAAATGCCCAGAAGTATCGGAAGGAACTTCAAGCATTGGCACGAGGCGTTAAGTTGTCTGATGAAGCTGAGAATGTTTTGAGGATACTATTGCGTTTTTGTGACCGGGAGAATAGTTTCCCGCCAAGTTTTGAGACTGAACACGTTGAGTTGATGCAGGATCTGCTTGTCCTTTTGAATCATAGGAGAACTCAGCGTAAGAGGTTTAAGCAACTTGAGTATGTTGCTAACCGGGAGTTGCTTATTCCAGAAGCTGAAGCAATTGCGTATATGAGAATGCGTGAGGAAGCTTATCCGGATTCAGTTGATGAATACAATAACAAATTCAACCTTTACTTTCACACGACAATGTCCAAGTTGGCTTTTGAGCGTCTTGGTGTCAAAGATTCAAACACAATCTAGGGGGTCATTTGGGACTAGAAACAAGAGCAGATAAGCTTAACGAAAAAAGGGCAAAAGCATTCTTAGAGAACTTCTGGAACGTTGAGTTGTATGAGAACCCAGACTTCTATCATGCAGATTGGCAATGTATGAGAGACGAGAGACACTTGGCCTTGATAGAATACAAAATGTCATTCAAATCAGTTGAGCAAATACAGGAAGAGTTTGAGGGGTTCAGGATAGGCACAAACAAGTTTCAGTTTGCGTTCCCTATCGTTCAGTTATGTAACCAGAACTTTTACTTTGTCATTGAATTCCCAGACGGTCAGATGCTACAGCACAAGATACGTCCAGACGCAAGGGTGTATGAAATGACAAGATTTTTCAAGAGCAGGAACGGGGGCAAAGATAGACTTCCTGCTTTCATGATCCCTTGGGATCTTTTTGAAGAGGTGCAACCCAATGAATTCGATAGCACTAACATATGAGGAACTTGATGCTTTAGATGATGTCCTTGATATCTATGCAAGGCTTCACACTAAAAGCGTCTTAATCGATTATTATTTTAAGGGGGTGAATCACGTTGAGGTGTTAAAGCTTCACCAGAAGATAATTAGGAAATTAGAAAAAGTTTACTCAAGTGAACATATGAAAATTAACAAGAGAGAAGGTAGGCGAAGACTTGAAAAACGAAGTAAGTGAATTTATTGAACTCTACAAAGACGATCCTATCTCGTTTATTGAGAACTGTCTTGGTGCAGAACTAGATCCCTGGCAGAGAGAGTTCTTTAAGGTAATTCCTAATGTCAGGAAAGTGTCAATAGCAGCGGGTCACGGGGTAGGAAAATCAACGGCATTATGCTTCCTGTGTCTTCACACGCTTTTATTTCACTTCCCTTGCAAGGGTGTAATTACTGCGCCTAGTTCCGCACAGTTATATTCTGCTTTGTGGGCAGATATCAAAATGTGGATCGAACACCTTCCTGACGTTCTAAAAGATTCAATCGATTATACCCAAGATCTCATTCGGCTTAAAGAAGCACCAAACGAGTCTTTTATTCGTGCTGCAGTTGCCAGGATCGATCAACCAGACGCTTTGCAGGGTGTTCATGCCGAGTCAGGTATAGTGCTGCTTATTGTAGACGAAGCGGCAGCCGTTCACCAAAAAATTTTCGAAAGTGCATATGGCAGCCTTAGTCAGGAGAATGCCAAGATGTGCCTTATCGGAAATCCCACAAAAAACAGTGGATACTTCTATGAGACGTTCCACCGGGTAAAAGACGAGTGGACAAATTTTCAGGTTTCCTGCCTTGATTCTCCCCGAGTTTCACAAAGTTATATTAACGAAATGCGGAACCTTTACGGTGAAGATTCTGCAATGTATAAAATTAGGGTGTTAGGAGAGTTTGCGGATGAGGAAGAGTTAGGATTTATTTCACCGTCTATAATCAGGTCTGCAATCAACCGTGACATAGAAGCCTCACCCTCTACGCCTGTAATTTGGGGACTTGATGTGGCAAGGCAAGGCCGGGACAGGTCTGCGCTTTGTAAAAGAAGAGGGGGTGTTATACTTGAAAAAATAAAAACTTGGCGCAATCTTGATTTGATGTCTTTAGCCGGGGAAATCATGAACGAATTTCAAAATACCCCACCAGAAGACCAACCTGGGGAGTTAAATATCGATAGCATCGGAATCGGAAGTGGCCTCTGTGATCGTTTAGTCGAAATTGGTATTATACCCACTAGGGGTATCAACGTCTCCGAGTCTTCTGCCCTGGTAAATGAGTGCGGAAACCTTAGAGCAGAACTCTGGTACAAAGCGAGGGAGTTTTTTGAGAAGAAAACCTGTTCAATTCCAGACGATCAGGATCTTATAAAAGAATTATCTGCCCCCAGGTACAAATTTGACTCTAGAGGAAGGTATCTGATTGAGTCAAAAGATGAAATGAGAAGGAGAGGTGAAAAATCCCCTGACCTGGCAGACGCTTTTTGTCTTACTTTTGCCTCAACTAACATAACAATGAGCGGGGGTGATAGAATTTCTTGGAATCAACCTTTAGTCAGGGATATTCAAGGAATTATGTAAAAAAAATTACCTTTTAGGTTCTGGTAGCATAGTGTTTCAATTCAAAATTGCAATTTTACACTATGACAGAACCAGACAAGTACACGAATGAAGGTGAAACTTCTATTCTTGAAGTTGATCACCTTGACGATGAAGAATTCCTTTCACATTGCAGGGCACAGTTAGAAGACGCAAAGGATTTTCTCGAAAATCACCTTGCACCTCACCGTTCAGACGCAATAGACGTTTATCATCAGAAGGAATATGGTGACGAAGAGCAGGGTCGTTCTCAGTATGTTGATTCAACAGTCAGGGATACAGTAAATGCTATCCTTCCTTCCCTTTTAAAGATCTTCACTTCAACTGAAAGAGTGCTCGAATTTATGCCTCGGCAACCCGAGGACGTTCCTTTTGCACTCCAAGCAACTGATTATGTTAGACATTGTCTGAATGAGGCTAATTTTTATAATGTGCTTCATGACGCTATGAAAGATGCACTGATTGTTGGAAGTGGATTTATAAAATATTTTTACGAATACGCAAACGAGGTTGAAGGGTATTCCTACACTGGTCTTGATGACGATACGCTTGCTGCCTTGATGCAAGATGACAAGATTGAAGTTGCTTCTATAGATTCAAGACCTATTGCGTCTGGCACAGATATGCCCCCAGAGCAAATCCCAATGATTCATGACGTTGAGGTGAAACGCAGATCAAATAAAGGCAAATTCAGGCTCGAGTGTATCCCGCCAGAGGAAATTTTGTTTAACAGGAGATCAAAAGGGTTTGGAGATCCTTCAACTGACCTAATTGCTCACAGAAGGGTTGTCACCGTTTCGGATCTTGTTGCTTTGGGGTATGACAAGGAAGATTTTATAGAATATGCAGGTGATACTTATGATCTTGACCACCAAGAAGAATATTACACAAGAAGACCAGAAATTCAAGGTAAGGAAGTTAGTGCAGTCGCATACCAGGAGGCTTCAAAAAAGCTTTTAATGACCGAACTTTATATAAAATGCGATTACGATTTAGACGATTATAGCGAAATCAGGAGAGTGACGATAGTTGGTTCGAACTTTGACAAGATCCTTCTCAATGAGCCTTGTAATGAAATGCCGTTCTGTCATTTTACCCCCTATAGAGAGACTCACGAAGCTTGTGGATCGGGATTATTTGATACACTCAGGGACATTCAGAAAACCAAGACACAGATAATGCGGGGCATGTTAGACAGTCTTTCACTCTCAATATTCCCACGAATGAGTTTTGTAGACGGGCAATGCAGTGTCTCGGATTTAATGAATGTGGAGACAGGAGCACTCATCCGAATGCGAAGTCCAGACGCAGTAAAACCTTTGACTGTTCCTTTCGTTGGAGCACAAGGGCAACCTATCTTGAATTATTTTTCAGAAATCACAGAGAACAGGACAGGAATTTCAAAAGCGTCACTCGGTTTAGCACCAGAGAGTTTAATGTCGAGTAGTCCAATAGCGGTTTCGGGCACTCTCAGTGCGTCACAGATGAAAATAGAATATATTGCTAGGAATTTTGCTGAAACTGCACTTAAGCCACTTTACCAGGGAATATTAAAATTAATTGTTCAGCACCAGGATCGGGAGACAATGATCAGGTTAAGAAACGAGTGGATTCCTATGAACCCGGCTGCCTGGGACACTGGTTATGACGTTATGATCAATGTTGCACTTGGTGGGGGAGACGAAAACTTGAGAATGCAGTCACTCCAGATGATTGCACAAAAACAAGAAGAAATATTAAAAACTGTTGGAGTAGATAATCCTTTAGTTAATATCCAACAGTATTCAAACACTTTAAGAAAGATTGCAGAACTCAGTGGATTTAAAAACTCGGAAGACTATTTTAAAGATCCTTCAAAAGAACCACCACCACAACCTGAACCAGAAAAACCTTCTCCAGAAGAAATGCAAATGCAAGCTATGCAAATGCAAATCGAATTGAGTAAAGCGCAACTCGAATTAGAACATATGAGACTGCAGCTTGATGAGAATAAGGCGCAAGCTGATGCCACGTTGAAATCTACTGAAATTGAAACTGATGCAATGATCAAGTTGCAGGAACTTAGTGCCAAGTACAACCAGAGCATTGACACTGCACAACTTAGGGGAATGATTGAAACGAATCGTGAGTTGATCAGGCAACAGGGTCTACTTGAAGCAGCAAAAATTAACAAAAAACAGGAGTAACTATGCCAAAAGGAAAAGGATACACACCGGGTGAATTACAAACTTTGAGGGATCACGGAGTCTTACCCCCCTCGAGCATTGCAAGATTGGAAGCAGGTGATAGGTTATCACCTTCAGAAACTGATTATGTAAGAAGAACACTCACAGGTGTTGGTGATAGACCTACAGTGCGAAGACCTAAAGCAGGAACAAGAAGGAGTAGGAGTCAAGGATACAAGTATTTCCCTGACAACCCCTAATGTCACAACTTCTGGTTTGCGATACTTGCGGAATTCGAACCTTTCATGTGTATGTTCACGGACATTATCAGTGTAGCGACTGCAAGATTATTAGTTATCCTTGTTGTGACGGTGAGTATTCTGATCCTGATAATTCTTCTGAGCGGGTCAACGATCAAGAAAATATTAAAAGGCTAAAAGATGCCGAAAAAGCTTCATTCTAAATTAAAACGCCAAGCAAGCAAAAAAGGACTAAGTGGCGAACAGGCAGATAAGTATGTTCACTCAACCTTGAGAAAAGTAGAACGCAGAATGAGTAGGCGTAAAAAATAACCGGGGGGACACAACTGAAACCTCTTACATAGATCGGGTCTAATTGATACCGAAATCTTAACCTAGCAGTTTACCCCCCAATTTACATTTTTAAAAACTATGAGAGATAGATATTCTTCCAGAGCAGTAACACCAACAACAAGTCACTCTTTACTTGATAAATTATCCGGTCAGGTTCCAGGTTTTGTCCGAGGTCAGGTTTCAGGGTTGCTTGGTCTTCCTGGTGACACTGAATCAATGGTGGTTCCTGTTACTCCTTTTGCTCTTTTATCTCAAGGGAAAATTACCCCTGCTAATTTTGTGAATCTAGTTCAACAAACTCAAAATTACGATACTGCTTTCCCTACCTCAGAAGAAATTGCACAACCAATGAGAGAAAAGGGGTTACTTGCCAAAACTCCTTTGGAAGGTGAATACACTGAGACAGCAGGAATGGTTGGTGTCCCAGATCCCCAGGATCTTGTAAAACTTGCAATGTTGGGGTTAGGAGTTAGGGGATTAAAGAAGACACCTGTACCTTTAACTAAACGACAGCAAGAACTTGCAAAGGTAACCAAACAGGAAGCAATTATTAACCAGGGTGTAAGGAATCTTCCGACTTTAAGAAAAGCAATTAACCAGGCAAGAAAAGAAAAGCACCTGATTAGGGATATGTCCAAAGGACAGGACGGTCAATTTGTGGGTGCACCTCGGGGGATAAAATCAAAAAGACAAATTAATAAAATGCGTGACGAGTTTGATGCACAAGTTGCAGGTGGAGTGCTAGGCGCAGATTGGTATAACAGGGTGCGTGACTTTACTGGAAAAGTTGGAGGAGGAAGTAGGCACAGTGAAAACAGACTTGCTGAAGCACTTGCTTTGTTTAGTGCACAAGCTAACCCGGACACTAATATGAACTGGGCGATTCAGGCACTTAATCAGTGGAATGCAGGTCTTCGTGGTTCTAACTTCCCAAGAGTAAAAACAGGGAAACAGACAGAAACTTTCCTGAAGGGTATGGCAAGTGATGATCAGATTAAACTTGGTAAAAAGACTCAGGTTTATCATGACTCTTTAAATCGAAATATTCAGACTCCAATAACTGGAACAAATGATATTTGGCACGGTAGAGCATTTGGTTATAAGAATAATGACGGTAAACCTTTTTCTCGTGGATTCACTCCCCAGGAGCATGTCTTTTTAGATAACGAAACAGTGCTTGCAGTTGATCGGGCAAACAAAGCAAAACTTGGAGGAAGAAGTAACTGGACTGCAGCAGAAATTCAAGCTGCTGCTTGGGTGTTTGCAAAAGGCCAATCTGAATTTGCAAAAAGACCTCAAAAGTTTGACGGTAATTTTGACAATGCAATTGAGTGGGCAAGAAAAACATATCCTGAATATCTTCAGAAATATTCTGCCTACGGTACAAGGGAAGATATACCTGGAGCACTTACAGGTCATCTACCTGCAGTAACAGAAGCTGATTCAGCTACTAAGGCACAATTTTCAAGAGATGTCCCTGGTAATCTAGGAACAGAAACAGATGTTATAACTGAGGCTGTTGGGGCATACTCCCCAGGAATGCGGGATGCAACAGGTGTTTATAAAAGCGGGGCAAGTGGTGAATTTGAATTTAATCTTGCCCAGGCAAATCAAGTTCTTGTTGATCTTGTTAATGATGACTATGGAAAAACTATTTCTCCAGTTTCTCAGTCAATCTTAAATGTGATTGAAGGAGTACACGGTTATATAAATATGCAAAACGGTTCTGCGTGGCATAAGTTTTTCCCTTATCAAAAAGGTGGAGGAGTTAAGAGTTCCGGGGCAAATGCAATTATGATCAAAACTGGTGCTCCACTTGATGAGGCACGAATGCGAGACTTGGCAGAGTGGGCAGATCAGCGAGGAATGATTTTATCGGACAACGGTAAGAGTGTCGTTCTTTGGCCTGATGAATATGGTAATAAACCTGCTTTAAGTTCTGCAGGAGAAGAAGTTGTTCCTAAAGATAGTTTGCCAGACGGTGCAAAAATGAGAAGACTTCTTGAAGGAAAGAAAGCAACTAAAAAACGCAATGCAGTAACTGGTTGGCAGGAAGAATTAGTAAATATTTTACAGGTTGATAAAAGTAAGGTTGAGCGAGGAAGGGTTGTGAGCGGATATGTTGATTATGAAGATATTGGAGAATTTAAAATTTCAAATTCTGCTCCAGAGAATGCAGGACGAGCACTGAGGACAAAGACTGTTCTTGATCTGCTTGATGATCCAAATATACCTGGAGTTCTCGACAACTTAGATAATTCTCAAGATTTCAGACAGTTGGTTCGTGATCACATTGCCAGGGCAACAGATTGGTCTAGAAAAATGAAAAGTCCTTTAAGGGATGATCATATGAATGCATTAAGAATTCTTGAAAAAGAAGGATTCAAGGGATTAAGGGAAGCAATGAAAAAAGGTGCAGTTCTTCCTGCAGTTGCACTGCCAATATTCGGTGCAGGGTTCCAACTTCAGCAGGAACAAGGGACGTAAAAAAAATTAAGAATAACTCCAGTGTATTATAACCTCTGGAACGAATTTAAAAAGAAAATTGGCAGCAGATACACTTAAAATTGCTCGAGCCGAAGAGGCGCAGCGAATCTATACCTCAGAAATCTTTAATGATTCCTGGGAAGAGTTAAAAAATATATTAACTGAAAAGCTTCTTAGCACAGATCCTTTAGATAAAGAAACCAGGGAATTACATTACCACAGAATTAAATTATTGGACGAATTGAAAGAAGCACTTATAAGAATAATGAATGAGGGGAGCATTGAGGCTAAAACTCTTAAATTAAGAAGAAAATGAGTGAACAAGCACAACCCCAGGAAAGTATGCAAGCTGCAGAAACTGCGTTTGCTAATTTATTATCAGGTAAGGAACCAGAACCCGAACCTGAACAAGTAGAAGCAGCAGAATCTGAGGAACTCGAAGAAGAGCAAACCGAGGAATCTGTTGATCATTTAACTGCTGAAGAGGAAGAATCTTCCGAAGAAGAAGTTACTGAGGAAGAGGAAGTTGAAGAACAGCAGGTTGAAGCCCAAAAATACGCACTGCCCTTCGGGGAGAACGGTGAGTTGATTGAGGTTGACCAAGCAGAACTTCAAAATTATGTCCTTCGTCAGCAGGATTATACAAAAAAGACTCAGGAATTATCTGAGCAGCGAAAGCAAATTGACGAGGAAAGAAACTCTTTACGAGCAATTCAATCACTCGCAAATCAGCTTCAGGATGAATATGACAACTTAAAAAAAGTCGAGGAAGTCGAACAGTCAAGTGAGTATTGGGAACAGTTGAAAGCTGAGAATCCAATGCAATATTTGGTTGAGAGACAAGAGTTGCAGGAGAGATCTCAGGAACGTGAAGCAGCGCAACAGAAGGTCTATGCAATGCAACAACAGTTGGCAGAGCAGAATAAGCTTGAGCATCAGAAGAGATTATACACTGAGGCACAGAAACTCGAGGAACTAATACCTGAGTGGAAGGATCAGGCTACTGCAGAAAAAGAAAAAGCAGAGTTGTTAGCTTTTGGCAGATCGCAGAACTATTCGGATGAAGAGTTAAATGCCGTTACAGATTCTCGTGCGATTAATATGCTACGAAAAGCTTATTTGTGGGATCAGTTGCAAAGTAAGAAAACTAATCTCAAGCAAAAAGCTTTAGCTACACCTGCTAGTTCAACTGCAGTTCGAAATGCAAATGCCCCTCGAAAGAAAATGTCAGACCTCACTAAAGCGCAATTGAAGCTAAGAAAAACAGGAAAATTAAAGGATGCAGCGAGTGCATTCGAAGTAATGTTAAGAAAATAATAATAATTGTAAGGAGGTAACAATGGCCGTGCTGACCGATGTCATGGAATCATATGATGCTGCTGCGATTCGTGCCGATATTTCGGAAACGATTTTCAACCTTGATCCAGATGAAACTCCAGTTTTGTCTAACGCAGGTCGCAGAGATGTTCATAATACACTTTTTCAGTGGCAGACTGAAGCCTTGCCCACAAGTGCATCAACTAACAAACATATCGAGGGTGCGAAAATTCTCGAAGTGGATGCAGAACTTGATGCGGGTACAGCTACTACTCTGCTTAATAACTACACGCAAATTTCTTGGAGAAATGCGACAGTTTCTGGAACTCTTCAAACAGTTTCACAACACGCAAAAGCCCAAGAAATGGCACACCAAATGGCTTTGAGATCTAAGCAGTTAAAGATCGATATGGAAAAAGCAATCTTGTCCCACAACCCTGCAATCGCAGGTTCTTCTGGAACTGCAAGACAGACTGAATCTCTCCCACATATGATGGGAAGACTTGGTACTGCAGCTTCTGCGTGGGCAGCAACAGATACGTCTATTCACATAGGTGCAGCAGCAGGTGGCGGGGCAGCAACAGTAGTTGCGACTTCTGCAACTGGTGCTCATACTGCTAGCACTACAGCAGCAGGTTCACTAGGAGTGATGACTGAGGCACTTTTTATGGGAATAGCCAACGGGATCTGGGACAACGGGGGGAACCTCGACACTGTTGTTTGTAACGGTGCAATAAAGAGAGAAATAAGCGACTTCGCAGGTCGATCTGCTTCTCAAATTATTGTAAGTCCAGAGACAGTAGCGAACAATGTCACCTTAGTACAGACAGACTTCGGGGATTGCAAAGTAATGCTTGACCGACATATGGCTGTTACGAACGGAGTGGACGTTGGGTTCATTGATTGGGACTACTTGAACATTGCGTTCTTAAGACCTTTCACTCGGCAAACCCTAGCTAAACAAGGCGATGCAGACGTAGAAAATTTGCTGTGCGAATGGGGCGTTCAGTTGAGTTCAGCGAAGAGTATGGGCTGGATGTTCGATGTTAACAAGACTTACGCATAACAGTAATCTATGTTAACTGCTACATCAAATAGTAGCGTCATCTATAATCACCGGGGAGACGTAATGAGTGAATATTACGTTGACCCGGTTGATGACAGAATAACGTTCAACAAAAAACAGGATGTTTCAAAACTCCTGAAATACTGTCACGCAAAACGTGAACACGTTCCTTTAAACAGGAAATCTAATTTCAGACCAATAGCAGAGATTCCGAATATAATATACTACCGAGCAGTGAGAGAAGGTTGGGCAAACGACTCTGATGCTTGGAAAAAGTGGTATTCTGATCCTGACAATAAATATTTTCGAACCTCATAACATGAAGGGAAAATCATGAAAAAAGCCTTAAAAGATTATATTAACGAACAGATAGATAAAGTCCTTGACCTGGGAGATGAAGGAAAGCCAGACGTTCAAGCATTTAATAAAATACGCAAAAACTTCTCAGGTGGAGCAGGAGATTTTATCCTCATGGGGATGATAGTGAATCGAGCACTTGAAAGAAGTAAAAAAAGCAACGGGAAAAAATAAGTGGCAATAACGTCTTACACCACACTGATTAGTGCTGTAAAGACTTACTTGAATAGATCTGATATTTCCGATGACCAGGTAAAAGAATTCATATCATTAGCCGAGGCAAGCTTTAACCGAGTATTAAGAACTCGTAACCAACTTACCAGGTCAACCTCAGACGTTTCAACTCAGTTTGTCACGCAACCCACTGATCTATTAGAGTTGTATAATATCCAACTTAACTCTGACCCTATAGTCAGGCTTGAGCAGGTTTCTTTATCTGCAATGGATGCACTTAAAGCAGCGTCTTCAACAACAGGCAAACCTCTTTATTTTGCAATCACAGGAAGTGACCTAGAACTGTATCCTGCGCCCGACACTTCGTATGAAATTGAGGTCATATATTATGCAACTATAGATCCACTTACCACCTCTGCTGAGACAAATTTTCTAATAACGAATCACCCGGATTTATACTTGTTTGGATCTTTAGTTCAAGCAGAACCTTTCCTGATGAATGATGAGAGAATTGGTATTTGGGGAGCATTACTAGGTAAGGGTGTTGAGGAATTAAGAATTTCAGATGAGAGATCGCAAACTGAAAGCGGGACTATAGTAATGAGGCCAAAGCGCAGCCTTGACTACGGGGGTTGGAAATGACGTTAGTTATTGATCAACAGAATTATACTAAGCAAACAGCAACAGCATTAACTTTTAGTAAACAAACTGGCACGACTGCAACTTACACTGGGGCAACGTCTACAACAATAACATATGATCCTCAAGAAAGAGTAGACGGTTCGTTTTATGGTACAGACATTTATGGTCTTGGGGACTACGAGACATTTAGACCGTTCATTATAGGGAGAGTAGAATAATGGCAAATACTTTTACAACTAACTACAGTTTGACAAAGCCTGAAAATGGGGGTGCGAATGATACCTGGGGAAATTTGCTGAATTCCAATTTCGATGACCTAGACTCAAATTTATTTTCCAAGATTGACAAGACTGATCAAAAAGGTGTGACACACACTTTAAGTTTTTCAGGAAATAATATTACAACTGGAACGACTTCCGGGTTTAAAAATTATGTGGCGGGAGATCGAATCTATATTGCAAATGCTTCAACCAATGCTGTCAATCGAGGTGAATTTTTAATAGAGAATGTTGTCTCAGATACTGTACTGGATCTTCAAAGGGCAGACGGGTCAACAGATGCAGGTTTTACAACAGAGTCAATTTCCTCAGTTGTCTATTTAGTGACCCTTCCTAAATTTACCAGGCAAGGTCTTACTCAGCTTACAGGTGAAATTAAACTTTTTGCAAGTGTTACTGCTTCTGTTATTCAAAATTTAGGATCTATAACTTATGCAGGTGGAACGAGATATTTTTGGTTACCGTGTGACGGTTCAGCAGTTTCAAGAACAGTCTACGATGATCTATATGATGTTGTAGGAACAAGTTTTGGAGACGGTAACGGTTCAACTACTTTTAATGTCCCAGACTTCAGGGGTAGGACTCCTGTAGGAACAGGAACAGGAACAGGTAATAATCTTTCTGATGCAGACGGTGGTTCTGAGCCAACTGCAGGTTCAGCACTCACTGCAAGAGAACTAGGAGAGTGGGGAGGACAGGAAACTTTTGCAATAGCATCAGCTAACTTACCTACTCACGTTCACGCACAAAGTGAGCATCAGCATGATTTTTCATTTGCTCATACTCACCCTTATACAAATCCTACTATTGGAACATTTACAGTAGCTTCAGATTCAGCAGCAGGGGTTTCTTCTGACGGGACAGCATATGAATATCCAACTGTAAACGGGGGTACTTCTGGTGCAGCATCTGCTAGTACTGGGACTACTACAAATATGGACGCAGCAAATACAGGTAACGGTGGATTTGCAAATACAGCATTAACTTTTCAGCAGAGAGCAATGCCTTTCCTCTGCGTTAACTACATAATTGCAACTTAAATGGCAGACACAAGCACAACTAATTTAAGCCTTACTAAACCAGAAAGCGGGAGTAGTAAAGGAACGTGGGGAACGAAGCTGAATGCTAATTTTGATACGCTCGATAATTCTGTTCTTTTAACTAATACTCAGACCTTAACAAATAAGACTTTAACAGACTGCGTAGCAAACACTCAAACTGCTTCAGACAACTCAACCAAAATCGCTACAACTGCATACGTTGATGCACAGGTAGCTACCACTAACGAAATTAATGAATTAACTGATGTTACTATTACCAGTGTTGCAGATAATGAAGTTCTTGCCTATGACAGTACTGCAAGCAAGTTTATTAACCAAACTGCAACTGAAGCAGGACTCGCAACCGAGGCAGGACTTGCTGCTCGAGTTGGTACAGCAACAACAGCAGCGCAGGGAGTTGGAACAGGGAACTCTCCGAGTTTTGTTGCAGTAACTTCAAATTTAACAGGGAACGTTACTGGTAATGTTACCGGGAACGTAACTGGCAACGTAACAGGGAATGTTACTGGGAATGTAACAGGAGATCTAACAGGAGATGTTACAGGAGATGTCACAGGAGATGTTACTGGTGCAGTTACCGGGAATGCTGATACTGCCACCACTGCAACAAATATAACTGCAGTAGCAAATAATTCAACTGACGAGACAACATATCCCACCTTTGTAGACGGTGCAACTGGTACTCAGGGAATCGAAACAGATACAGGATTAACTTATAATCCTAGTTCAGGAATGTTAACTGCTACCGGGTTTACAGGGGCATTAACTGGCAATGCATCTACAGTAACTACAAATGCGAACCTGACAGGGCATGTCACCTCTTCAGGGAATGCAACAACTCTGGGATCATTTACTGTTGCCCAATTAAGTTCAGCTTTGTCAGATGCTACTATCTCAGGGAATAACACAGGTGATCTAACTAACGGGATTGCGAATACAAATAATGTTGTGGTAGATCATGCATCTGTTGCAGATGATGATTATGCCAAATTTACTTCTTCAGGATTGGAAGGACGATCCAGTTCAGAAGTAAAAACAGATCTTAGTTTGAACAACGTTGAAAACACTGCATTATCTACCTGGGCAGGATCTTCAAATATAACCACGGTTGGAACTATTGGAAGTGGAACCTGGCAAGGTGGACAAATAGCAGATGCTTATATTGCTTCTGCCTCTACTTGGAATGCTGCCTCAGTAACAGAGGCAGATGTAATAGCCCTTAGTGTTGCTTTAGGATGATGAAAGGAAATTAAATGGCAAATACTTTTCGTATGACAAATGAGACGAATGTGTCAACAACAATTGAGAATATTTATACCGTTCCTTCATCCACAACAGCAGTGATTTTGAGTGTAATGCTTTCTAATAAAGGAACAGACACAATTAAGGGGGATGTTCAGATAGTTTCAACAACTGCAACGTCAGTAAACTCAGGGGCAGCTAATGCTAATGAAACAACATATGTAATTAAAGATGCACCTATTAATACTGGTAGTTCACTTGAGATAATGGGGGGCAACAAAGTGATTCTTCAAACCGGGGATATTTTAAAAGCAAAAAGTGATACAGCAAGTGCATTGGACATAATAATTTCGTATATGGAGATAACTTAAAATGCCTTATTTAGGGAAACAAGCTGTTGAGAGTGGTGCATTAATTAGTACCTATGAATTTGTTCAAGCTACTGACACTGCTTCTGGGACAACTTCGTTTGGGGTTGTATCAGGAGGAGGTGATTACGTCCGGGTTTTTCTTAACGGTGTTCTTTTAGTTGAAGGTGCTTCAAATGACTATACAAAAACAAATTCTGCTGTAGTTTTAGGTACTGCACCTGCAGACGGGGATATCCTGAAGGTTGATGTCTACTCTTCTATGAATGTTTGGGACACACTCCCGGCAAGTGGTGGAAGTGTAACTGGTGATCTTACTGTAACTGGAATTATAACTGGAAAAGGAATTTTACCTTTAGGGGCAATTATTCCAATAGCATCAGGTTTAACAAACGCATATACCCTACCCACAACAGGCACAGTAGATTCAAACGGTTTTGTACTTTGTGACGGGGCAAGTTTCCACGGTGATTGTACATTAACAGGGAATGCTCCAACTCTTAATGACGGGAGATTCCTTCAAGGTAATACTCATGCAAATGTAGGTGGAACTGGTGCAGGTACTAAAACCTTAAGCACTACTGAGATACCTGCCCACACTCATACAGGTGCTGCCCACACACATACAGGTGCTGCTCACACCCACGGTGGTGGAAGTCACACTCACAGTTTTAGTACAAATAGTACAGGTAGTCACAGTCATACACAGTATGGTACTAGTGGATCATATGCACATAGTGGTGGATTTGGTGGACATAGTGGATCACCTCAAACTGGTACTGCAGGGAGTCACAGTCATAGTGGTACGACTGATTCGGGAAGTGCTACAACTGGGGAAACTACTCCCGGTGCAGGAGGCTCAACTACTCCCGGTGCAGGAGGTTCAACAGGAGGTGGATCAGCATTTGATGTTATCCCAAAATATCTTAGAGTTGTTTATTTAATAAGAGCAAAATAGAAAGGTAAAAATGGCAATAAAAGATTTAAATAAAACAGGTTCTTATTCTCGAATTATAGCTATAAACACTCTTGGGGGTAGGGTTATTTATGCAGAGATGAATTGCTATGAAACTACACCGAAGTATAGTTTGAAGGAATTAAATACTTTAACAGAAGTCGAGGAAGAGAATAGCGAAGGTGATAAAATTAAAGTAACAAAATACCCTGAAGAAACTACTAAGATTATTCATAAGTACACTTTTGAGGATACAGATTTACCTGATGAAGTAGATGCAAGTGTTAGTTTGCATAAACAGGTTTATACTCATTTGCATACGCTAGATTTATTTTCTGGTACAAAGTCAGATGAATAAAGATTATTGGTTTAAATACAGGCGAAAATTTTTATGGCGTAAGTTTAAGGTAGCAGGTCATAAATTTGAAAAGGAACAAAATAAAATGATTTTGTATTTTACTGATGGTTCATTAAGGGAAATCTCCAATTGGGATGAATGTGAAATTGCGTTGGGGACAGATTGGGTATTAGCTTCAAAAGAACAAATTAAGGAAGAAGCAGGACAATAATTTTTTTAAGAAAGGGAAATATTATGGCATATGCACATGAATCTTTTAACTCCTTAATTGGACACGGGTTAGAGCATGTATTAATTTACGGGACTTGGATTTTAATTTTTGCAATAGCCTTTAAAATTATATCTAAAATTTTCATCGAGGGGGAATAGTGTCTAGAGCAAGAGATGTTGCAGATGCATCCAGAAGTTTAAGAGGGTCTATTACTACTAAAACAGATACTGCCACACTAACTGTTGCAGAAGAAGGACTAATTCTAGCTAATAAAGCAACAGCATTTACAATTAATTTACCTGCGGTTTCTGGTAATTCAGGATTGTTTTATCATATTAAAAGCATCGGGGCAGGAGCAGTTACTATAGATGCTAATAGTTCTGAGACAATAGACGGGCAAACAACTCAAGTATTAACCCAATGGAATAACATGTACGTTGTAACAAATGGGACAACGTGGAGTATCTTATAAAGGAGTAGTATGAGCTTTATTTCGAAACAACTTAAATCACAAATAGTTACCGCAAGTGGTTCCCCTGCTTGGACACGTCCTGCTAATGTTGATGCAGTAATGCTTACAGTAGTAGGCGGTGGCGGTGGAGGAGGTGGCGGTAATGATGCTACCTCAACTGTTGGCGGAGGCGGAGGTGGTGGTGGTGCTGTATTGCAAACCACAATGCCTGTTGTTGCTAATGTTAATGTGACTATTGGAGCAGGAGGAGCAGGAGGATCGGCAGGAGTTAATTGGAGTGGTATTGGTGGTGACACAACTGTTACTGACGGGACTACAACTGTTACTGCAAGTGGTGGTGGTCGAACATTAAGTTCAACTGGTGGTATGCAACCGAGACCAGGAGTTGCAGGTGGTATGAATGCAGGAACAGGAGAAACACCAACTTTTGGTGGTGGAAATGGTGGTCATAGTTGGGGTAAAGCAGGTAGAGGAGTTGATGCTTCTGCTAATAGTACTGCTGGTACTGCGGCTGCTGCTAATACAGGTGCAGGTGGTGGTGCAGGATGTGGTACTGCCTCTGGTGCTGCAGGTGGTTCTGGTCGAGTTGTAATAACTTGGTATGAATAGGAGAAAAAAATGATTTATGTAGAAATTAAAGACGGTAAAGTAATAAATCGCAGTGAATGGGAAACTGACCCACCTGCTGAATTGGGCTTGATTAGAGTTGATAATCTTGATCCAGAACCGCAAATAGAATGGGACTATGATTCAAACACTAATAAATTTACTGATAATATTCCAGTACCAGACCTTGATAAATTATGAACCCCGCTGATCAACATTTTTTAAACGTTAATACACAATTTAATCCACACCCACCTATGCCTATGACAGACACAGGAGTACTTGATCAAGTTTTTTCAATTATAGACAGATACGGTGTAAGTCTATTCACCGTCCTCTGTTGTTTTTACTTTATTATGTTCCTAACTAAATCAGCGCAGCGGGAGAGAGATGCTTGGCAGAAGAGAGACGAAGAATCTGACGAGCGAATACTAAATCTTGCAACAGCATCTTCAGACGCACTACTTCAAGTTAAGATTGCATTAGAGCAGAACACTCAAGCAATGCGAGAATTTATCAGATATAAAGACTAGTGGGAACAAACGGTAAAATACAAATTTATAGATTTTGGGGAAGGTTGATCCTTGCCCTTTTTATTTTAGTAATTTACGCAGGAACAATCTACTCACTGCTTTACCACGTTGAAGGATTAGATGATAAAAGTGCTTCACTCTCCCAGGTAATGGTAGGAGCACTGACTGTAGTACTGTCACAGATAGGACAATATATGTGGGGTAGTGATAAGTCAGACGAACTAAAGGAGTCAACTTTAAAACAGGAGGAGAATAATGTTGGAGACAATGTTACTGAACACAATTAAAAGCTTAGTAGTAAGCAAAGCGCAAAACCTAGTTGCAGATCAGGTACAGGAAGCACTGAATGAAAACTTAAATGCGGAGCAGCTTCATGCCTTGGATGCAGTAGTGAATGCAATGCCAGAGAATTCTTTCAAGAATGTGAAGGAATTATTTGGATGAAAATAAGTAAAAATTTTTCACTAAGAGAATTCACAAAAAGTTCTACTGCAGAAAGATTAGGAATCGATAATTCAGTTAAAGACCAACAAACCCTCGTTAATCTGTGTGCCTTAACTCACAACATTCTACAACCTGTAAGAGACAAGCACGGTAGAGTTGACTGCAATTCGGTCTACCGTTGTCTTGACTTGAACCGGGCAATTAAATCCTCAGATAAGTCACAGCACGTTAAGGGTGAGGCGGGAGATATTGAGTGCCCTGCAGTTGATAACTTTGACCTGGCATTTTGGATTGCCGGAAACCTTGATTACGATATGGTGCTCCTTGAATTCTACACTAAGGGAATACCAGATTCAGGTTGGGTGCATGTTTCTTTTAAGACAGACGGTTCAAATAGAAACAAGCAACTCACTGCGTTAAAGGTAAAAGGTAAAACAGTTTATAAGGAAGGTTTAATACGCTGATGCTCGTTGAACTAAAGGTACAACCTGGAGTATATAGGAACGGTTCTGTTCGTGAAGCCAAAGGCAGGTATTATGATGCTAACCTGGTAAGGTGGAAGAACGGTAAGTTAAAACCTATCGGTGGTTGGGCAAAGACAACCTCAACAGCAATTACCGGGAAGGGAAGAACTATGCTCCCTTTCTTGGATAATTCTGGGAATAGTTATATCGCAGTTGGAACTTCCTCAAAGCTTTACATTTATACAGGAGCAACAAGCACACCTTCGGACGTAACTCCTGATACCCCTATTGCATTTGTTGCAGGTAATGAGGTTTCTGCAGTTGGGACAGGTTTTGGTTCTGGTGGTTATAACGGCACTACTCTTTTGGCTTCTGCAACTTATACTGCCTCAACTATTTCTGCCTCAACTACTGATGATTCTTTTAATGATTCTGCAAATGCATTCCCTACTACTGAATATGCTGTAGGTGATTTAATTCAGGTTAGTGGATTTAGTAACGCTGCTAATAATAAAGCTTATTCAACAGGAACTGCCTTAAGCTTCACTACAGATTATGCAACTAATAACAGGTTGACTACAAGTTCTGCTCACAGTCTCGTTGTTAATGATCCTGTTGTGTTGGACGGTGGAGATCTACCTGCACCACTTGTGGCGGGAACAGTATATTATGTAAAAACACAACCAACAACAACTGCAGTCACTTTATCTGCTACTGCAGGAGGATCAGAGATTACATTAACAGATAACGGGACAGGAACTTACACTATAACTGAACAAAACTCTCACAGAATTACTGCAATTACTGCTTCAAAGATTACAGTCGCAGGAAGCAACCTTACAACAGAAAGTGCAGGTTCTGCTATCACAATATCAAAAGCAAGAAACTATGGTGATGATTATGCTGCCAGTGCAACTTCACTTGTTACAACTGCAAATGTTTGGAGTTTTGATATGTGGGGTGAGGTTCTGATAGCATGTTCAGATTCTGACGGGAGAATTTGGTATTGGAATCCTAGTGCAGCAACTCCCTTGACCACAAAAGGATTAGTAGTTAATGCTTATGCACCAACTTCGAATACTTGTATCCTAGTTAGTAAAGAGAGACACCTGATTGCATTTGGCGCAAGCGGGAATCCAAAAAAAGTTCAGTGGTGCACTTCAGAAGATTACACAACTGCAACAAGTTCCACTAATAACGCCTGGTATCCTCAAGCAACAAATTCAGCAGGAAGTTTTGAAATTGATACAACTGGAAAAATAAAGACAGCAACAAAGGTTGGTAATATTATTTTAATCAACACAGATGTTGACGCTCACGAAATGCGCTATATCGGTGCACCTTATATTTATTCCAGAAGGAAAGTGGCAGACAGTTGCGGAATTATCTCTAGGCAAGCTGTAGCTTCAGTTGCGGGTTTTGGTGCTTGGATGAGTTATAACGGCAACTTCTTTATTTATGACGGGAGTGTAAGACCTTTGCCCTGTGACGTTTCAAAACATATTTCAGATGATATAAACATTGTCCAGAGTGATTTAATTTATGCAACACCAAATTCATTGAATAATGAAGTCTGGTGGTTCTATGTTTCTTCTTCCGGGTCAGATATAGACAGGTATGTGATTTGGAACTATGCAGAAAACTGGTGGTCTATAGGACAACTGGAGAGAACAACTTTTTGTGACACTGGAGTGTTTAATAATCCTTTAGGTATAGCACTAAACGGTCACATTTATGAGCATGAAAGAGAAAGATCAGGAAGTGTAGTTAGGGAAGACGGTGTAGGTGAACCAGAGAATGTTAATCAGTTATCTGAGAATGACAGAACACTTTCTTTTGGTCTTAGTTCTGCTTCCACTAATGAAGATACTTTCGCAGAGACAGGCGCATTTGAAGTGGGGGTAGGTGATAGGTTTGCAAATGTAAAAACTATGCTTACAGACACTACAGTTGGTGCTAATGCACTTTCGTTTAAGGTTTATTCTGCATTAAATTCTGACTCTACTGAAACTGAATCTTCTTTGTATGCATTAAGCACAGACGGTTATACTCACCTTCGAGAAAGCGGGAGACACTTACGCCTTAAAATAACTGCACCCTTTGATCAAGATTTTGAAATTGGTCTACTGAGAGCAGATGTTTCACCGGGAGCACGAAGATGAAAAGTTTACCAGAACCACCAGGAGATTATGACCAGACTTACCAGGCAGAACTTAACAAGATCCTAGTTGAACTTGATGAAAATATGTTGAAGCTTGATCAGGCAAATTACTTAGCTTCAAGGACAAACTCAGCAGGGAATATAGAAAATACAGGAGCAATTGTTCTGCAATCTCCAGACGGGACATTATACAAATTAACCGTGGCAAACGGGGGAGCAGTTTCAGGTAGTGCTGTCACTACAGATCAAACCACTAACCCTTATGTTACCTAAGTGGCAGACTGAACTAGAACGTTGCAAAAAATATCTGCTTCCAGTATTTGAAAAATATAATTCTTACAACTGGGAAGACGTTGTTGAGAATGTAAGACAAGGACGTTGGTACTTATTAACACTACCTAACTCAGCTTTGTTGATTGAGTTTTTAGAGTATCCAAGAAAGCGGATTTTATATGTTTTGGCAGCAGGAGGGAAGCTAGAGGAAATAATAAAGGCAGAAAATGATGTAAGATCTATAGCAAAAGCAAGGGGTTGTGACGAAGTTGAATTCCGAGGAAGATTGGGGTTCGAAAAAATCGTAAAAAAAAGAAAGGGGTGGAAGAAGCAATATACTGCTTTTAGTATGAGTATAAAAGATGTCTAATTTATTTGAATACCAAGAAAGATCACTTTTACAAGTAAGACCAATAAGTTCCGATGAAGAAAGATTACAGATTTATGAGGAAGCAAAAAAGGACGGTGGAAGAAATCCGCTTATGCCTACTCACGTTGTTAAGAAGGGGGGAGAAATTGTTGGGTCATTTTGTTTATACAGTCCAACTGTTTATTGGTGGATGCATTCAAAAAGAACAAAGGTGAGAGATTCACTTTCTTTGTTTCAGACAATAAGTGCTCTCCTTGCAAATGACGGTGTGGTAAATTTTATTCTCCCGTGCGAATCGGAGTCACCTTTCTTTCCTATATTATCAAAAAAGCTTAAATACTTTTGTGGTGTAGAAGGAGATGATTTAAGACTATTCATGAATAAGGGTTAACATGATAAAAGAACACATTAAGACACTTGATAATTTACGTCCAGAGGGAATCAGATTTCCTTTTAATCCTTTAAACAGAAACCTTTGTTTTTCTGGAGGTAGTTACACAGGTGGTGAGGGAAATATTGTTGATGAATTTATGGGGATGTTTGACTCTATGGGGAGATCTCTTACTGGTGGTGGTAGTTCAGGAGGAGGGGTAGAAACTGCAGGGGGATTAGGTGAAGAAGATCTTGCAATGAAAAAGAAGTTGTATGATCAGCTTCAAACTTACCTGGGTCAAGAATACGAAGGATATGACCAACCAAGGTTTGCAGATCGTTCTCCTGAAGAACTTGCCTTGCTTAAACAAGCACAGGAAGGTCACCCAATGTTTGATAAAGCCTCTGAAGATTTAGGTTTTGCGAGTGATATTTATAAAACAGGCACAGGGTATGGCGTAGAACAACTTGACAAAGATGCTAGTGACCTATTGGCAGGTGATACTTACCGCAATGAAGTTAGAGATCAAATTTTAAGAGACATGAACCGTGGTGCATCTATGTCTGGAATGCGACTTAATGATCAAGCAGTTTTTTCGGGTGCAGGTGGAACGCATGATCGTGGCGGGACAAGTGGAACCGAAAGGTTATTAAGTAACCAGAACTATTTATCACAAGCAGGAGATGCACTTACAAAATTAAATTTTGGTGCATATCAGGATGCACTTAACCGGGCAAGACAACTAAATCTTGACAGACAAACTTCAGCAGGAATGTTTGGTCAAACTGCTCTTCAAAATCTTGGAATTGGGAGAGATAAGTTTGGATCTCAGCTTGGAGCATTTAGAGATGAAAGAGGAGATAGACAACGTGATCTTGATTGGGAGTATAAGAATTGGTTAGATGAGAAAAATTTCCTTGGGAAGAAACTTGGTTTTGGGTCTTCTATCTTTTCAGGTATGCCTTTTGAGCAAAAAGTCATTTCTCAACAACCTGCAAGCGGAGGTAAATAATGACTGACATAGAATATTTACAACTATATGGTGGCGTAGATCCAGTATATTTGGGATCAGATCCAAACCCTCTTTCTACATTTGGATCTGCCTATGCTGACCCGGATAGAGCAGGTATAATGCCCCTTAGTAATTTAGGATTATCAAGACCTGTAAATTATACACCCTTTAAAAGTATTGAGGATGTTGCTAAATTGAGAACAGAAAGAGGTGTTCACGGTAGGTTAAGTCCAGAAGGGGGTAAAGTACTTTATGATCATCCTGCCTTACACGATAAGATACATAGTCCTGCAGGAGATTATAGATTACCAATCAAAAGGGGGGGTGAAGCTTTTGAGCAGGAAGGAAGGAACTTCTTAACAGCAACTGATCGATTTTATAACCGTGACAGTTGGAATGCACCGACTAGTTCTGTTAGTTCTAATTTTGCTTCAACATTCCCTGGACGAATGTCTGGTACTGAGTTAGCTCCTTCTTATGCTCCACCTGTTACCGTCCCTACTGGTTCGAGTGGTCTTCTTTCTCTTGATGCAGCAGCAGGAATGCCTTATTCAGGGGAAGGAGTTTCAGAAACTTTAGCAGCAGAAACAGCAGCAGATTCAGCATCTGGGTTTGGAGGTGTTGAAGCATATATTGCCAACCAAGCACTCAACATGATCCCAACTCGAGACAAGAAAAAAGTAATAGGTGAAGGTAGTTTGAGTGGGATTACAAAAGGTGCAGGTAAGGGTGCTCTTACAGCATTCACACTTTCGGGGGGGAACCCTTATGCTGCTACAGCAGGAGCAGTATTAGGTGCACTTGGAGGAACTAAAGGTTATTTTGATTCAACGACACCACCTACTATTTCAATATCTGGAATTAGACGAGGTGGTGGTATTAATCGTGGTCTTTTAGGAGGTGCTCTTTATGGCTAATCAACCCGGATTTTGGAGTGAAGAAAATTTCCCTTATATGCCTCTTCTGGCATTAGGTCAGGCAATACCTCGAGGATACCAATATCAATCCCAAATGACTCCTTATAAGCGAGATGCAAAAGGAGATTGGGGACGGGCTATTAATGAAAGTATAGATCAGTTCTTTGCAATCTATCCTCAGTGGCAGCAGCAGAAAAGAGCAAATGCATTGCAGCGGGAACAACTTGCAAGGCAGCGTTTAGAAGATCAGCACCGGGCAAAGCTTCGTCCTTTTGAACTCAAGCAACTTGAAACAAATCAAAAACTTCTTGAGCAAAAGTTACAGATGCAGGAGAACTATCCTCAAATGGTGAGAAACCTCAAGATTCCTGATGAATATAAAAGTTATCTATTAGGACTTCCACCTGCAGAAGGGTTGAAGATGATGCAGGATTACATGAAGCAGATGATGAAGGGCAGAACAAAAATGATCCCTGCAGGAACTCCAATTGACGGGAAAATTTATAATGTTGATCTTCAGCAAAAAGATGACGGTACATTAATTAAGTCTCCTGTCCCTCGAGAACTAATTACTCTACCTGTTGGTGATCCGAACAATCCTTATTCTGTTCCAGTTGAATTCGATCCTGTTAAAAAGACTTTTTCTTTCCCTTTAGATAGGCCACCAATTCAGGATTTCATTACTGTTAGACCGGGAGAAAAATTCCCTGACGGAAGTACAAATAACAGTGCTAGAGATCAACTTTATGACCTAAGATCAAAAAGAAAAATTGCACATGAAGGAACATCTAGGCCAAAGAATATTGTACCTATTCAAGGAGATAATCCGCTGATAGGACAATTGAAGAATACGTTTGGGGAAGAGTGGGTTAATAAAATGCTACCTTTCTTAAAAGAAGACAGGACATATGCAAAAGAAGGTCAACCCGGTACAATAGTAATGCCTCCCGGGTTTGAGGAACTTAACAAGGAACTCCAACAAAGACAAATAGATCTAACTGCTCCAACTCCAACTCAACTATTTCAAACAAAACATTCACAAAATAATTATGCAAACATTCGATCTTACGCAGATCTCGCAGACGTTGCGGGATCGAGTCTTGAAGCTCAGAGACTATTTGCAATACAAACTTTACCTGCTGACCACGAAGTTGCACAAAGGGCACAATATGATATCAGACAAGCTAAGACTAAAATGGGCAGGAATGGTATCTTCACTCCAGAACCTTTTAAACCCAGACGAGGACAAAAACGAACCACTGCATCAGCACCTAAGTCAACGCTTGTTAACCCGGGTGAGACACTGGATCAAATCGTTGAAAGATTTAAGAAGCAAGGAGTCCCAGTAAATAAGACACAGGTTATTGCTGCAAACAGACACTTCTTCCCAGAGGGAGATGAAAATAAAATGAAAACTTCTGCACAAGTTGGGAATGCAGAAATGCTGATTCCTGTAGGAGGAGGACAGTTAAGTGAAATTGATATTAATGCAGCGCACCGTTCTAATGAAGATCCAAGACATGACACAACAATTATTAGAGGTTTTGGCACATACACAAACTTCAACCAAACTACTGTTCCTTTCCAGTATAAGTTAAACAGTGATTTGGCAGATATGAAAAAGTTGCAAAGCAATGTTGATGAGGTGGTTGAGTTAATGAAAGATCCAAACGCTATATCACTTTTGAAAACTGGTCACCCTGCTCGAGGTTTGATAGAGGGTCTTCGTTGGAGATTGATAAACAACGTTCAGACACTGCGTGACTTTGGTGTCTTGTCACCTTCTGAGATTGATACAATTGCTAAATCAGTTCCTGATCCAAATTCCTTTTTCAATATTGTAGCAGGGAAAGTTTTAGGGTTAAGACCTGAAAGATTTGTTAAAGGTGTACTTGGAGCACTCAAGGCAGAAGGTCAAACAAAGGCAAGTCAACTCAGGGCATTTATGGCACATTGGAATGTTCCAGAAATAGATTTTAAAATTCACAGGTACGATCCTTATGCAGGACAGCAAGCTCGACAAAATATAATTCAGCAACTTGATAATGAATTAGATGCATTTGAATAATGGCAGAAGCAGAAACTAATAATATTTCAAATAACGTTGAGGGGTTTCTTAAGCCTTTCAGTAATACTTTTGATTCTATCCGGGCAGAAGTAGACGCTATTATTGCACAGCAAAAAGAGGTTATAAAATTATACCCTGATCAAACTGAAGCAATTAAGAGAATGGCACTTGATCAAATTCATGCGACTCTTGCAGACGCAGGAGTCTCACCTGAATCTTATAAAGAAGCACTTCAAACTGCCAAGCAGTATTCCCTACCTTTCGATGACAGTCCACCTACATATATAAAAGGAATTGCAAGATCACTTGGTCAAGGTTTGTTCCTTGGAGCAGGTGACGAATTGGAAGCTTTCGTTACTCACATGATCAAGAACAAGCTTTTTGAAAATAAAGGAGATCCTGACCAGACATATATGGAAGTGCTTGCAGATATCCAGGCAGGTATCTCAGCATTTGAAAAAAAGAATCCTGGTGTTTCTTTAACTTCTGAAATTATTGGTGGGCTTTACTTCCCTTACTACTCAGGACTTATCCGGGGAGCAAGAGGTTTAACAAAAGGTCTAAAACTTGGTAGAGGAGGAAGAGAAGCAACTGCACAAGGGTTGGTTGGTGGAGGAGCAGCGACATTTTATTCTTATGCGAAAGATAGAAACGTTAGTCCTTTAGACCCTGTAATTGGGGGTGGAACTGCAGCAGGATTTTCGAGACTACTAACCAAGACAGGGGAGATGCGAAGAGCAGCAGATCAGGATATTGCTGATTCAAAATTGTTACAGATATCTGGCGAAGGTGGAATTGACGAAACAAAAATTCCTTTCAGAACTAAAGTTGCAAGCAAGCTTCCAAACGTCCCCCCACCACCAGGTAAACCACCAAGCAAGCCACTAGGAGATTTGGGAGAACCTGGTAGTCAAAGTTTTCATGAGGCTGCGATGAGAGAAATTATCCAAGCAGCAGATGACGAGGGAGTTACTTTCCAAGATCTGATTATGCGACTTGATGATTATGTAAAAGCTAACTTGGGTGAACACACGACAATGGTTGATTTAGTGGACGAAGGGGGTGATATCGCAAGAACGATACAGGGATTGGTTCTTGAATCTCCTAAAGGATCAGCGTCTAAAAAATCTTACCTGGAGAGACAGAAAGACGCAAAGAATAGAATGATACCAAAAATATTCTCTCTGTTTGATCCTGAAGGAAAAATGAAACCAGTTGGTAACAACATTTTCAGGTGGGCACAAAAATCAAAAGAGGAAAGACAGACACAAGCAAAACCACTATATGATGAGTTTGACCAGATCACCCTATTTGATCCAAGACAACCTTTAGAAGGAACTAATTTACTTGGTAGTCAATTGTGGGAACGTTTAAGTGGTGCAATGGAGCATGACAGTTCAATTAAAAAAGCCTGGACGCAAGCTTCTGGTAAAATGGCATTTAATGACCCAAGGTTTTTTAAAGATGTTGGTGAGAATTTTTTAAACGGCAGACGCTTTGATGCATTTAAGAAAAAGCTAGACGGTCAGGTAGAGGAAGCACTTAAAAAAGGGAACACTCAAGAAGCAAAAGATCTGATTGAAGTTAAGAATGAATTAATTAAGTTAGTAGATACAATTGTTGAACAGTCTACAAAAGCAAAACCTGGTGAGGGTGTTTATCAACAAGCCAGAAATATTTACTCAGGATCACACGGGGCAGATTCAGCTTTCGAATTAGGGACAGGTGCAGTTAAATCACACAAGGGTTCAAACTATTCTGCAGATCAATTTGAAGTTCTCTGGGACGCATTATCAGAATCAGAAAAAGGATTTGCCAGGTTAGGGTTTGGTCAAGCTTTAAGAGAAGCACTTGAAAGTGATATGACTTTAAGTCCGAATGTTAAAAAATTAATCCTGGGAGAAGCTACGCCTAATCACCTAGAGAGAAAATTTCATTATGTATTCAGAGATGATTTCAAAAGACCTCTCACTGGAGAATTATTCTCAAAAACTGGTAAGGAACGTTCCAAAGATTTTGTTAATATTTTAAATAAAGAAAGAAAGTTTCTAGAGTCATTTAGAAGACTGTTTGGTGGTTCAGATACTGCAAGAAATTTAACGGCAGTTAAGGGGGTGACAAATAAAATTTCAGATGTTGTAGACACAGTAGCTGATCTTGCTCCTGAAGCTTTGGTTAGACAAGGAGTTCCTTCAGCAGGATTATTTTCCAAGGGTGGTAATATGATCTCTTCTGTATTTTCAAAAGAGAAGAGAAGAGAATTAGTCAGGAACAAATATTCTAATGAGATAGCAGAAATGCTTTTCACTAAAGGTGGAACAGTTAACGCTTCGAAGTTAAGGGATGTTTTAAATAATCTTGATAATTATAAGAACCAACTTGATCTTGAAAAAGGGTTGCTTGGATTCTCACCTTACAAACAAGGTGCTCGAATCGGGAAGTATTCCCTGCTCCAACCAACAACAGTCCCCGAAGTTGTATTCCCTACAGATGTTTGGGAGAATAAGTAAGGGGTGTGTAAGGTGTTGAACTATAATAAAAAGTGTAAGGGGTGTCCCGAGAAAGTTTTCTCGCAGTGTTTGCAAGGGGTTACAGGGGGTAAAAAAAGTATAATGTTTAAATTAAATATTAGTATTCTGTACTAGCGTAGGACTTAAAGTGAGTAATTGCAAGGGTTTAAAGGAGTTACTTGATTAAGGTAGGTGTTCAATGTAAGGGGTAATGTAAGGGGTTAGCAAGTTGTAAGGGGTGTCCCCTGTCCCCTCAAGGGACACTCCTGACTTAAACTTTATGTTTTGGTGAAAGCTACAGGAGCACCTGCCCAAGCAGAGTTATCATCTGCTGACCTGGCGTTTTGCCTGACGAAAGCTTTTCCACCTTCCACCCTGTAATAAATCCCGTCATCCTCTATTGATTTATACAGACACTTCTCTTTATTAATTAGATAGAACTCGTCTAATATTAATTCACGTTCCGACATATTATTTCACCCCCTTTCTTTTTTTGTTTAGCCCAGTAATGTTGTACGAACTCAAGGCTTGTTTTGCAAGATGTTGAATGTTGTGAAGTTCAGGATCAGCTTCCGCTAGAGTTAAGATAACGATCTCCAACTTCCTGATCCTGTCATTCTTTTCCTTAATTATTTCTGAATAAATATCGGGGACACTGCTACGACTCATGCAACCTCTTTCATATAATTACTGACTTCCTGAAGAAAATCTATCATGATGTCTTGGGATTTTATTACATCATGACATCGTTTACAGTAATACGAAAATTTAGTTCCACCCCTAAAATTTGGGTTTGCTAACTTATAGTATTTTTTCCTTTTTTCTCCACATAATTTACATCTCATGCAACCTCCTTTACTGGATTAATTTCAATTAGTTTTCTACCACCCTCTAAGTTCTTAGACTTTTGAGTTCTGGCAGTCTTCACAAACTTCTTGCCAAGGAAGTTCTGGTTAGATTCAACAACGTGATTAACTCTCGATAAATTAAGGTATCTCTGAGTTGTTAAAAGCAGCTTGTGACGCAAGAAAGTCTTTACCTGGTAGATATCACCTGTGATCTCGAAAAGTTCAATAGCACCAGTGTGTCGAAACGCATGCCAAGGTTGTCTCCCTGTTATGCCAAGTTTCTTTAAAAACTTGTTAAACGCAACTGAGTAACTCGGTATAAAGGAATACCAAGGAAGACCGTTTTTCTTACATAAGACATACTCTTCAGGATCTCTACCTGCAAAATCCTTTTCCAAAAAATCAATCAGGATATCATTCGAAGCAAAAAGAGTAGCGACACTTGCACCCTCTGATTTCTTAAACCCCTTTGCTTTTGGAAGTCTAAAATGTGAATGCTCTGCTGAATCTTTATGCCAATGTTTAATCTGGAGATTTGCAATTTCATGCACCCTTGCTCCAGTAAATCTTGCCAGGTAAAACCCACGCAAGAAGTTTTTGTTCTTGCCACTCTCATAAAGTTCCCTTGCATGATTCTCGAACTTTTCAAGTTCTTCATCAGTGAAAGGTATACTTACAGGATTAGGACTACCAACTTTTGGAAAGAGAGGAGTTGTCTCAGTTAACTTTAGTTGTTTGAGATATTTGAAAATCAACTTCGCAAACCTCTGGTAGTTAACTAAAGATCCTTCCTTCATCTTTCCTTTTGTAACTAGATCTCTCATAGCACTTATTATCTTAAAACCTGTCCCGCCAATTTCATACTCGATCTCTTCCAGGTACACATCACCAAATTTTTTCATTGTATTATTAATTGGAATTTCGAGTTTAAGGACATAATTAATCTGCGTCCTGTAAGTGTAAAGTGTATTCTCATTTGGAACTTCAACTTTTAGTAATCCCCAAATATGCTTGAAGGAATCATTAATAGTTTCGATTGAATTCTTATCTGCTAATGAACAACCTTCGCTAGATTTTACTTTTCTGCTCTCAATAAATTCTTGTCGCTTTTTCAAAAGACCTTCACGCAAAGAATTATGAAAGCGAATCTCCTTATTATTATAGGAAGGTTTTGGGAGTTCATTATCAGCAGCATACTCTGCTATGTCATAATTAAATTTTCCCAGAGTATTTGTTGAGATCCTTCTTGCATATTCCCTGAACTGACTAAGGTCTGCAAAAAGGACAGTTTGCTTTGGAAGATTAATACCGTCAGTGGATCTGAACTTTGCAATGACGTTCTTCCTTGGTCTGTAGATTGTTACTGGTTTAAATGCACTCATGTTTATTCTCCTTTCTCTGTTTCTTTTTCAATTTCAG
>VTLG01005801.1_pt1 | contig 39067 bp, 59 predicted proteins | sample 4694571 | NCBI WGS metagenome assembly VTLG01 (sample SAMN12604809, study PRJNA352737) | marine metagenome | biome: ENVO:00000447; feature: ENVO:00000209|ENVO:00000569|ENVO:01000036; material: ENVO:00002151; isolation source: viral sequences binned using virsorter ... | reverse complement strand
ATAACAATAAACGCAACTATAACAGTTGAAGGAAACTTAGTGGTAGTATAATGGCAAATATAGAACTAGATGGTGCAAATAAAAAGATAAAGGTAGATTCTGGTGATTTAACACTAGATGTACCGGGTGATATTATATTAGATGCTGATGGTGCAGATTTAGTATTTGCAGATGGTGGAACTAATATTTTAAAAGTAACTAATAGTTCTTCTGATGCAGTGTTTCAACCACAAGTAGACGCTAAAGATATTAAATTTAATCAATATGATGGAAGAACATTATTAGATATTAATGATGGTGGCTTTGTAGGTATTGCAAATGGAGCAACCGGGCCGGGTCAATTAAGACTTTATGAAGATACTGATAATGGAACAAATTATACAGCATTACAAGTTGGCACACAATCTGGTGATATAACTTATACATTACCTACTGCCGATGGTTCTAATGGTCATGCTTTAACTACAAATGGTAGTGGTACTTTAAGTTGGGCTTCGGCAGGAACTACTTATGCGGGTATTGATGACCAATCATCTTCAAATGATGACCAACTTACAATCACCGACACTGCTATAGTAATTAACGAAGATTCAGATGATGTAGATTTCAGAATTGAATCTAATGCAAATGCAAATGCTTTTGTTGTTAATGGTGGAGATAGTAGAGTAGGTATAGGTGCAGACCCAGATTTAGGAGCAACAAATTCTTTACATATAAAATTAGGAGATAGTGGTGCTTCTGTACAAGATGATGCAGACGCTTTAGTTATTGAAGATACCCATGGTTCTGGGATGTCAATACTAAGTGGTAATGATGATGAAGCAAAAATAAATTTTGGTGATGATGGCGATAACGATATAGGCGGAATTATATATGCTCATGCCGCTAATACTATGACTTTTAGAGTTAATGCGGCAACTGGATTACAAATTACTTCAGATGGTAGAGGTCTTTCTCAATTTTCAGCTAAAGCATGGTGTTCTGCTAATGGCACAGGAACAGTAGCAATTTTAGATTCACATAATATAAGTAGTTTATCTGACCATGAAACAGGACAACTTGGAATGAATTTTGCAAACAACATGGCCAACACTAATTATGTTCCAATAGTAAATGCGTGGCAAGGTTACGCTTATACTCTTGGTGCTATGGATATAAATACAAGCACTTTTAAAGCAGTGCAATCAAATGGTTCAGCTTATGTTGATACAAATAGAGTAAACGCATTAGTATTTGGAGATTAATATATGAGAATAATTTACGAACAAGCAAGTGGAATAGTTGGGGTTTTAGTTCCTGCTCCAGCATTTTTAGAAACATTAACTGGAACTGACGAAGAAAAATTAATTCATATTGCAAACAAAGATTTACCTACTGGTACTAAATATGAAATAGTAGCAGATAATGTTCCACCTACTGATAGAACATTTAGAAATGCTTGGGAATATGAAACAGGTTCTGATGAAAAACAATCAGCAGATTTAACAGCAGAAGAATTAGCAAAATATAATATGAAGGAAAACTTATAATGCCTATTAAAGTAGATATTACAAAAGCAAAAAATATTTGGAAAGATAAAATTCGTGTTGCTCGTAAACCTAAATTAGAAGAATTAGATATTGAATTTGCTAGAGCACAAGAAGCAAGTTCAGATACTTCTGCTATTGTAGCAAAGAAAAAAGATTTAAGAGATTTTCCTGCACAAGTAGATTCAAAAACAACATTAGATGAAATCAAAACTGTTTGGGATACAGATAAATTAGGAGATAAATAAATGGCAGAGATAAGAGTAAACGCAACAGGAGCTTTAAAGTTATATGATAACGATGATTCTCATTTTGTAGGATTACAAGCAGGGTCAGTTAGTTCTAATGTAACATTTACATTACCAACTGCTGATGGCTCTAACGGACAATTTTTAAAAACAGATGGCTCTGGTGCATTATCTTTTGGTAGTGTGTCTTCATCTGGTGCTTATGATTTAAATGGTGGTGAATTAGTTTTAGATGCTGATGCTGATACAAGTATAACAGCAGATACTGATGACCAGATAGATATTAGGATTGCAGGTGCTGATGATTTTACATTTACTGCTAACTCATTTAATGTTTTATCTGGTAGTGAAATAGATTTAGCAGATAACTGTGAATTAAGAATTGGAGATAGTGATGATTTAAAATTATTTCATCAAGGTTCTCACTCAGTAATAGCCCATGGTGGTACTGGAGATTTACAAATTAGAGCAACTGATTCTGGTAAAAATTTTATAATTTATGACCACGATGCATCTAATGAATGGTTTAAAATCGATGCAAGTGGTAACGCTGTTTTTAATGAAGGTTCAGCAGATGTAGATTTTAGAGTAGAGGGTAATGGAGAAGCTAACTTATTTTATATTGATGGAGGAGAAGATAAAATATATTCTGGTATATCCTCAAAATCTGTTCATGCCGCAGGTTATGAACCTCATATTCAAATAGAAGGAACAGGTGATAATAAAAATTCAGTAAGTCTTACACAAAACTCTAATAATAATGGAGCACCTTCACTTATAATGTGTAAAACAAGAGGCACTGCTGTTGGTGCAACAACTATTGTTCAAGATGACGATTACTTAGGTAATATTATGTTTGGCGGAGCAGATGGTAATGACAGACAAACTTATGGTGCTCATATAATTGCAAGAATAGAAGGAACACCGGGTGAAAATGATATGCCAACAGAATTAAAGTTTGGCACTACAGCAGATGGTGCGGCTTCTCCAACAGATAGAATGCGTATTACTAATAGTGGATGTTTAAAAGCATCAACATCTTCATATACTGAAGCGTCTGCTGGCGATTTTCATGAATTAAACAACACAACAGGTAATTTAATTTTAAGAATGCAAAACTCTAACGCATCTCCTTATGGAAATGTTATTGCTTTTAGTGCGGCGGCACCAGATAATAATAGTAATTACTTTTTTAAATGTTTTGATAATGTTGCAACAAGAGTTAATATTTTTGCAGATGGAGATATACAAAATCACGATAATTCATATGGCTCTACTTCAGATGTAAAATTAAAAGAACAGATTTCAGATGCTTCTTCACAATGGGATGATATTAAAAATCTTCGAGTAAGAAAATTTAAACTAAAAGATGATATTAGTAGTAAAGGCGATAGTAATGAATTATGGAGAATAGGATTGATAGCACAAGAAGCTGAAACTGTTTCTCCTAATTTAGTAAAAGATAATCCTGATTTAGACCAACTAACTAATGAGCCAACTGGTACAACAACAAAAGCTATAAAATATTCAATACTGTATATGAAAGCAGTTAAAGCATTACAAGAAGCTATGGCAAAAATAGAAACTTTGGAAACAGAAATGACTGCTCTTAAAGCAAGAGTTAAAACATTGGAGGATGCATAATGGCATTTAGTAAAATAGCAGCTGAAAATTTAGGTGGCTCTACACTTCCAGCTTTAGCTGGTGGTAGTTTAACTGGGATTAGTACAGCTTTAACTCCTATGTGGTATGTAAGAAGAAACGCAGACCAAGCTATTTCACATAACACATTTACAAAAGTTGAATTTAATGTTGAAGTCGTAGATACAAATACAGCTTATGACAATTCAACAAATTATCGTTTTACAGTTCCAAGTGGACAAGCTGGAAAATATTATATTGAAGCAAATGTATCATTTTATGACATGGCTCCACAAGAACACCATTATGTAGAAATACGAAAAGATGGTGGAAATGTATCGCCTCAACCATCTGGTATAACAGACTCCACAGATGATACTGATAGATATATGCAAGGTATAAGTGGTATTATTGATTTAGCAGTTGGGGAATATGTAGAAATATATGGTTATGTTCATGCTGGTGGTTCTGATGAAACAGCTACTATGAGTCAATCATGGTTTTTAGGATATAAAATAGGATAAATATGAGTGAATTAACTAGAAAAATAAAAGCATACATTAATGATGATGCAAAATCTAAAGAGGCATTTCTTACTAGAACAATAGAATTACAGAATGATGGTGGAGATGATTATATTGCTAAATGGGAATATTCAGAAAAAACTAAACCAACACAATCGGAGCTAGACGCACTATGACCTACGTTGGAGCTATACCCACAACTGGAGATTTTAAACTACTCGACTCGATTACAACTTCGAGTGCGACTACCTTTAACCTTAGACAAGGGGGTGTTGCTGTATATCCGCAAAGTGCCAATCATTGTATTGTGCAACTTAACGGAGTAAATCAAGTACCTACATCTTCTTTTAATATTGTAAATGACACAATAGTTTTTGCAAGTTCTCTTAGTAGTGATGATGTTATAAATCAAATCCTAGTATTAGGTAATGTTAATGATATTGGTGTACCAAGTGATGACACAGTATCAACTGCAAAGATACAAGCAGACGCAATCAATTCTAGTTTGATAGCTGACGATAGTATCTCTGATGAACATTTAGATATAACAGCAATCACAGGTCAAACAGAAAAAACATCTTTAGTAGATGCTGATAAGTTTTTAATATCCGATAGTGCAGCTAGTGGTGCATTAAAGTATGTGCAAAAATCTAATTTAGGTGCTGGTGGTTTAACATTAATTTCTTCTCAAAAAACATATCAAGCTAATGCTACTGCTTTAGATTTTCAAAATGTTTTTAGTGATACTTACGATATGTATGTTGTTGATGTTATAGGGTGGCGACCAACAACAGCAGATAGAGATTTAAGTTTTAGATTTAGAGTAGCAAGTTCTGGTCTTATTTCAAGTGGTTATGCTTATGCTATGACAGATTTAGACCAAGATAATAATGCATCAACTAGAACATCTGCAAGTGCATCACAAGGTTTTATATTTGCTGGTGCTACTGAAAACTCTATGTCTGGTTTTGCTAGATGTTATGTACCAAGACCTCAAGGTATGGGTAGTTATAAACCAAGATTATTTGGCACAGGTGCAAATATTCAAAATAGTGGTTCAGATTTAACCTCTGATAGATTTGCAATTAAATTAGATAATACAAATGCTTTAACAGGTATTTACTTTTTTAATCATGATGGCTCAGAAATATATGGATTACAAGTTAAAATTTATGGAGTTGTATAATGGCTAGAAAAAAAATGTTAAATGGTGTGTTGGTAAACTACACAGCAGAAGAAGAAGCACAAGCAGATATAGACCAAAAAAATTGGGAAGATGAAAGTGCTGAAAGAAAATTAGAACAGATTAAAAAAATCAGATTACAAAAATTAATTGATACCGATTATCTTGCTAACTCTGATGTAACAATGCCAGACAATATAAAAACTTGGCGACAATCTTTAAGAGATATACCAGCTAACCATACTGATGAAAACGCATACAATTTACTCTTAGCTCGTAATGATGCTGGAGAACTAACACATTCAATTTGGAGTAAACCATAATGGCTTTAGTTAAATTAAATATTGCAAGAGGTGTTACAGGTACTTTAAGTACAAGTAATTATGTTCAAGGTGGTATTACTATGGTAGACCAATGGCGATATACAACAACTACACAAGGAAATGTATCGCCTATAACTTCTAATTTAGAAAGAATTGATGGAACAGCACAAGGCACTTTAGGAAGTAGTTTAATGTCAGAATCTTCAGGAATTTTTACTTTTCCATCTACAGGTATATATTTAGTTAGATTAGATGTTGGAGCATATATCAATAATGCAAAAGACAGAACATGGGGTGCGCAAATACAAATTACAAATGATAATTCTAATTATAATGAATTAGCTTTAGCTAGTGGTAATCTTTTTGACTCTGATGACAATACGACAGAAACCATAGGTTGTCAGACTTTAATAGATGTCACTAATACCACAAATATAAAAGTAAGATTTGCAGTATTTTTTAATAATCAAAGTAGTTACATAAATGGAAGTTCAAGCGTAAACAAAAGTATGTTTACATTTACAAGAATAGGAGATACTTAATGTCAGTTTTTGTAGAATGTTTAGAAGAAAATGGTAGACCAAAAACTATTGAATTTGCTTTAGCTAATATGAACAAAGGTGGTTGGTATACTTGGTCTAATAGTAAAAATAAAATTTACGCAAATTTAAGACTTGCAGAAAAAGTTGGAATAGATGGAAACATTGTAGATAATCCAGTTACTAAACTTCCTACTGAAGCTGAAGTAAATGCTAAGTTAAAAGAATTACAAGATGCTTGGGATGCAGCAAATGGTTAATCCTTGTGGCTGTAATGGAAGTTGTATTTGTGGCAAATGAAAATATTATTTATAGTTTTAATTGCAATAACTTTTGTTGCTGTATCAACTGACGTAAAATCTGCTGATACAAATACTGTTAGTTCTACAGTAGTAACTAATTCTACACCACCAACAGCTAATGCTCCTAGTGTTGTAGTAAATAATTCTGATGTATGTAAAACAGCAGCTTCGGCTAGTATTCAAACACAGGTATTAGGATTTGCTTCAGGAATTACAATCACTGATGAAAATTGTGAGAAAATAAAATTATCTAGATCTCTATATGCTATGGGTATGAAAGTAGCTGCAGTAAGTTTATTGTGTAGTGATCCTCGTACTTTTGATGCAATGTGGAACGCTGGTACTTACTGTCCTTATAGAGGAAGTATTGGTGAAGAAGCTAAACAAGGTTGGGAATCTAACCCAACAGATGTACCACCTGGCAGTACTATTTTTAATACAAATATAGAACAAACTAAAGAGAAAGTAGAAAGTGATAAAGAGTTTGCAAAATTTATTATTGCTGCTATGGCTTTGTATATCGGTTTCCCTATCCTCTTCTAGTAAAGCAGTAGATTGTTCTGCTGATACTATTGGATTATGTACTCCTACCATAGAAGAAATTATTGATGAAGTAGTTACTGAAACTATTGAACATGAAGCTGATGGTATTACCATTACAACAACTACAGAAACTACAACAACTACTACTACAGTTACTAATGAAGATTCTAATGATATTTTAGATGGTGATAATGATTATGTTGTATCTTCTAAAGATGGCAATATGAATATTGATTGGGGAGGTCAAGGCCCAGCATCTATGCCAAGTGGTAATTCATGTGGTCAATTAGGCACAGATAAATGTGCTATGATTACTGGATCAGGTAATAGCACTTCTACTATGGGAGTATCTGGTATGGGTACTACATTTATAAATACGGTAAATGTTTCTGATCTTAACATTAAGCACGGAGGTAGAACTAATTATTCTATTAAAGTAGATAAACAAGATGCTAGTGATTCTATCTATATGCATATTACAGGTAAAGATGGCAGCACTAATGTATTTTCAGGAACTGATATTCTTTCTGCAAGTGGTACAGCTAGTGGTTATCAAACATATGAAAGTGGTTTTAATTTTAGTGGATCAATAACTACTGTTATAATTGAAATTGGTGGGCGTGATATCAATATGGCAATCGGACCAATGTTTGATGATGTGTCTATTAATGTACTTTATAATGTAATTAATACTATTGTTACTGAAACAATTACTTCTGTAGAAATGTTTATTGCATTAAATGTAGATGTTAGTGATGAAATTATTAATGTTGTTGAAGATGTATTTGAATCTAATGATATTGTAGAAACAGATATAGGAATAGATTTTCAACCCATAGAAATAGAAGATGTTAATTATAATACTGTAGAAATTGAAATAGCTGAAATAGAAATTGAAATACAAGAATTAGAATTAGAGATTGAAGCTACTATAGAAGAAGCTATTGAAACCAATATACAAGAAACAGAAGTAGAGCCAGAGGTACAACTAGATGAGAAGCCAGTTGAAGAAGTAGAAGAAATAGAAGATACGACTGTAGAAAAAGTTGAGACAGTAGAAAAAAAACCAGAGCCGAAAGAAGAAACAAAACCACAAAAGGAAGAACAACCAAAAAAAGAAGTAGTTTCATCAAAAGAGAAAGCTGCTAAAAAGATTGTTAAATCTATGGGTGATAAAAAAAAATATGATTCTATTAATCAAATGAAAACCTTAATTGTTATGCAAGTATTAGGCAATACCAAGACTTTTTTTGATAGTCAAAAGGAATTGAATGATAGAGAAAATTTTTTTTCCAATGTGAGTATACCTGATGCAGTTATTAGTGATAATAACATTGCTGGTTATTTGCTTTTTGGTGGAAGTGATGGTTTAATGCAAGAAATGATAGATAGTCAATGGCAGAAGTAGAACTAGGTGGAGTAAAATTTAGAGGTGGCAAAATTTTTGTTATCCTTACAGCACTATCAACATTAGGTGGTGCATTGTGGGGAGGATTTGAGTTTTATAAAGATTATGAATCTATGCGTAAAAAAATTACGTCATACTCAGCTCCTGATTTATCAGGATTTGATAAACGTTTAGATTTAATACAACAAGAAGTTACTATGATGCAATCTGAAATGACAATGATACTTGATGAAGTAGCATTAGTTGCAGATGTAGCTAAAGAATTAAAGAACGATTTAAAATCTGATGTTCGTAGAATAGAAACTATTGTAGAAGATGTAGAGCAACGAGTTAAAGAAGATGCTCGTACTAATGAGAAAGAACTTAAAGAAACTATTAATAGTATTGATGATGATGCAGCTAAACTTGAAGAAGAATTAACTTCTGCTATGAGTAAGTTAGATAAGAAAGTTACTGATAGCATTATTAAACTTGAAGAAGATGTTGATAAAAGAATTAAAATGACTTTAGACAATCCTCTTTCGCAGTTGAAATAATGTTTAAAATATTTGCTATGATCTGTATGCTTAATGTAGGTGAGCTAGATCAAACGCTTTGTTTTAAAGGTGAAGTACCTTTACATTTTAAAGATAATTTAGAATGTAATTTAGCAAAAAATAATTTAGCAAATTATCTTGATTCTGATATGAAAGAAAGAAGATTAACTGTTATATTTAGATGTGGTAGTAGAGGATCTGATGTCTAATTGGGAACAGCAATACATACAGATAACTAAAACTCTTGATGAGATTAAGTCTGATGTTCGTGCTAATAAAGAAGAAGTTTCTCAGTTAAAACAAGAAATGGCTACTGGTAGAGGAGCATTAAAAGCTGTAGCTTGGATAGGATCTATCCTTATTATTATCTTTACAACCTTGAAGTTATTTAATTATAACGGTTAAATGAAATTTAAAGGACACAAAGTCCTTGTCATTGGTGATACCCATGACAGTCCAAACATTCCTAAGAATAGGTTTCATTGGATTGGTAAGCACATTCGTAAATCAAAACCAGATTATATTGTTCATATAGGAGATTTTTCTAGTTTAGATTCTCTTAGTTTTTTTCAAAAAAATAGTACACAACAAGGTAAATTAAAAGATGCTTTTATGGTAGATATATCATCTATGCGTTCGGCTTTAAAAATTTTAGATAAATATATTAAAGATTATCCTAAACATTTTTGTATGGGAAACCATGAGCTGCGTATACATAGATTTGAAGAAAATATACCTGAAATAGAAGGTATGATGAAACATCAATTATATTCTTCATTTGAGGAATACGGTTGGAATGTATCTGAATATGGTGAATTTAAATTTATAGCTGGTGTAGGCTTTGTTCATGCACCATTAAATATAATGGGCAAAGAATATGGTGGTAAAAACGCTGAAGTACAGATAGGAAATGACAGTATACATGACTTAGTATTCGGTCATACGCATAAAGCTAGGGATTGGAAGGCTATTAAGATAGGGTACGACAAATGGGTAAGGATCGTAAATGTCGGTTGCTCTTTGCCTTATGGTCATATAGAAGAATATGCTAAGTTAAATATGAATGGCTGGTCTTGGTGTATTACTGAGCTGGGCATTTGGGATAACCATGTCCAAGAAGTAAATTTTATTTCTATGGATAGATTAGAGAGGGAATATGATTAAAAATTTGTTGAATAAATTAAATCTTTATTCATTAAGTCGTAAAGGTAAAATTGCAGTAGGTGTACTAGTAATTATTATTTTAATGATTTTATATAATATGGTGTTTTAATGTTGGGTGGCTTACCAGTAGAAATGATTACTATGCTTGGCAGTTCGTTGTTGGGTGGTTTTATGTCTATATGGTCGCAATCAATTAAAGCAAAACAAGACGAACAGAAAATGTTATTGGCAAGAGCTGATAACCAAATGAAACATATTAGCGATGCTAGAAATTTTGATAACAAAGGTTTTCAATTTACTCGTAGGATCATAGCATTGACTGCTGTGTTTTTTATTATTGCCTGGCCGAAAATTGTTCCAGTATTTTTCGATACTTCAGTATGGTTAACATGGACAGAATTTTCTAGAGGATTTCTTTTTTTAATAGAAAAGAAAGAGATAGTTATGGATAAAGAATTTTTTGGTGTGGTAATTACTCCATTAGACACTCATTTGATGTCAGCTATCATTGGACTATATTTTGGAGGAAGTTTAGTTAAAAAGTAGCTCATAATTGAGCATACAAAGGGTAATTGTACGGTTTAGGTACAATCACACACAAGAGTTTCATTATCCTCCCATTAATGAAAAAAGGGGGTTTATAGATATATCAGCTATATTCCCCCTATTTTAATACTCGCGATATAATTATAGAGTAATTAAAAAATAAAAAACAACCTCTGGCATCATATCAGTATGAGAAAGGAGGCTCCCTACCATGTCTAAGTATTAAACTTTTTATTATAGCATCTAATACAATACCAATCACAGTTATCATTACTGTTTTGGTTAGTAGGAATAAATGCTATAAGATTATCTTGCATATATTTTTTATCACATGAAAAACATTCATAAAAATTAGAACGGGATATCTTCTGTTGGATCTTCTGTTCTAGTGTTAGTTTGCGTTGAAACTTTAGAACTGTCACTCTTGCCCCCAATCATTTTAAGAATACCTTTGTATCTAGGTATGATTATTTCTGTTACATATTTGGTTTCACCATTGTGGTCATACTGTCTAGTTTCTATCTGACCTTCTATGTATAACATAGTGCCTTTTTTAACATATTGCTCTATTGTTTTTGCAATGTTAGGATCCCAACATACAAGTCTATGCCATTGTGTTTTTTCTTGCCACTCACCAGATTTATTTTTAAATCTTTCTGAAGTTGCTAATGAAAAACCAGCAAACTTTTCTTCTCTGGTAGATACTTTTACTTCAGGATCGCTACCAACACGACCTAATAAGATTACTTTATTTATCATCTAAGACTCCTTCTATATTATTTAAAGCAGTGTAAGCACTTCTTACATGCCATCTTATATCAGCTTTATTAATTGTTAAAGCTCTATCAGTATTTTCTTGTGTTTTTACATCACTGTCTACGCCTTTTATAAAGGCAAATAACAAATGAAATAAATCCATTTCACCTACTGTTTTATATTCTTTTTTACTGTTAGAATAATATTCAGCTTCTATTGGTGGTATTAATTTAGTTGGTATTTTATGACCTTGTAATACCAATGAATGTATTAAATCATTTACTGTCATTATTTCTCCTCTAAGTTATTAATTATTTCTGCATTAGAAATTACTTCTTGTATTTTAGTTACAATATCTACTGTTTTAAACATTTTTTCTTTAGAGTTTCCCCATTGATTCCAATATCCTTCTTCAGTATCACAACTAAATTTTACTTTAGAGTGTATATTATCATCTAATTCTATTGTTCCTGTAATATATATTCTTGTCATAGTTACTCCTTTTAGTTGCGTACAGGCAATGAGAACATCATGCCCAATAACTGACCTGTACGCTATCCCCAGTTATTAGGCGACTATGTAGTTTTAGTAACTTTGCTTGGATCTGATTTATTAGAATATTTTTCTTCTAACTTTTGAACATATTTTGAATCATCAAATTTGCCCATAAATATATCAGAACAAAGTCCTAAGTGACTGAACGCTTTTGTTAATGCATCTGTCATAGCTTTCTTTGGTGCCTCGTCATCTAATGCACCAGTTTTTCTATACATTTTTAAAGGTGAACAAACTGGCCCATAGAAATCCCAAAAGCCTTCTTTGTTTTTATTAATTGCTACTGATACTTCAGCAGCTACAACAGCAGTTTGATTACTGTCCATACCATGATAAGTATAATCAACTCGGTATGTCCAACCAGTACCTACTGGGCCAAACTGTTCTGTCATTTTCATAATCTGCCATTGTGGATCAATAGTAGTTATTTCACCAAAACCTTTATTGATGCGTTTAGTAAATCTAGGATCAGTTTCTTTTAAACTATCCCATACATTTCTTTTATCTGTTGTCATTGTACCTCCATACTTTAGTGTTACTACCGAAACTATTTTTTCTTCTATTACCAGAATCTATTATATATTCCAATAACTTAAGCTCGGTAAATCGTGGTCTAATTGATAGTATACTTTCTGATAATAGTGCTGCTACTTCTTCTGGTGTAGCACCATAATTACCTGAATTTTTTACTATATCTAGACATTCTGTTCGCAGATTAGCTGCTCTAGAATTTATTTTTTTGGCTGCCTCTTTGCTAGTTGAGTTTTCCTTGTAACCAGCCGTCAGAGGATATTTCTTCTCCAAAGTGATTCTCGATGTCTTGTTCATTATTTATTCTCCCCATAAGATCGAAGTCAATATATTCTGGTGGCTGTATTTTATTCATCACATGAAACCAAAATAAATGACAAGCGATTTCTAATTTCTTTTGAAAAGGTTTATCCTTTTCAATAGTAAAAACATTATAACCTAAATTACCTCTTAACACAGATAGCACAGCTTTACTAAAACCTGTTACCATCATGTAGTGTTGTACTTGAGGATAATATTTATCTATAATATTTTGATCTTTAACAAATGCGTTTACATGTTTAGCTTCAAAGACTTTGCCTTTTGCTACACCATCTAAACTACCATAGATGTAATCATATTGTGGGTGTGTAAATATATTACCTATATTAACAACTCTTTCTCCACTAACCTCTTGATACCATCTTCTGTTAAATTCTTCTGTAAATATTCCAAGTTGAACTGGCAATACACTTGAAAGATCTTTTCTTTCGACTGCACCAGTTTTCTCAAGCCAAAGGTCTTTCCACTCTCCAGCAACAAGACGGATTGCATCAGTACCTCCAATGCCTGTTGGTCTTTTGGGTGGTTTAAGTTTTCCATTTCCTTTTCCCATCTAGTCAGAGCTCCTTTCTCTAATTTGTTGTCGTCTGTATACATTTCGTTGATCTCTCTCCAAATCCCTAGTTGACTTCCCATGTTTGTATCTTCTCCATATATAATCTTCAATTGGTTTTACTTTACGATTATCAGCCACACGCTGACTCATATAATGTTTGGCAAAATATCTATACATATCTGATTCTAAATATTGTATAGCTAATACCATAACAAAATTTTGTAGACTACGCTTTCTATCTATATGGTCTTGATGTTTCGATGGTAGTCTGATGTTCAATTTCTGTAATTGCTTTCCTAATGCTTTCAGCAGAGTTATTCCCATATTCTTTCTCCAGTATATTTGTTAAATACCAAATTGCTTTCAGTATATCTTGTTCTTTATTTTTTTTCCTATGTCTGCGAATATATTTCACAGCATTTCCTTCACAAAAATCTAAACCCCAAGCTCTTATCAATTCGGTTAGTTCTGGTTTATTGTTATGGTAATAACTAGGACTTGTTTTATTCATTTAATTCCTTTCATTGTTAAATATTTAGGAAAATCATTTTCAAATGCTTCCATCATATCTTCATACTTTTTTATTAATTTATTTATTTTAACACCAGTATCTTCTACATTATCATCTAAAGATATTACTACTGGTTTTAGTTCTTTTAATTCATCTATGAATGTTAGTATTTCAATCATTTTTCCCCCATTTATTCATATGACATTTGCCACAATACCAATATATGCCATCGCCATATACTAAATCTTCACCCTTGCAGCTACAGCCACTCGGTTGATTTTTTTCTTTATATATAAGTTTATTATGTGGCGTTAATGTGTCGAAATGTGTTCCGACTTTAATTCGGTTTCTTTTGGTTTTATTTTTATATGACATTCTAACGCATTGGCCCAACAACAAAATAGAAATCCACTAGGTTTTCTTATACCTACTTCCCATTTAGATACTAAACCTCTAGCACAACCAATCATTTCATCAAGCCTTGATTGTGATAAACCTAGGTTTTTTCTGCGTTCTACAAATTGTGGTATAACTGTGTCAAAAAATATACCTAGTTCTTTATTAGACATAGCTTTTAATATCTGAATATAGTTCGGTTTGTCAAGCTACGCTAAAACCATTGGGGGAGCAAATTAAGCGACCATAGTGGACTGCTAGTTATGCTCCCTAATTCTACTATATACTTTCTTTGTAGGCAATATACTACCTCTGAATAGCTAGTTCAGTTGAGTTCCGTAGAATGTTCTTAGTATTCACTAGCTTTCATTATAGTGAGTACTCTAACTGTTTTATTTGGATCAGTTTTATCAGGACTAAGATATTTCATATCATTATCATAATAATCTATTTTCCAATTATATCTTTCTTTCTTAAAGTTAAATGCACCAAAATCTTTTTCACCATAAGGGTTATTATCTTTAGTAAAGTTGCCAAAATATTTAACAGAAGCAAATACTTTTTCTTTATCTTTAAGATTTAAACTAGCAATGCCAGGTGTCATTACTAATTTGTTTTTAAGATTATGTTTTTTAAGCATATTACCAGTAAACATATCTTTGCGTAATTGATCATTTAGATCTGCTACTTTTTTAGCAGTAATTTGTTCTTCAGTCATCTGTTGTTCCTCCAATAGATTTCATTTCATGCTCATCTTCAAATTCTACTTTCTTTAATCTTTCTTCTAATTTTAAGATAGCATTTTCACATGAAACAAGTCTTGTTTGTACTTCAATAACAACATCTGCTATTTTTTTAGTAAAAGAATAATGAATGTCTTGTACTTTTTCATTTAGTTCTTGTACTTTGTCAAAATGTTCTAATCCAGTATATGTAGATTTTTCAGTCATCTGTCCTCCTGTTTGTTTAATTCTTTTTGAACATCACTAACACTCGGTATTAATTCATGTTCTAAATCTTCTCTTTTAGCATTATCCCATATGTCTACATTAGATTCACCATACTTTTTGATAAATTCTTCTCTTGTAGATTCTGCTGCATATTCGGTCATTTCTAAAAACCATGTACCTGTTTTACTCATGCTGTTTTTCCTTTCTTTGATTTACTATAATTTTCAATAGCATTATTAATCATTTCGGTTATTTTAGATATTGGTAGATGTTTATATATTTGGTCGTCAATCAATTCTAATAATTGACTGTTATCCATAGTTTTTATAGCTGGAATTTTCTTTTTAGCCATTATTTCCTCGCTTGTATGTAAACCATAGTAATACCCACTATTACTATTATGATTATGTCTATAATAGGCATTATCTTAAACTCGCTGTATATTCGTTAATCATGTCAGTAATCTGTTCATCTTCTTCCATAGAAGATACATAATCATACTTATCCATTAGTTCTCTATTAACAGCAGCTGCAATAGCACTTACATCTTCTTCACCATAATGTTTAATTATAAGTTCTGAAACTGTATTTTCAAAATCAAAGTCAGCTTTCGGCTCTGATTTAGGTGCAGCTTGTTTTGGTGTAAAAGCATGTAGATTGCCAAATATTTCACCAGTTGTTGGATCCCATATATTGCCATCATCATCTACATTAAATACTCTTTTCTTTAATTTAGATAATCCTTTTAATTTGCGTTCCATAACATTTAAGTCATAGATATCGCCCATAGTCTTTGCAAAGTCATCTGATATAAATAGTCTGTAATACCAAACACCTTTACGTTTAGCAGCTCTATATAGTTTACTATTCAGTAATGTGCTGCCAATCCACATACCTGATCTCCATGTAGTTCTAATCATATTTACCTCTTTCGGTTCGGTTAACATAACCTGGCATTACCACTGGATTGTGGTTATTTTAAGTTATTTTTTACCATAAGAAACGCGAGCCGAAGGCTCGCGAAAATTTTTATAAAATCCCAACTATGCGTAAGCTGGGATTAATTCAGAAGATATAGTGCCATCTTCATTATCTAAAGGTCTTTCAAGTTTACCATGGTTTTTATTATACCATTCTTTAGTTTCTTGAAGTTTTTTATTATGTATTGATGTTCTTTTCTCATCTGACATATTATCTTGTTTTACAGGATTTTTAGCTTGGTATGGTTGCCAAACTTCGCCTGTTTTCTCAAGGTAATAATCTAAATGAGCTTTTAGTCTATTGAACAGTATATCAAATTGAAATTCTCTAGCTTTTAATTGAGTTTCTAATTGATCTAATTTAACAGCGTCAATTTCTTGAAACTGTGCTTTAAGACCTAATGAAGTCAAGCTAGAAGAACTACCTTTTTTAGATTTAAAATAGTTAATTCTATTAGTAGTTGCTGTAAGCATTTTCTCTACAATAGCTAATCTATCAGCCATTTTGCTGATTGTGCTATTCATAGTAATTGAAAAATCAAGTAAACCAACATCATAGCTTTCACCAGCTTTGTTGATATCCATGACCTCACAATTAATTTGATGATCATATTGTAGTTGTAATGCATTGATAGTATTTTGATATATAGTAGTCATTGTGTAACTCCTTTTGTGTTACTATTTGTTTGTGAGCTTTTCTCACAGTCTTGCAAAGCAAGAGAGCAGCTTAGATAATCTTAGTCAACACCATCATATAAGGATAATCGTTCGTGGACAGAGCGTGAAACGCTCGTGGATCCATGAACTATTATATTCAAGCAAATGCGTGTTTACTTGGATTAGCTTAGCTGTTATCATGTTTATTAGACATAAGAGATTTATTTATTTTTCTCACTATTACTAATATCCATATTAACATAATTATTATTATTATACTCATTCTTACCTCTATTCACTTAATTCATCTTTTATCCCCTATACACCTCTCACACTAGCCCAGATCGAAGCCCGTTAGGGTGCAGACCTTGGCTGCACTTTAGCAAGAGCTGGAACAAGCTACATATCATCACAGGTATACGAATATGCTTGACATGATTTTATCAATGATTACAATTATCCAACGGAGGCGTGATGACGGATAATAATGATTTAACAGATAAACAAAAGGCACTTGTCGATACCATCGTATCAACAGGGTGCAGTATTGTAGAAGCAGCAGAAAAGGCTGGTTACTCAACGAAAATCAGTAGAGATAGTGCAAGAGTAAGTGCATCTCGTACACTACGACTTCCAAAAGTACAAAAGTACATGATGGAATGTGTGTCAAGAACGATAGGTCTAGGTGCAGTAACAGCAAGTAGTAAGTTAGTACAACTGAGTGAATCAGCTAGAAGTGAATACGTGCAGTTAGAAGCTAGTAAGGATATACTAGACAGAGTTGGGTTACGTACACCAGACAGAGTTAATCACCAAGTAGTCGGAGATATAAAGGTTAGTATCGATCTTAGCTAGACGAGAGGGTGGGGGTTAAAAACTACAGGTGTGTAGTAGTGATATATGTCATACACACAACAGAGTTAAAAAAAGTAAATCAAATGTGCGTAGACAAATATATTTCTAAGATTTAAGGTAAATAGTCTTAAGACATAAACCAAGAGAGGGTTTCTCTCATAGCCTTGCAAGGCAAATAGAAGGATAGAATATGGCTAAAAGAGGATTATACGCTAATATAAATGCTAGAAAAAAGGCTGGTACATCTAGACCTAAGTCTAAGAGTACAATATCAGCCAAATCTTATGCCAATATGAAAGCTGGATTTCCTAAAAAGAAGAAAAAGTAGTGTCTACCCCAGCCTGGCAACGAAAAGAAGGGAAGAATCCTAAAGGTGGATTAAATGCCAAAGGTAGAGCTAGTTATAATAGAGCTACTGGTGGCAATTTAAAAGCTCCTACCAAAAAAAAGGGGAGCAAAAGAAGAAAATCATTCTGTGCAAGAATGAAAGGTATGAAAAAAAAGTTAACTTCTGCAAAAACAGCAAGAGATCCTGATTCTAGAATTAATAAATCATTAAGAGCATGGAATTGTTAGTAAGTGAATTGAAATAATTTTTTATTTCTAATATAGTTGTAGTTTACCCTAAAAAAATTTATAACAAGAAGGAATGAAAACTATGACTATTGATGATTTGACGAATGACATGAAGCTACTTCAAGAAGAAGTAAAAGATATTAAAGAAATAAATAAAGTATTGATGAATAAATTAGATAAGGCCTATGAAGATAGAATAATGTTGCGTAGTCAAGTTTTAAAGTCTAAAGTAAATACAGAAAGTGAGGTCAAAAATGCCTAAAGTTGGTAAAATGAAATTTCCATATACTGCTGCTGGAAAGAAAAAAGCAAAAGAAACAGCAAAGAAAAAAGGAATGAAAGTTGTCAAGCAAAGCAAAAAGAAAGGGTACTAGAGTAGAGAACGAAATAGTAAAACTCTTCCAAGCTGAAGGGTTTAATGCTAGACGACAACCTTTATCTGGTGCTATTCAAGCATTTCCTCATGATGTTCAGGTATCTGATCTATTTGAGGGAACTAATATAGAAGTTAAAGCTAGAAAAAATGGCGAAGGCTTTGCCCAATTAGATAAATGGAAAGGATCTGCTGATTTATTAGTATTAAAAAGAGACTTTTCTAGTCCAATGGTATATCTTGATTGGGATTTATTTAAGGAATTTTTGTATGAGTATAGACAAAACAGACGAAGTAGTGAATCTGGAGAACAGACAACTGTTCAACATTTCTCTAGCAGAAAGACGGAAGCTAAGACAGATCGTAAAAAAAGTACATCTAAGATACCTTCCAGAGGATTTGATAACGGACAAGGAAGCAGACAAATTAATCGAAAGCCTTGGCCCAAAGATCAGAGAAAATTTGCTAAAAGTAGCGATAGACAAGAATCTAGTATAAATGGCACAGCTAAGTTACAAACCAGATGGCAATACCTTAAAGAACTTTCTAAAAGGTGATGAGTTTTTTAGAGGTTTACGAGGGCCTGTAGGAAGTGGCAAGTCTGTCGCTTGTTGTATTGAGGTACTTAGACGCGCTCTCCAACAAGAAAAAAATTCACAAGGGAAAAGAAAAAGTAGGTGGGCCGTTATTCGGAACACTAATCCGCAACTTAAAACGACTACTATCAAAACATGGTTAGACTGGTTTCCTGAAAACGAATGGGGTGTATTCTCATGGTCAGTACCTTATACGCATAGAATAAATGTAGGTGAACTAGAATTAGAGGTCATATTCTTAGCTTTAGATAGACCTGAAGATGTTAAAAAGCTTTTATCATTAGAACTAACAGGAGTATGGGTAAATGAAGCCAGAGAACTTCCTAAGAGCATTGTAGATGCTTGTACTATGAGGGTAGGTAGATACCCAAGTATGCGTGATGGTGGTGCATCTTGGTATGGAGTTATTGCAGATACTAACGCACCAGAAGAAGATCATTGGTGGCCTATTATGGCTGGTGATGTACCAGTACCAGATCATCTCTCAAGAGATGAAGCTCTAATGTTAGTTAAACCTGAGAACTGGAATTTTTATACGCAACCAGCAGCACTATTAGAAGATAAAAATAAAGATGGAACATTAAAAGGATATAAAGATAATAAAAAATGTGAGAACAAAAAAAATCTTACAGAAAAATATTACAACAATATTATTAAAGGTAAGATGAAAGGGTGGATAGATGTTTATGTAATGAACAAACTAGGATCTTTAGAAGAAGGTAAACCAGTATATCCTAACTGGAATATGGAAATACATTTATCTAAAGAAGATTTAGAGCCAGCTCAAGTACCAGTATTTATTGGTATTGACTTTGGACTGACACCAGCCGCAGTCTTTGGTCAAAAGCTACCTAATGGTAGATGGTTAATACTACAGGAGTTAGTATGTTTTGATATGGGTATAGCAAGGTTTAGTGAATTACTTAAACATGAGATAGCAAAGAACTATAGAACGCAAGATATTGAAGTATATGGCGATCCGGCAGGAGATTTTAGAGCTCAAACTGATGAAACAACACCATTTCAAATACTGCGACAAAATGGCATAATGGGTAAACCTACTCATAGTAATGATGTAGCTTTAAGAATAGAAGCTGTTGAAACCTCATTAGCTAGATTAATAGAAGGATCTTCTGGTTTTTTAGTAGATCACAGATGTATAAATCTTAAAAAAGGTTTTAATGGTGGTTATTTCTATAGAAGAATGCAGACTTCAGGCGATAGATATGATGAAAAACCTATGAAGAATAGATATTCCCATGTTCACGATGCACTACAGTATTTATTACTAGGTGCTGGTGAAGGTAAACAGTTAATAGCTGGAAAAGCTAAAAGTCCAACAGTTGTTAAAACTAGAGGTTGGAGTATATTTGGTGATAAAAAAAGAAGAAGTGTATGGCAAAACAGAATGAATGGTTAGTATATTTCTACGAAAATAGAGATTATCATAGGCATACTAAATTTTTTAAAAAAGGTTTTAAACATTGTGGAGTAATGGGTTATGATCCTGAAAAAAAAATATGGATAATATCAGAATACTTATTCGGTAAATTAAATATAGAAATACTAAATGAAGAAGAAGTAGATAAAATATTTAGATTAATACAAATGAAGAATGGACACATATTAAAAGTGCCAATACAAGATAAAATATCTAAGTTTCCTGTTATTATGGGATCATGGATTAAAGAGCATAGCTGCGTTAGTTATGTTCAACGATTAATAGGCTGGTCTAGGTTTTGGATATTTACACCTAATCAGCTATATTGTGCGTTGAAAAAGAATGGAATGTGTGAAATAGAACTATAATTATGGGTGCATTTCAAAAGCCAAAGTATAGAGAAACTGCTGCAGACAAAGCAGTTAGAGAAGATATTGAAAGAAGAAGGCAAGAAGAATTAAAAACTCAAGCTGAGCTTGAAGCAAAAGAAAAAAAATTAAAAAAAAGAAAAGCAAAAGGAATGGTTGGTATGAGATCATTATTCTCAAGAGCTGGTGGGAAAGGATTTTTTCATGAAGGTAAAGAAATCTAAAGAAAAAGAAAAAATTAAATTAAATAAATTAGGTTATCCAGTTAATGATCCTTATGGTTTAATAGCAGCTTTTGTAAATGTTATTCCACCTATGACAGTATTTGGTAAAAACAATGAAAGAAAGAAAATATAATGAGTAGTGAAGGCTCAGTAACTCAAGCTGCAAATAATCAAAATCAACAAAATCAAAATCAAGCAACACAAATTGCTAAAGAAGTTAAAAAAGAAATTGGTTTAACAGCAGTAGGTGGTCTTGGTGGAAATAATCAAGGTTATATAGCAGCAAATGCTCCTAATCCATTAATGTATGGAGGTTATGCTTCTCAAGTAGCACAACAACAAATGGCTGATGCTGGACTTGGAACAGTTACACCTCAAGGAAGTTTTCAAAATATTGTAGGTAATCAAATTATATCTAGTACAGCGTCTATGATGGGTACTGGTATGGGTACTGGCGAACAAACAGTAATGGGCCAAATACCTATTTCTAAAAAAATGTTTGAACAACAAAAAAAAATACAAATGATTGCATCTGGAGCTATGGCTTTAGCTGGAATACCATTAATGGGTGCAGCTTTTGCTGAATATAATGCAAATAAATATTCAGATTATGTAGATAGTTTTAATAATACATTGCAAAGTTCTACTTCTATGGCATCACAAACACAAACAGGTAAATTTGATGGTAAAAGTTTTGATTCTAGTGCTGGAAGATATAGTACTGGAATAGTTGCAGACGATAAAGTACAACAGGCATTTGTAGATAAAGCAGCAGAAAGAAAACTTGCTTTAGCTAGAAAAAGTCAAGCAGTAACAAGTAATAGAAAATTATTTAATACAACTAAACAAACAATTACAGGAGCAATGGTATAATGGCTTTCATTCCAACAGCAGAAAAAAATATTTCTTCAGGATATACTGATGAGAAATTTCAAAGTTTTTTAAAAAAATATCAAGATGCAGAAACAATCTTTGATCATTGGAAAGATAAATATGAAGAAGCATATGAGTACACAATGCCTTCAAGAGAATCATTCTATGAAGAAACTATAGGTGAAAGACGTACTGATAAAATATTTGATGAAACAGCAGTAGTAGGAATACAAGAATTTGCTAGTAGATTACAAGCTGGTATAGTTCCTACATATGGAAGATGGGCAAATTTAGAAGCTGGATCAGAAATACCAGATGATCAAAAACCACAAATTAATGAAGCATTAGATGAAATAACTAAATATGTTTTTGAAGTATTAAGTGGATCTAATTTTAATCAAGAAGTACATGAAGCATTTATGGATTGTGCTATTGGTACTGGTGTTATGTTAGTAGAAGAAGGTGATGCATTAAACCCAGTTAATTTTACAGCTATTCCTTTACCTAAAGTTATGTTGAATAATGGGCCAAATAATAAAGTAGATACAGTATTTAGAAAAAGACAAATACCTTATAATCAACTTATGGCTGCATATCCAAAAGCAGAAATGTCTGAAAAAATGTTTCATGCTATAGAAAAAAATCAAGGTAAAAAAGCAACTATAGTAGAAGGTGTTTACAAAATTTATGAAGAAGCAAATACAGAAAAATTTAAATACTGTGTTGCTTGTATGAATGAAGAAGAAATAATTTTTGAAAAAGAGTTAGATGGAATTGGTAGTAATCCATTTATTGTATTTAGATGGAATAAAGGATCAGGAGAAGTTTATGGTCGTGGCCCTGTCTTTAATAGTATGGCTGCAATTAAAACAACTAATCTTACAGTAGAATTAATATTACAAAATGCACAAATGAATATTAGTGGTATTTATACTTATGAAGATGATGGTGTTGTTAATCCTGATAATATAAATCTTGTGCCAGGTGCTTTAATTCCAGTAGCTCCAAACAGTAGAGGTCTTACACCTTTAGCTGGAGCTGGTAGATTTGATGTAGCACAGTTAATATTATCTGACATGAGACAAAATATTAAAAAAGCTTTATACATGGAAACACTTGGTAGACCAGAAGGTACTCCAATGTCAGCAACAGAAGTAGCAGAAAGAATGGCAGATCTATCAAGACAGATTGGATCTTCTTTTGGTAGATTACAAGCTGAGTTTGTTACACCATTACTTCGTAGAGTAATTAGAATATTATCTAAACAAGGTAGAATAAATATACCTAAAGTTGATAATAGAGAAGTTAAAATAATTGCTACATCACCATTATCACAATCACAACATCAACAAGATGTGGCTGTAGTTAATAATTTTAATGCTATATTAGCTCAAACATTTGGCCCACAAATTCTTAATATGATTGTTAAACAAGATGAAGTAGCTAGATATTTAGCAGAAAAATTAGGATTACCAGAAAAATTAATTAGAGATCCTCAAGAGCAACAAGCATTAATTCAGGAGTTGCAAAACATGGCACAACAGTCTAATGTAGCAGCAGATGAGTTGGGAATCCCTAGTCAACAGCCGCAAAGACAATAATTCACAAGATACAAGTGAAATAGATAGAATATTTGCGTCTGTATTTTCTAATCCTGATGGAAAAAAAATATTAGAATTTTTTGATATAACAATTAATAATATTACATTAAATCCTAATGCAGAAGATAGGGTATTGTGGCATTTAGAAGGTCAACGATTTATGCTGCAACAAATTAAACTTAGAATAAAGCGAGGTAAAGAATGGCAGAAGAAGAAGTAGTTACACAACCAACAGAACAAACTGAACAAACTGAGAATAGTAAACCAGATTATGTTCAAGATAAATTTTGGAATAAAGATTTAAATGAAATTAATATTGAAGAATTATCTAGTAGTTATAATTCTTTAGAAAAAAAATTAGGAGCAAGAACAGAAGATTTATCTAAACAAATTAGAGAAGATATATCTAATGAAGTTAAGGCTAATGTTCCTGAAAAATATGAATTAAAAATGCCTGAAATACCAGAAAACGTACAAATGGATATTAATGCTGAAATGCCTTTATTAAAATGGTGGGAAGAAACTGCAAGAGAAAAAGGTTTATCTCAAGAAGAATATAATAAAGGAATAGAAGCATTTGTTAATAATGAAGTTTCAAATTTACCTGATGTAGATAGTGAAAAAGAATTATTAGGAGATAATGCTAATGCAAGAATAGAAGCTGCTGATTTATGGAGTAAAAAAAATTTAACAAAAGAATCTTATGAAGCTATTGCTAATTTTGCTACTACAGCTAATGGAGTTAAAGCATTAGAAGAAATAATAAAACTTAATAAAGATGCTCCTATGCCTACTGTTGAAACAGCTATTGAAGCTGCTCCTAGTTTAGATGATTTACGATCTATGATGAAAGATCCTAGATACTGGAAAGATGGAGATAGAGATCCAGCTTATATTGCAAAAGTAGGTAATTTGTATGAAAAGTATTACGGAAGTCAGAAGGCGAGTTAAAGCTACTTGGCGTGATGCTCAATCATTCGCTGAATGGCTTGATCCTTTAGAAGCAAAAAAACTTAAACCAGCTATTAATTATAGTGAAGGTTATGTTTTAAAAGATGATGATGATACTTTAATTTTATATATGACCTATAATGATACAGACATAGGTGATACTTGTGTAATTCCAAAAGAAAATATTGTTAATATTTGTGAGTTGAAAAATAGCAAAAAAAGTGTCAGTAAAGCTTAAATAGACCTTTAAAAAGACAATAGGCCTTTATAAGACAACCTTATTTAGCTTTTTCAAGATAATCTACGAACAAAAGCAAACACGGAGGTAAAATGTCTGCTACTATAACTAATGCTTTTATCACTCAGTTCGAAGCTGAAGTGCATATGGCATATCAAAGACAAGGTAGTAAGTTCAAAAACCTAGTGCGTACTGTAAATGGAGTAAGTGGAGAATCTGTCAAATTCCAAAAAGTTGGAACTGGCGAAGCATCTACAAAAGCTCGTCACTCAGAAGTTGTGGCAATGAACATTAGTCATACTAATGTAACTGCAACTCTAGCTGACTACTATGCTTCAGATTATGTTGACAAACTAGATGAGCTTAAAACCAATATTGACGAAAGAAGTGTAATTGCAAATAATGCAGCTTACGCTTTAGGTAGAAAAACAGATAGCATCATAACTGACGCTATGAGCTCAGCTACTACTCTAGCAAATAATGCTGGAGCAAGTGGTGGATCTCCAGCTACTGACATGAATATTGACAAGTTTAAAGAAATGCAAGAATTATTCGGTACTAATAGTGTGCCTGATGATAACCAAAGATATTGGGCAATCGGTCCAAGTCAATGGGCTGATCTTTTAGCTGACGATCAATGGACTAGAGCCGAGTATATCGGAACTGCAGAACTTCCTTTTTCTGGTATGAATTATACTGCAAAAAGATTCTTAGGTTTCTTAACATTCGTTCATTCTGGTTTAGATACTTCTGGCTCAACAGATAGACACACTATTTGTTGGCACAAAACATCTATGGGTTTAGGTGTGGGATCAGAAGTAAGAACAGAAGTAAACTATATACCTGAAAAAGTTGCTCATTTAATGACTTCATACTTAAGTATGGGATCAATTATGATTGACACTAATGGTATTAGAGTACAAAAGTGTGCTGAATAGCAGAGAGGAGAATTAATTATGGCTTATGAATTAGCAAATCCAATTAAAAAAATCTCTCAGATGGGTGATTCCAATTCAATGTGGTATTACACAGATGGCGATGCTATTGGTACTATTGATAATGATGATTACTTTATCTTATCACATAAAGAACTAAGTGCTGGAGATATTATTATTGTAAATAGTGGTGGATCAAACGCAGTTGTAGATATATTAATTGTATCTGTAGATGATGGTGGATCTAACTTAAATACAGTAATACTAGCATAACTATATTATATGGAGGGGGGAATTTTTCCCCTCTCTATTTTTTATTAAAATGGCAGTAACAAAAGTAGATATAGCTTCAAGAGCTTTAGTAATGATAGGAGCTAATCCTATTTCATCATTTACTGATGATACTACAGAAGCTTTAGTTACAAATACAATATATGAAGAAGTAGTTGAATCTACATTAACTAGACATAATTGGAGATTTGCAACAGGACAACAACAGTTATCTTTGTTAGCAGATGCTCCTACTGGTAGATTTGAATATGCTTATCAAATACCTTCTAATCCTGAATGTTTAAAAATATTATCAGTAACTTCTAATGATGCATTATTACGATACCATAGATACGAAGATAAAATATATTTAGATGGTTTTGGATCATCAACAACAGTTATTATGGATTATGTATTTAGACAAAGCGAAGATCAGTTTCCCCCACATTTTAGATTAGCAGTAGAATATAAACTAGCTAGTATTTTTGGTGGATCAGTAGCAAGAGATGCAGCACTTGTTAGAGAGTTTGATCAATTAAGTGAAAGACAATTATTAATTGCAAAAAATACTGACTCCTCAGAAACTACAACTAAAACACTTTCTACTAATAGATTTATAACAGAAAGAAGAAGCAGTCGTAGTGGACTTGTAGTCAGTTAATGCCTAGAAAAATTAGACAAGTATATACCAACTTTTCTTCAGGAGAAATTAACAATCTCCTTAATGCAAGAACTGACGCTAAAGCATATTTTGAAGGTGGTAAACAAGTACGCAACTGGTATTTATTAGATGAAGGTGGAGTAATGCGTAGACCAGCTACTGAGTATATGGCTACAATGCCTGCCGAATGTAGAATAATGCCATTTGTATTTTCTAATGATGAAGTAGCAATATTTGCACTATCTAACAATCGGTTAGATGTTTATTCTAGTGCTGGAGCTGTTATTCAAAGCAATATTACATCAAATTGTAATTGGACAACAGCTCAATTATTTGAAGTAAATTTTGCACAATTTGGAGATACAGTTTTTTTATGTCATAGAGATAATCCAATAAGAAAAATTACAAGAACTTCTGCAAGTACATTTAGTGTTGCAGCTTATGCTTTTGAAGAAGATGATAGTGTAACTGTAAATGGTATTAATAAAACTACACAACCATTTTATAAATACGCTGATAGCACAATAACAATAACACCTGGAGCAACTACTGGAAACAGCGTAACTTTAACTGCTAGTGCAGATTCTTTTGTATCAGGACATAATGGAACATATTTAAAAATTGGTGGTAAACAAGCAAAAATTGTTGGTTATACAAATCCAACTACAGTTACTGCTACTATATTAGAAGCATTACCTAACACAGATGCTAATGCAGATTGGCAAGAACAATTAATATCTGCTGTTAATGGTTATCCTCAAGCTGTATCTTTTCACGATAATAGATTATGGTTTGCTGGTGTAAGAGATAATCCAGCTGCAGTTATTGCTAGTCAAATTGGAGGATATTTTAATTTTGATTTAGGTACTGGTTTAGCTAATGAAGCTATTAATGTTGCTATTGCAAGTGATACTGTAAATGAAATTAGACATATGATTTCATCTCGTAACTTACAAATATTTACTGATAGTGGAGAATATTATGTACCTGTATCATCACAGTCTGCTGCTATTACTCCTAGTAGTATAGCTTTTTTAAGACAAACACCTTATGGAATTAATAGAGCAGCACCAATTCCTTTTGATGGAGCTTCTATGTTTAGTCAAAAGAATGGTAAATCAGTAAGAGAATATGTATTTTCAGATATTGAACAAGCATATAGATCTACAAGTGTATCTGTATTAGCTTCTCATTTAATTGATTCTCCTAAACAATTATCTATGATGACAGGTAATGAAACTAAACCAGAACAATTTGCATTTTTTTTAAATAGTGGAACTGATGAAGATGGTAAACTTGCAGTTTTTCATTCTATTCGTGATGAAAAAATTGCTGGTTGGACTATGTGGGAAACACAAACAGGAGATAAATTTCATAGTATTACTGCATTAAATGATAAATTATTTGTAATAGTTAAAAGAGTTGTACCTAGTGGTACTAAATATTTATTAGAAAGATTTGCTAATGATGATTCAATTACTCTTGATTGTTCTACTACTACAACAGTATTTCAAAAAGGAACACCATTAGTTAAAGGAGGAAGTCAAGCTACTGATCAAAACACTTTAGTTGTTGATGGTTTTAGTACTGCTCCACAAATACAAGAAACATTTACAATAGCTGGAAATGCAGCAGAATATACTATTACTGCTGTATCTGCTGGAGCTTCTCAACACACATTAACATTAGATAAAAATCTTCAAGCTGTACCAGCCGATAATGCAGTTATTACAATAGTAGATGGATTTTTACATACAGTAAATGCTATTTACGAAAACACAGATAAAGTATTTGCAGTATATGGTAATGGATCTTTAGGTGAATTTACAATTGATTCTAATAGTAGAATAACATTAACTTCTGCACCATTTCCTACTGGAGTAAGAGTTGGATTTAACTATACACCTATTTTAGAAACAATGTCTGTAGATAAAGAAATAGATACTGGCCCATTAACAGGTCAACCAAGACGAGTTAATAAAGCTATTGTAGATATATCTGGTGGTTTAGATATTACATTAAAAGCACAAGATTTAAATTCTAAAGAATTAGTAATACAACAAGCTGGATTTACTTCTGGTACAGATATAACTCCAGTTACAGAAAAAAAAGAATTTAATTTTTTAGGTTATAGTAAAAATCCTACAATTACTATTAGCCAAAACGATCCATTACCATTAAAGGTATTAGGAATAGCTATGGAGATACAATTCGCATGAGTGGAATGGAAGCATCAACATTATTTGCAATTAGCCAAGGCGTACAAACAGTTGGTCAAATACAAAGTATTCAAGCACAAAGAGCAGCTTTAGCTAGAGAAAATTATAGAATTGAAACAGAAAAAAGATTAGCAAGAATGCAAGCTCTTGAAGCAGAAAATAGTAGAAAAGAAGAAGCAAATCGACAATTAGCACAAAATGCAGCATTTCAATCTATTGCTGGTTATTATGATGATAGTATGAGTTTTTTAAATATTAATAAACAAGTAGAAAAAAACATGAATAAAGATGTAGCTAATATTCGTTTAATGGGAAAACAAGTACAAAATAAATATGGAAGTATGTTATTTGAAAATCAATTAAAATCTAAAGATATAGTCTTTGGTGGTTATACAACTGTAATAGCAGAATTAACAAGTGGCTATAGAACATACAAAGACTTAAAGGGATAATGGCTTTAACAACAGGTAAAAGAACAACTACAGTTACTCCTAGCGCAACAGCTAGTAGAATGGGTATTGTACCAGCGTATGGTGGAGATCCAATAACTGCTGGAGCAAGTGCTTTAGGAGAAGCATTAAGTGAAGAAGTAAAAAGAGCTGCAGTTTTAGAAGAAGAAAAATGGAAAGCAAAATTTAGTATTGATACATATAAAGCTCTTAATGAATTTGCATTAAAAAATAAAAATAATCCTTTAGGATTTACTACTAGCACTGATGCCTATGTAGATGAGTTAGTAGCTAATGCACCTAATAAATATAAAGGTTGGTCACAAAAATATGCTGGTATGATGGCTGCAAGATTAGGTCAAGGAATAATAAATAATCATTATATTAATAATCAACATGAAGCAATAAATCTTAATATGGAAGATGGAGCTATGTGGTTAAGTAATGCAGTTAATCATTTAGAAAATATTAATTATGCAGAATGGGATCAAAAAATGTTTGATAGTCATTTAGCAGAATTTTCAGAAAAATATGTTTCTTATGAAAATATGTATAATTCATTAGATCCTGAATTACGAAGATCATATAGTTTATTAGAGCCAGAAGTTTGGAAAAGAAAACATCAATTAGCTTTTGAACAAGCAAGATTAAATTCTAAACATAAAGCATTAATAGAATCTGCAGCATTAATAGATAAAGAAGCTCTTACAGGCAAAGATGAAAATGGTGATGGAGTTATATATAAATCTACTGGCGTAGAAGGTGAATTATCTAACGTGCAAATTGCTTTAAATACAATTACTTCAAATATGGATAAATATATTAATAATCCTAAAGTAGATGATTTAGATGGTTTTAGTACATTAGGAGATACGCTTACTGAAGAAAGAGAATTATTAAAAAATAACAGTTTAGAATTTGCAAATAATTTAAAACAAAATTATGACATACAACAAAACAAATTAAAATCTATAAATGAAGTAGAATATAACAGAAATATAGATTTTTTATTTAATAATGTAAGTCAACCCGGAACTAATTTAACAGATCAACAATTAAATAATCAATTAAATGCTTTAAATGCAACTACAGCAGATAGAGAAAAAATTACAAAACAAAATAAAGCTAAAAATATTATTGGTAAGTTTTCTACTTTAACATATAATTCTAATCCTGATGCACAAACATATTCATATAATGGTGAACAATTAAATTTTAATGCTTTTAATTCTAATTTATTTCACGATTCAATAACACAAACATTAACAGTATTAGCTGCTGAAGGTATTACTGATTATACATATGATGATATAAAATCACAAATTATTGATCATCATGTATTTAGTCTTACAGGAAAAAATCCACAAGAATTAACTTTTTCTTATGATTTTGCAAGTGGACAAGCAAGTGAAGATTTTAATTTATTAAAAAATTATGCAGTTAATATGGGAATAGTACCAAAACCTTTAACAACTTTTATTAATCAAAATTATTCAGAAGCTAGATTAAATTTAAATATAAAAGAAAATAGAGATGTATTAGTAGAAATGGCTGGTATGCTAAGTGTATTACAAGAAACACCTTATGCTAAAGCTCTTGGTATAGATGGAATTACAGCAGAAGATCAAATATTACTTACACAATTTTATAAAGATTATAGACGTAATTTTGATGTTAATGCAAAAAGAAGTGAAGGTATGCAAGGATCATCATTTATACAAGAAAATGATTTTGTAAAAAATTGGTTTGAAATTAGAAATGAATATCAAGGTGATAAATCAGATAAAATTTTAACTTTATTTGGTAATAGAATAAATGAAATTGGAGATGATGTATTAGATAATATACTTACAGATACAATAGATAAATCTACATTATATATATTTGGTGTTAATTTTGGAAACATATCTAGTCCTTTAACTTCTGAAGAAACAGTTAAACCATTAATAGATGTACCTATACTTAGATGGTTTAAAATAAATGATACAGAAAGAGCTGATTTAAATTTACAATTAGGCGTACAAAGATTTAAAGAAGTATTACCAGATTATTTAGTTAACTATTATAAAGCAAATAATATAAGTGAAAGAGATTTAGCATTAAGAACAACAAGAGAAATAGAAAATGATATTGGTCAAATTATACAGTATGTGTTTAGTGATCTTAATAGTCTTGGGTATGGGTTTGAATAGTATGGCAGATTTAGTTTTAAAACCAATAATGCAAGAATACGGTGGATACATGACAGAAGATGAAATTAAAACTGACATGGTAAAAACAATACAAAATCGTATTATGGGTATGGATGAAATGACAAGAAATCAATTAGGTATTACAGAAGATTTTTTAGATGATACAAATTTATTTTCTTTAATAGATAATAAACAAATACGTTTTGTATATGATGATAGATCAAGCGCTACACAACCTACATATTTTATTAAAGCAGATATAGATGGTAGTGGATTATATTATGATATACCAAATCCTAATGCTGATTCATCATATGCACCTTATGATATGTCTGGTAGTAAACCAGATTATTTAGAATCATCACCAGATAAATTAAGAGAACAAGCATATTTAGATGAATGGAATAGTGGATTTGAAGAAAGAAAAAAAGGATATGATAGTAAAGGTTTAGGCAGCACAAGAAGAAAAATTGCAGAATTTACAAGATTTAATTTATTTAAATTAACAAATGACATACACAATTTTGGTAAAGAACAAGCAGAAAATATCGCATCAGTAATACCTGGCTTAGAATATAGTTATGATAATTGGGAAGAACAATCACAAAATGTTTTAAAAAGAATAAATGAATCTGAATCTTCTAATAGAAAATTACAATTACAAGATACAGATACAATGTTTAATTATATTTTTGATCAAGAAGAAAGTGGATTATTTAAACCTAATGCATATGAAACAATAACAGGTAATGGTGATTGGACTATAGGTATGGGTTTATCTTTAAATGATACAACTGTTAAAAATGCATTAATAGAAAAAGGATATAATATTGATAAATTAATAAGTGGAGAAGATGTAATAAAATACGAAGATAGTAAAGAAATATTTAATACTAAAATTACTGAAGCTCAAACAATAGCATTACAAAAAATGAAAAATTTAGGTGTAGATATTACAGGTCCAAAAAATTCTTATTTACTTATGGCATTAACCGATATGCAATTTCAAGGATCTTATCTTGGTCCAGCATTTACAGAAGCATTAGCTAATTTTATAAAAACAGGTGATGAAAAATATTTAGGTAGTTTTTCTGCATATAATGAAGATGGAACAGTTTTAAGAAAAAAAGATAAAGGTTATGGTACAAGAGAAGTTACTATACTAGGTGAATTATATAATGATGGTTTAGCAGCTAAAGAAGATAATAAAAGTGGAATATATATAAGAAATCAAAAAAGAGCTGATTTAATTTTAAGTTGGTCAAATGGACAATACACAAATTTAGTTAAAGATAGATAATGCCTGAAATAAATATTGGTACAGGTAGAACATTTCTTACACATAGAGAAATTAAACCAGTAGATGAAACATCATTTTTAGAAGGTTTTAAAGATGCTGCTATAAATATTGGTAGAGGTTGGTCAGATGAAAATACGTTAGGTCTTGCTACTTTGTTTGTTGCAAAAAATGTAATGAATGAAAATAAAGATTATGAATATAATTCTGAATATAATGTTCTAGCTGATCCACAATTAGAAGGTTTAACAGATTACTTAGGTAATTTTATGCATAGTAATAGTGCAGAACACACAAAACATTTAATAGAAAGATTTTATAAAAAACAAAAACAAATTAATGGATCACCTTCTTATATGATTGGAAGAATATTAGGAGGATTAACAGATCCTTCAAGTTTATTTGCTTTTACAAAAGGTGGTAGATATTTATTAACTGGTAGTAGATTAAAAAGAAGTGCTGGTTTTGGTGGTATAGTAGCTGCTGAAGAATCTTCTAAAAGATTATTAACAGATGAAAGACCACTTGCAGACACATTATTAATAAGTGCTGGTGGTTTTATTATACCAGCTATGTTTCCTAGTTTACCTGTTACTGCTGGAAAAAAATTTGATAAACTAGCAGATACATTAGATGAAGCAGATGATATTATATTTAACAGTAAATATACTGCTGGAGCTGCAGCACCTAAAGGAAGTAAACTAAAAACTGAAACTGAATTACAAGCAGAAAATAAAATACAACCTACTGGATTAGGTATATTTGGTGAACAAGGTCCATACAATCCTTTGTTTAGAGTATTAAAAAATGGATCTAGTAATGCTCAAGAAATGATAGAAAGTATTTTAGAAGGAGCATTATATCAAATTAAAAACTTTAAAGGTGGAGTTACAGGACAAAGTATAGAAAGAAATATTTATAAAAGATATGTTCCTACTGTTCTTGCAGCAACTAAAAAAGTAGAATCTGCATACAATAAATATTTACAACGTAGTGGTGTAAACCAACAAGGTTTTTTAGAAAAAAACTTTGATAAAAAATTTACTAATAATAAAAAAGTAATGTCACCAAAAGAATTTAGAGAATCTATATGGGATTATAGATTTGGAAAAACAGATGTAGAAGATGAAGTAATAGAAGCATCTAAAGGATTAGATGATTTTTATAAATCTATTGGTGGAGAATATGATGAACTAAAAATAGTACAAAGTTATATTAATAGTCAAATAGATGCTGTTAAGTTTTTTATTAAAAGAACTAAAAACAAAACAAAAAAACAAGATTTAAATATTAAATTAGAAAAACTACAATCTAGATTAGAATATGTAAATAAATACGGATCTCTTAAACAAGATAAATATACAAATATTATGTTTAAGAAAGATCAAATAACTGCAAGATTTGACGAATTTAGTGCTGTATTAACAAGAGCATTAAGAGAAAAAAATCCAGCAATAAGAGAAGATGAGATAGATGATATAATAAAAAGTTTTAAAGAATATCAACCATACATAGAGTTTGAAAATATAGCACAAAAAATAAGACTATTATCAAAACATAATAGCGCAAAATTTGACAGAGAATTAGTTGAAACGCAATTAATGAATAAAGTAGATAGAGTGTCTGCTAGATTTATGAGTAGAAAATTAAATATTGATTATAGATTATTAGCTGATGCTGGTTTTATTGAAAAGGATATAAATATATTAAAACGAATTTATTATAATCAAACAATACCTGATATTGAAATATCAAAAGTATTCGGTGATCCTATGGGATATGGTGCTAATTATCAAAAAGGTAATAAAGTAGGCATGAAACAAATAGCTGATGAATATGACGATATGATTGATAATGCAGTTAGTGCAGCAGAAAAACAAAAATTAATTAAACAACGTGATGAAATATTAGACGACCTTGATGCTTCTATTGGATTAGTAAGAGGTACTTATGGATTACCACAAGATCCAAATAGAACATTAAGTAGAGGTATTCGTATAGGTAAATTATATAATGCTATGACTATGCTTACTGGTATAGCACAAACAGTAGATGTAGCTAGATTAGTAATGATTAATGGTATGGGTAAAACTTTTAAAATGTCTTGGGAAGTTATGACAGGTGGTTTTGCTAAAGAAACTATTAAGATGAGTAAAAATACAACACAACTAGGTGGAGAAGCTATTGATATGGCAACAAGTCAAAGAGCTATGTCTATGTATGGAATGGACGATGCATTTGGTGTTTTTAATAAATTTGAAAGAGGAGTAAGTGGAGTAGGTAATTTATATTTTACATTTTTAAATTTATCTAATCCTTGGAACACAGGTGTTAAAACAGTAGCTGGTATGTTTAATGGAGCAAGAACATTAGAAGCAATAGAAGCATTAGTTACTGGAGGTAAAATAACAAAAGTGAATTTAGCAAGATTAAAAAATCTTGGAATAGATGATCAAACTGCTAAAATTATATATCAACAATATAAAAAACATGGATACGGTAAAAATGCTAATTCATGGAGTAGTGTTGGAGATCAATATAAATTAATGAGAGTAGCAAATACAGAATCATGGGATCAAACACCTGAAGCAATTAAAGCAGCAGATATATTTCATAGTGCTATTGGTAAACAAGCTAGAATAGATATTGTTACTCCAACTAAAGGTGATGTACCATTATGGGCAAATACTGAACTTGGTGGAGTTTTATTACAGTTTAAAAAATTTGGTATAGCATCTACTCAAAGAATGTTAATGCGTGGTTTACAAGAAAAAGATATTAATTTTTTAAATGGTGTTATGTTATTAATGGCTGCTGGTGCTATGGTAGACGCATTTAGACAAAAAGCATTTAATAGAGATTATTCTAAAAAACCTACTGGTCAAAAAATTGTAGATGCATTTGATAGATCAGGATTAGGTGGTATTTTTTCTGATATTAATAATGCTATTGAAAGATTAGGAAATAATGAAATAGGCTTAAGACCATTGTTAGGTGCAAAAAAACCCTATGGAACATATAGAGATTTGTTTAATAATCCTGTACCAGATGTATTAGGCCCTAGTGCTAGTCAATTAGCTAATATAGGAGATATAGCTTGGACATGGGGTACAGGTAAGTATAATCATCATACAGCTAGGAATGTGCGTAGACTTTTACCGTTTCAAAATGTATGGTTTTTAGATTCATTATTTGATGAAGTAGAGAAAAAAGGGCTTAGATGAGTATTACAATATCAGCAACAGATCCTAGAGTACAATATACTGCTAGTGGTGGTCAAACAGCATTTAGTGTACCATTTGAATTTTTTGCCGATGCAGATTTAGTAGTAATAAAAACTTCTGGTGGAACAGATACTACATTAACTTTAGCTTCTAGTCCATCTAGTGCTGCACAATATTCGGTAACTGGTGCTGGAGCTAGTGGTGGTGGTAATATTACTTTAGGTGGTGGAGCTACTGTAAATGATAAATATACTATATTTAGAAATTTAAGTATTTCTAGATCAACTGATTTTCCAACATCAGGTACATTCCCAATAGAAACATTAAATACAGAATTAGATAAACTTGTTGCAATGATACAACAAAAAGGAGTAGATATTAAACTATCTCCTAGAGCTTCTTCTTCATCATCAACTGCATACAATTTAATATTTCCTGAATTAGTAGCTAACAAAGTATTATCGGTTAATTCTTCTGGTAATGCTATTGAGTTTAGTCAATCAATTACTGACGTACAAGCTGTAGCTGCAATAGCTTCTGATGTATCGGCTGTGGCTGCAATAGCCAGTGATGTAGCAGCAGTAGAAAATATTGCGAGTGATGTATCAACTGTTGCCGCAGATGCTTCTGATATAGGTGCAGTAGCTGGAAAAGCTACCGAGATTGGAAGATTAGGTACTTCTGATGCAGTAGCAGATTTAGCAATACTAGGTACTTCAGCAATCGTAACTGATATGGATTTATTGGCAACTTCTGCCAATGTAACTGCTATGGGGCATTTAGGTACTTCGGCTAATGTAACAGCTATGGGATTACTTGGAACAAGTGCTGCTGTGGCTGATATGGCTTTATTAGGTGATTCAGATGTTATTGCTGATATGGCTCTCCTTGCTGATGCTGATGTAATATCAGATATGAATACTCTTGCTACAAGTGATATTGTAAGTGATCTTAATACTCTTGCAACAAGCGATATAGTTTCTGATTTAAATACCCTTGCTACTTCTGACATAGTTTCTGACATTAATACTTTAGCAACTTCAGATATTGTGTCAGACTTAAATACTTTAGCAACAAGCGACATAGTTACTGACCTAAATATTCTTGGTACTTCTGCCAATGTTACAAATATGGCAACACTTGGAGCTTCTGGTGTTGTTGGAAATATTGCAACTGTTGCTGGATCAATTTCAAACGTTAATACTGTTTCATCAAATATTAGTAATGTAAATAATTTTGCAGCTAGATATAGAATAGACTCAAGTGATCCTAGTTCTAGTCTTGATGCTGGTGATCTCGCTTTTAATACAAGTTCTAATACTCTTAAATATTATGATGGATCAGCTTGGCAGAATATAACTGCTGACACAGATGTTAAAACTAAGGTTAGTTCTAACGATACTACTGCTGGATTTCTTAATGGTAAATTAGTCGCTGGAGATAATGTGAGCTTTACAGAAAACAATAATGGTAGTAATGAAACTTTAACTATTGCGGCAACTGACAACAGTGTCAGTATGGCAATAGCTCTCGGATAGAAAGGAGAATATGGCTAATACATTTAAAACTGTAACTTTTGCAGCTGAGCCAGCTTCGGCTGGAACACCTTATACAATGTATACTGTAGCTGGTAGTACAACTACTGTTGTTCTCGGTTTACGTCTTACTAATATCCATACTACTTCTGTATCTGTTGAAGTAGAATTGGTTAGTGATACTGCAAATCGTAATGGAGCAAACAATGTAGCTAATGGTACTGCGTTTCTAGCTAAAGATGTTGTTATTCCAGCAAAATCCAGTTTGGAAATTTTGGCTGGTAGCAAAATCGTTATGGAAACAACAGACGTACTTAAAATAGATTGTTCAGTAGCAGATAAAGTATCTGGTGCATTATCAATCATGGAAATAACTTAGAGGTTAAATTGACTTATATTGGACAACAACCAGCTACTACTTTTGATAGTGGTATTCAAGATCGCTTTACTGGTCTTACTACAAACACAGTAACCCTCACGCATGAAATTTCTGCGGAAGAAGATATACTTGTTGTTTGGAATAATATCGTACAGGATAAGAATACCTATTCGGTAGGTGGTACTGGAAATAAGACTTTAACTTTAGGTGGCACATTAGTTTCGGCAGATGTTGTAACTGTTTATTATCAAAACAAAGTAATGCAATCAGTTAATCCTACTGCTGGAAGTGTAGGTATAACAGAATTAAATGTTTCTGATGGCTCTAATGGTCAAGCATTAACAACTAATGGAAGTGGTACTTTATCTTTTTCTAGTGTTGGTGCAGACGCAGATAATTATTTTGCAACAAGTGGTTTATCTTCAAAAGATTTAGGCACAGGGTTACATATTAAAATTGCTGATACAAGTGCAAGTGTTAACTCTGCTGCAGATGAATTAGTTATTGAAGGTACTTCAACAGTAGGTATGTCATTTTTAACTAACAATGACCAAGACTCAAATATTACTTTTGGCGATAGTGATAACAATGAAAGAGGAAGAATACAGTATGCACATGATGGAAACAAAATGCACTTTTATACTGATGGTACTGAAAGAATGCGTTTTACTACTGATGGATGTTTAAAAGCATCAACAACTTCATATACTGAAGCGGCTACTGGTAGTTTCCATGAATTAAACCAAACAACAGGTAATTTAATTTTAAGAATGCAAAACTCTAACGCATCTCCTTATGGAGATGTTATTGCTTTTAGTGCAGCTGCACCAGATAATAATAGTAATTACTTTTTTAAATGTTTTGATAATGTTGCAACAAGAGTTAATATTTTTGCAGATGGAGATATACAAAATCATGATAATTCATATGGCTCTACTTCTGATGTAAAATTAAAAGAACAAATTACAGATGCTACTTCACAATGGAATGATATTAAAAATCTTCGAGTAAGAAAATTTAAACTAAAAGATGATATTAGTAGTAAAGGCGATAGTAATGAATTATGGAGAATAGGATTGATAGCACAAGAAGCTGAAACTGTTTCTCCTAATTT
>VTLG01002307.1_pt1 | contig 39071 bp, 57 predicted proteins | sample 4694571 | NCBI WGS metagenome assembly VTLG01 (sample SAMN12604809, study PRJNA352737) | marine metagenome | biome: ENVO:00000447; feature: ENVO:00000209|ENVO:00000569|ENVO:01000036; material: ENVO:00002151; isolation source: viral sequences binned using virsorter ... | reverse complement strand
TAGGAGGATAGTATGGGAGGAGTAGCAAGAGTTTTTACACCAAAACCCGCACCCGCACCAAGACCGGCACCTGCGCCGACACCAACAAAAGCAGAAGTTTCACAAGCAGCTTCTACAACTATGGGAACTACAAGATTAAGAGGCAGAGGAAGAACCAGTACGATTTTAACTGGAGCTAAAGGTTTAGGCGATACAGATTTAACTGTTAGAAAATATACATTACTTGGAGGATAGATGGCAATTAAAGCAAAAGCAAAAATGGTAATTGATCGGTATGATACCTTAAAGGCACAAAGATCAAGTTGGGAAGATCATTGGCAGGATATTGCAGATTATTTTTTACCTAGAAAAGCAAACATTACAATTCGAAGAACTAAAGGCGACAAAAGACACGACCAGATTTATGATGGAACTGCAACGCACGCTTTAGAATTATTGGCGGCATCCTTAAACGGTATGCTAACTAATACGGTTTCTCCTTGGTTTATTCTGAAATTTAGATCAGAAATGATAAACCAGGATGACGAAGCTAAAGAATGGTTAGAAAACTGTGAAAGAGTAATGCAGCAGGTGTTTCAAAGATCAAATTTTCAACAGGAAGTTTTTGAACTTTATCACGAATTAATTGCATTCGGAACATCAGCGATGTTTATTACCGATGATGTCAAAGATGATTTAAGATTTAAAACAATTCATATTTCAGAAATTTTTATTACAGAAAATGAAAAAGGATTTGTCGATAGTTTAACTCGAAAGTTTCATTTAAAAAATAAAAATATTCCATTAATGTATCCTGAAGCTGAATTGCCTTCAGCAATCAAATCGGCTATTGATAAAAAACCTCATGAAGATGTGGAGATTATTCATTCAGTTTATAAAAATGATACTCCAATGGGTTATGAGAACAAGAACAATATGGATTATATTTCCTGTCATGTACATTATCAGACAGGAACTTTACTTCGTGAAAGTGGTTTTAAAGAATTTCCTTATGTGGTTCCAAGATATTTAAAATCTTCATCCAATGAAATTTATGGAAGAAGTCCAGCGATGAATGCTTTACCGGATACGAAGATGTTGAATACAATGTCCAAGACAACGATTAAGGCTGCACAAAAGCAGATTGATCCCCCTTTGATGGTACCGGATGATGGATTTATTTTACCTGTTCGAACAGTTCCAGGAGGATTAAATTTCTACCGAAGTGGAACCAGGGAGCGAATTGAACCATTAAATATTGGAGCCAACAATCCCATAGGATTACAAATGGAAGAGCAAAGAAGAAAAGCGATTAGGGAAAACTTCTTTGTCGATCAGTTAATGACGGTTCAAGGAGTTCAGATGACGGCAACCGAAGTGATGCAGCGAACGGAAGAGAAAATGAGATTACTCGGTCCCGTATTAGGAAGATTACAATCGGAATTATTACAACCGCTTATTACAAGATGTTTTAATTTATTATTTAAAAATAATAAACTTCCACCAATGCCTGAAATGTTAGGAGACCAAGATATTGAAATTGAATATGTTTCTCCATTAGCGAAAGCGCAAAAGACACAGGAACTTTCTTCGATCATGAGAGGAATAGAAATATTTGGAGCAATGCAGAACGTAGCTCCGGTATTTGATTATATTGATACTGATGGTTTGGTAGATCATGTTAAAGATGTTTTGGGACTACCTGCTAAAGTGATGAGATCCAAAGGAGAAGTACAACAAATGCAGGAACAGAAAAAACAACAGCAAATCGAACAAATGGAATTACAACAAGCTCAACAAGTCGCCGAAGCAGCAGGAAAAGTCGCTCCTGCGTTAAAGGCGGTAGGTAGTGAATAAGGAAGATTTAAAGCAACTCATTCGTGCTTATAAACAGGTTTTCGAATCTGACCAAGGCAAAAAAGTCTTGAAGGATTTGGAAAAGAGATGCAGTTATCATACAACAACGCATATTAAAGGCGATAGTCATGAATCTGCATTTTTAGAAGGAACAAGATCGGTGATTTTGTTCATCAAAAATATGCTCAATAAAAAACCCGAGGAGGAAAAATGAGTGATAATCAAGAGGTAGCAGCACCGGAACAAGCTCCTAAAACAGAGCCGGCTCCCACGCTGTCTGGAGATCCTAAAACAACAACTCCGGAACCAGTCAATATTGATTGGAGACAAAGCCTTCCAGAAGATATTAAGGCTGATAAATCTTTAGAAAGCATAAAGGATGTTGCTTCTTTAGCAAAAAGTTATATCCACGCGCAGAAAATGGTAGGTTCGGATAAAATTCCAGTTCCTAACAAGTATGCAACGGATAAAGATTGGTCGTTAGTCTATGAAAAATTAGGCAGACCCAAAAGTCCAGATGGATATAAATATGACTTGCCACAAGATAAGCAAGTTGATGAAGCTTCATTAAAAAGCTTTTCAGACCAGGCGCACAGGCTAGGGTTACTACCTACGCAGGCGAATGGGGTTGTAAAGTTTTATAATGATATGGTTGCTAAGACTTTGCAGGATGCAGATTCAAAGGCATTAGCTGCAAGAGAGAATGGAACCAAACAATTAAAACAAGAGTGGGGACAAGCCTATCAGGAAAAATTAACTAAGGCGAATACGCTTGCCAGTTCTGTAATAGAAAAAGATTTCTTAAATAATAATCTTGCAGACGGAACTAAATTAGGAGATCATCCTATGATGGTAAAGGCGTTTGCCGCTTTAGCAGATAAGATGGGTGAAGATAATATTGTTCAAGCAAGTGGACCAAGTTATCTAACGCCTTCTCAAATCGAGAAACAAATTGGAGAATTGACACAGGTAGGATCAGCGTATTGGGATAAAAATCATCCTAATCATGATGCTGCGGTTCAAGAAGTTTTTGCTTTACGAGAAAAGAAAAATCAAGTATAGCAAAATTAATTAGGATAATCGAAAGACCCTAGTTGACATTAGGAATAGACTAACATCCACGAGATGTAAAACCCAGGAAGACCCGAAAGGAAAATCAACCGAAAATTTGTTTAACAACTAAATAACAGGAGGTTATTGTGAGTTCACAAATAACTACTAGTTTTGTTGAACAGTATTCGGCAAATGTGTCGATGCTGGCACAACAAACAGGCTCAAAGCTACGAAGCGCTGTTGATGTAGAATCTGTTAGAGGTAAAAACGCTTTCTTCGACCAAGTCGGAGTTACGGCTGCTCAATTAAGAACGAGTAGACATGGCGATACGCCTCAAATAGACACTCCACACTCAAGACGTAGAGTATCTTTAGCTACTTACGAATGGGCTGATCTTGTAGACGATGCCGATAAGGTAAGAATGTTGGTAGACCCAACTTCTACGTATGCAAGAGCTGCGGCTGCGGCGATGAACAGAAGTATTGATGACGTGATTATCACGGCTATGAATGCTGATGCAGATACTGGCGTAGCAGGTGGCACAAGCACATCTCTACCTAGCGGTCAAAAGACTGCGACATCTGACCAATCTGATGGTCTGACTGTTGCTAAACTTTTGTCAGCGAAGTACATACTGGATAACAACGATGTAGATCCTTCTTTAAGAAGATACCTTGTTTGTGGTCCAAAACAAATTCAAGATTTGTTAAATACGACTGAAGTTAAAAATTCTGACTACAATACAGTCAAAGCTTTAGCTCAAGGTCAACTTGACTCATTTCTTGGGTTTAATTTCATAATGTCAACAAGACTGAACACAGACGCTACTTACACGACTGACAGATTAGTTTTTGCTTTCACAGAAGATGCAATCAAACTAGCTATCGGTAAAGATGTTGGAGCAAAAATTTCAGAACGTGCGGATAAATCATATTCCACTCAAGTTTATTACTCGATGGATGTTGGTGCAACTCGTATGGAAGAAGAAAAAGTTGTTCAGATACCTTGTAACGAGTAATAGGAGGTAAAAAATATGGGAACTAAAAACTCAGACTTAGTAGCAAATTTTGAAGCTACGCCTCAGGTACTTAATAATCCTGCTCTACTACACGGAGTTCAACGTGTGGCACAAGGTACAATAGAACTTGCTGCTGGCGATAGTAACGATAACGATATTGTTATGTTAGCACCGATACCAAGCAATGCAGTCATATCCGCAATTCAAATCGGAACTGACACATTTGGTGGTTCGTGTACATACAATGTTGGAATCTACACTTCTGCTGGTGCAGTAAAAGACGAAGATTATTTCGCAACTGCTGTCGGAGATGACGCAGGAATGACGGATGTTCGTTATGAAGTTGCTGCTATTGATACTGTTGGAACACAACTGTATTCGATGGCTGGCGACAGTTCAGACCCAGGTGGTTTCTACTACATTGCGGCAACTATGCACGCAGAAGGTGGAACTGCTGGAACGATGTCATTTAGTATCACTTACGCTGTGAACTAATCAGTAGACAACAAAGATATAAGTTAGGCGCTGAAATATTGCGCCTAGCTTTCAATATGAATTTTAAAAACAAAATTTTTAAAGGAATAACATGGCATCAGTAGTACAAATCTGTAATTCAGCATTAAACCAATTAGGTGCAGGCGCAATTACAGCACTTACAGAAAATTCAAAAAACGCAAGACTTTGCAACGCAAGATATGAAACCGTTAGGGATGCAGTATTTAGATCTCATCCTTGGAACTGCCTTATTAAAAGGCAACAACTTGCAGCAGACAGCGATACTCCCGCTTGGGGATTTACCTACCAATTTACTTTACCCGCAGATTGTCTGAGAGTTTTAGGAATAGACTCTCATGATAGTGATTATAAAATTGAAGGAAGAAAAGTTTTAATTAGTTCTTCCGCAGTTAAATTAATTTATATTTCACAAATTACAGATCCAAATGAAATGGATGTTTTATTAAGGGAAACTATATCAGCCGCGTTAGCTGCGGATATAGCTTACTCAATTACGGCGAATAATCAAATGGCTAGACTTTTTGCTGACAAGTATGCGTTAAAATTATCTGAAGCAAGACACGCAGACGCTTCAGAAGGTTACAATACCGATCCAACATTGGGTCCAGCAGATCAAGTCGTAGCAGAAGATTTTATAACAAGTAGATATTAAATATGGGAAAACAACTTTTATCCGTACCTAGTTTTACGGCTGGGGAATTATCACCTCGTATGGAAGGCAGAACAGATTTTGCCAAGTATTTTAATGGCATGACGAAGTGTGAAAATTTTGTGGTAATGCCTCATGGTCCCGTAACAAGACGACCCGGTACCTATCATGTTGCAGAAATTAAAACGAGTGCGAATAAAACAAGATTAATCCCTTTTCAATTTTCAACAACGCAAACTTATATTCTTGAATTTGGAAATCAGTATATTAGATTTTTTAAAGATAATGGTCAAATTACCGAAAGTAATAAAACTATTACTGGAATAACACAAGCAAACCCAGCCGTAGTTACATCAAGTTCACACGGATATTCTAATGGAGATTTTGTAATTATTTCTGGAGTTGTTGGAATGACGGAAGTTAATGGTAAAACTTTTAAAGTTGCAGATAAAACTACTAATACTTTTGAACTTCAAGATGTAGATGGTAATGATATAAATTCTTCTGGTTATACAGCTTATTCGTCTAGTGGAATTGCAAATAAAATTTATCAAATCACAACAAGCTATACCACAGCACAAATTTTTGATTTGAAATTCGCACAGTCTGCTGATGTGATGTATATAACTCACAACAGCCATGAAGTATCCAAACTAACAAGAACAGGTCATACTTCCTGGACATTATCTGAAGTGGAATTTACCGATGGTCCCTATTTGGATGCCAATACCACATCGACTACGATGACACCGGGAGCAACAAGCGGGGATGACCAAACTTTAACAGCTTCCGCTTCAACTTTTGCTTCAACGGATGTGGGAAGATTAATAAATTTTTCAAATGGTTATGCTAAGATACGAAGCTATACCAGCGCAACGGTTGTCAAAATAGATATTAAAGATGCTTTTGATAATACCTCTGCGGTTACAACATGGAAGTTGGGAGCCTTTAGTGATACCACGGGACATCCTGCTTGTGTATCTTTCTTTGAACAACGCTTAGTTTTTGCTGATACATCCGATCAACCACAGACGTTATTTTTTTCAAAGTCTGGTGATTATGAAAATATGACATCCGGAACTTCATCCGATGATGCTATGGTTTATACGATTGCCTCTAACCAGGTAAATGCTATTGAATCTTTAAAAGCCACAAGAACTTTAATTGTAATGACAACTGGGGGTGAATATTCAGTTACATCTGGCTCTTCTCAAGATGCCATTACACCTACTAATATTAATATTCGTAAACAATCGAATTATGGAAGTGCAGGAGTTGATGCGCTATCGATTGGTAATGCCACCATCTTTCTTCAAAGAGCAAAAAGAAAGATACGAGAGCTAGCATATAATTTTGATACAGATGGCTATCAAGCTCCTGATATGACCATTCTATCAGAACACATAACGGACTCTGGTATTACTCAAATGGACTATCAGCAGGAGCCTTATTCAGTAGTCTGGTGTGTAAGAACTGATGGAGTGTTAGCCGGTCTTACATATAATCGATTAGAAAATGTAACGGCATGGCATCGACATATATTTGGAGGAAAATCGGATACCACAAAAAATATTATTCAACAACAGATTAGTTTTACTTCCAATTCATCTAATGTGAATACAACAAACAATACGATTACGATTTCATCGCATGGATTAAGCACAGGAGATCCAGTTTATTATTACGCAGCTTCTAATGCGATTGGCGGATTGAATAACTCAAATTTATATTACACCATTGCATCAGACAGCAATACGATTAAATTAGCAACTACATCAACGAATGCAACGGCAGGAACAGCGATTAGTTTAACATCTGCTCCTGGTTCGGATACGACCCAATATATTTATCAAGGTGTGAACATTCAAACCGATATGATTTATTCTGTTGCACACGGATTAAAAACAGGGGAAATTGTTTATTATGATAATACTGGAACATCAATTACCGGATTATCTGAAAATACAAAATATTATGTGGGTAAAGTAGACGATAATCAGTTTCAGCTTTATGCAAAATCAGATTTACTTACTCCCGTTAATTTAACGGCTGCTCATACATCAGAACAAACGGATAATATTTTAAAACACGCAGAAGTCGAGAGCGTGGCGGTGATTAATGGAGATGCGGATGAAGATCAAGTTTGGGTGATTGTAAAACGATGGATTAATGGAGCAGTCAGACGTTATGTGGAATATTTTACACCCTTTGATTTTAGTGAAGATTTAACAGCATTTCATTTTGTAGATTCAGGGTTAGCTTATAGCGGAGATAACACTACAAGCTTAACAGGATTAGATCATTTAGAAGGAGAACAAGTCGCAGTAGTGGGTGATGGTGCGGCACAAAATAACAAAACTATATCTAGTGGAGCTATAACGATTGATACAGCTTCTGAAGAAGCAAAAGTGGGTTTATTATATTCTTCCGATCTTCAAACGATGAGATTAGATGAAGGTTATACTGAAACCACACAAACAAAAACAAAAAGAATTTATGATTTATCGGTTAGATTTCATGACACCGTTGGAGCCAGCGTGGGTCCCAATGTGGATAATCTAACTTCGATTGATTTTAGGGATAGTTCGGCAAGTATGAACTTACCTGTTCCCTTGTTTACCGGAGACAAGTTTATTGAATTTGATTCAGATTATGGAACAGAAGGTTTGGTTTATGTGCAACAACCTCAAGCTTTACCGATGACAGTTTTAGGAATTTATCCGAGATTGGATACAGAGAATGTCTAAAGTAGAAATTGTCCCTTTTGAAAATAAACACGCACAATATATTTTAAGTCAACCCTTAAACAGCAAGTTTTTAGAATTAAGACCCGAACATAAAAAATATGCTTATTTCTTAAAAGAAGTTGGAATGTCGTTTACAGGTCTAGTCAATAACAGACCCATAGCGGCAGGAGGGGTGTTTCCCCTTTGGGAAGGCGTTGCCGAGGGGTGGGTTTTGGCAACACAAGATATACATCAGTATCCCATTACGTTTGCAAGAGTGATTAAGCATCGTACGGATATGATGTGTAAAAATAATTTTATTAAAAGATTACAAACGTCAGTCAAAGCGGATTGTGATATTGCAATTCGATTTGCAAAATGGATGGGTTTGAGACCCGAAGGTTTAATGAAAGGGTATGGTCCCGATGGATCAGACTACTTTAGATTTGCGAGGATTTTTAAATGAGTTTTTTTGGAGCATTAGTAGGAGGAAAAGCAGCACAACAGGCAGCGAATTATAACGCAGCTTTATTAAATCGTGATGCTCAAATCAAAGAACAGGAAGCAAAACAAGGTTATGCAGTTTATACTAATTTTAGTTTACCTGCTTTTAATGCCAGCGCAGATAAATTAACTGGTCAAATTACTACAAACTATGCCAGCTCTGGTGTTACCTATTCTGGTTCTGTCTTGGAAGTATTATTAGAAAATGAATTAAATTTAGAACGAGACCGAGACATGATGAAATATAATGCGGAAGTCGCAAGGGATCAAAAATACAACGAAGCAATCAATCAAAGAGCAGAAGCATCCATTGAAAGATACAGAGGAAAAATTGCTAAAAAAGTATCTTACTATCAAGCGGGTCAAAGCTTACTGAATTTAGGAGGTAAATTTCTATTCTAATGGCTATTAAAATTTATCAATCACAAATCGCACCCACATCAGAAGTAAAGGAAAGAGCATCCACAAGAGGAATGAGAATATCTATGGATACCGCTGCCGCTCCAGGAAGAGCTTTAGCTGGAATGCTGGAAGCGGGTGAAAATGTTTACATTGCTTACGAAAAACAAAAATCTGAAAATGAAGTTATAGAAAAAGCAAAAGAACTGGATAAAGATCAACTCACAGAACATCCAGCAAGCGGTGCTTTAATTACTCAAAAAAAAGGGTTAGGGACCATTGTTAATATATTATCTGAAAGCACAAAACCTGATGAAGCTTTAGCGGAATACAAAGAAAAATGGCAAACAGAATTAGATAGAATTTTACCAACCTTAAAAGGTAAGTTTTCCAAACGCTTCTTTAAATCTTATATGAATAAAAGATTTATTAGAGAATCTGGTTCTATTCGAGATAAGACGTTCGTTAATTTCAGAAATGAATCAAGAGTATTAAAAGTTAATGAAGTAAGTCATCTTGCTAAAATATTAGCTAATAATCCAAAAGAATCCCGTGCTTATGAATTAGCAGCAACTGAACTTAAAAGTTTCTTTCAATCTCAATCCAACTATGATTTGTTTGGCGATAAATTCAAACAGCTTGAATTTGATACTTTAAATACGATTGACGAATTAACTATTTCGGCTGATTTAGAAAAAGATCCTATTGGTACTTTAGCTAAATTTAAAGCAGGGGAATATAAAAATTTAAACGCAGAATCTTATACAAGACTAAAAGCGAAAATTGAAAATCATGCTCAACACGAAATTAAAAAGGAAATTACAGAAGATACTATTCGTGCTGGTTTAGGCAAAGCATCATTAATTGATGCCAATACTTATTTAAAAGCATTTGTGGGTCATAAGGATTATGACAATATTAAACTTGCTATTGATACCAACAATTATGTCAGAGCTGCAATCCAACAGGTTAATACTAATCAATCTGCTGATTTAAAAAATATTAAGCTTTATAAAATTGAAGGCACAGGAGCAGAAATCGCTGCTAAGCAAAAAGCAAATAGTATTATAGAGGCTGCAAAAAATAATAGAATTAAATCAATTCAGGATGGAGACGCAGCAGGCTGGTTAAATACTATTGATGATGAACTCTTTAGTCTAAATCAAAAAATTAATAATACTTCAAATGTTGAAGATAAGAAAAAACTCATTGAAGAAAGAACAATACTTTTAAATCAAAAATACGAAGAATTAGGTATTGATAAAAGCAAAAGATTTGTTTTAACTCGATCGGAAGCTTCCAGTTATGTTTTACAAACAATCAATACTGCTAATCCTGAAGAAAAAGATGCTTTTCTCAATAGTATTATTGATCTTCATGGTCAAGATAATGCACCGAATATTATTAGACATTTAGCTTTAGAAAAATTACCTATTCCTTACCAGACTGCTTTAAGTACGAATAGCCAGTCTTTAAAATCAGATATTTTAACTTCCACAACATCGAAGAATTTGGAAAAAACGGTTAAAGACGAAGGATATAAAACGAAAGATATAAGAGAAAAAATTTCAGAAGGATTAGAAAAATATAAAGCGGTTATTGAAAATCAGGCACCTGGAGAAATGGATATGGTGGTTTATACCAATGCCATTGTAGATACCGTTTATAAAGCTGCTCTACAAAGAATTGTTAAAACAGAAGATCAAGATGGTTCCATTGATTCAGCCGTGAATGATTTTATGAAAGATTATTTTATTCCCAATGAAAATTATTTCATTCCCGTTGATGTCAATGGTTCTGCGGTCAATCAACAAGCCGTTATGTTAAAAACGGAAGCTATTGAATTAGCCGTTGAGGAAGGATCTATGTTGGATCTATTTATGGGAGATAAAGGCTACAAACATTTTGCAGAATTAGCCGAAGAAGATATATCTGAAGCGGATGCCAAAGAAGTCGTTAAAAAATCCATTCAGCAACATTCTCGTTGGGCATTATCTCCTGACGGAGATGGGTTGGTTTTAAATGTTCAATTAGCTAATGGAGCTATGGTTCCTATTGTTAATGCTGATGGTCAAGCCATTGAGTTTAAATTTCTTAATCCAGAATATGTATTTCCTGGAACGAATACAATTTTAAATGTGTTGCCGGAGGATGCACCTATTCTTGAAGAAGGTGGAGCTTAATGTATAATATTCCTTTAGGGACTTTCGATCAATCTGCTAAAACAGGATCGGTTTATGATAATGTTCAAACTGGTTACTGGGAAGCTTTAAAATCCAATATTGCAACCACATGGAATTATAATCCTTTATCTTCTTTATTAAGAACGGTGGATCAAGCGCAAGCTTATGATTCCAGTAATGTTTATTTAAAAGCAGATGATCTCAATAAAGAACACGCAGAGTTGGGATTGGTCTTTAAAAAAGATACCCGTAAAGGTGTGGTGGATTATCTGGTTGAAAGAAAAAAATTAGAAAGAAAAAGACAGGATGTTGTTTCAAGAGCCGATGTTGGATTATTTGGAAAGGCTGGATTTTTTCTTTCTTCTTTAGGAACTTCTTTTGTTGATCCTGTTAATATTGCAGCATCTTTTGTGCCTGTGGTGGGTCAAGCTCGGTTTGCTAATATGGTTGCAAGAGCTGGATTATTAAGAGCAAGAATTGGAAAAGGTGCGATTGAAGGTTTTGTCGGTAATGCGGCAATCGAACCTTTGGTTTATGGTGTGGCTAAATCAGAACAAGCCGACTATGGAGCATACGATGCTTTTATTAACTTAACGGCTGGAACTTTAATTGGTTCTACTTTTCATGTGGGTTTTGGAAAGCTGGGAGACTTTTTGGCAAAAAAAAGAGGTAAGCCAAATATTTACCAAAGACTTGCTGCCATCTCTCCAGAACATCAACAAAGCTTATTAAGACATTCAGTGGTCAGGCTTTCCAAGGGACAGCGGGTAGATACTGGAGATTTAATTGTTAAGAAAACAAGAATTGGCGACAGACAATTAAATGAAATTGACGATCAAATTATAGAATTTAAAAATAATTATCATGAAGCTTTAAAAAAAGGTGATAAAAAGTCAGCTCTTGTTTATTTAAAAAAAATTAGAAATTTACAAAAACGATCAAGAGATCTTGTGGCGGCTAAAACAAAACAAAACGATCAAGCCGTTCCTAGGGATGAGCCGGATGGTACTGTGAGAGATCGAACGGGTGAACTTACCGATCAAAACCTGGAATATAAAAATAAAACGACAACGGAAATCGAAAGCGAAGCTGAACTTCTATCTCAAAGAAATCAACTTCATCAAAAACAACTTAATGTTAAAGATGAAGATTTAACTCCAGAGTTTAATCAGGAAAGAACTGAAATTGATGTGATTAACAACAACATTAAAAACAAAACAACAATTCGGGATGCAATTAAAGCTGGAGCGAATTGTGTGAAACGAGGCAGTTAATGGCAAGTATTAAAAGAATATCTAAATGTTTTCAGGAAGTAAAACGACTAACGGGAGATTTATTACCGGAAGAAAAAATTGATGAAATTCTATTTAAAGCAAAACAAAAGATTAACGAAAACAAATTTCAGCAGCAACAATCTAAAACTGATAAATTATTAGCTGAAGAAATTATTAACGAATTTGAATACGACCAGGCAATTAAAAAAAGAAATCTTGCAGAAAATAATATTAAGGCATTAGATCAGTATGAAAGAATTTTAGATGCAATAGAAATCTCAAAGGGAAAACTCTCTCCACGGCAAGCGGTCAAAGCCATGCTGGTTGGGGTTCAGGAGTTTTCAAATATTACCCGTAATTCTATTGGTGCTAAACAGGATACGATTGAAGTTGTTGAAGCGCAAAGACTTTATAATGCAATGAAAAGCGAAGGTGTTTGGGATGCTTTTGATTCTGGTAAAATGGATCTTGAAATTAAAAGGGAAATATTAGGTGTAGATACCGGATTACAGGAAGCTAAAGTTATTGCTAAAATTTTACAAAAATTTCAAAATGATTGGCGTATTCGTTTAAATGATTTAGGAGCAAATATTGGTGAATTAAGAGACTGGATTACCCGTCAGCATCACGATACGGATAAAATGGCAAATGCCAGCCGTCATTCAAAAATTGTAGGAGATAATAGATTTGCCTGGGTTGAATACATAAGAGAAAGACTGGATTTAGCCAGAACTTTTCCAGAGGTTTCTAAAAGAGAAGATATTGATAGAATTTTAGGCGAAGTTTACGACAGCTTAATGTCAAGCGATCATTTAAAGCATGGTGGAACTAATAGTATTTATGGAACACGAAATGTTGCTAATCGTTTAAACGCATCAAGGGTTTTACACTTTAAAAGTGCAGATGCGAGACACGAATATGATTTAGCGTTTGGTTCTCCCAGCTTAAAAGAAAGTGTTTTAGGCGTTTTAACCCATAGTGCCAGAAACATTGGTATAATGCAGGATTTAGGAACTAATCCAAGACAAACTTTTGAAAAAGTTATATCTCTTTTAAGAAAAAAATATAAAACTACTAATCCTAAAGAAGCTCGAAATTTAAGATTTGAAGAATTTAAAAATGAGTTTTATGAAATAGACGGAACGGTTAATGGTATTGCCAATCACACATTAGCCAAAGTCAGTATGGCAACTCGTTTCTTTCAATCCACAGGTAAATTAGGATTTGCCACAGTATCGTCAATGGGCGACTTGGGTCAATATATGCTAACATCAAGATTCCAAGGCAGAGGTATGCTGTATGGATTGTGGGAAGCATTAGGCGCTTTATTTAGAACTCAGGATAAACAAGCTTTAGAAGTTTTAGATATTACTTCTAATTCTATTATTGCCACCAATGGTCATAAATATGGTTTAAGGGATGAGACTTGGGGAGCTTTAGGAAAAGTACAAAATACTTTCTTTAAATGGAATAGTTTAAATCGTTGGGTCTCTAGCTTAAAATCAGGCATGACGGTGGGTTTAGCTCGTCATTATGGAATGCTTAAAGGATCTCAATGGAAAAATTTAAAATTAAGGGAAAGAAATCTTTTAACGCTTTACGGCATTGATGAAGGTAAATGGGATATGTTGCGTTCCATTGAAACTTTAGATGTGGATGGTAAATCCTATATGACAGTTGAGGCGATTCAAAGTTTATCCGATGAATCCGTTGTCAAATATGTGGGAAGAAAATTAAGCCAAAGAGAAATTAAAAACTGGAAAAGAGACTTGGAAATGACTTGGCGAAATTTCCTCGTTGACCAAGCCTTGCACGGAACTCCAGAACCGGATGCAGCGGTTAGAGCTTTTATGAATCAAGGCTTACAAAAAGGAACTGGTATGGGAGAATTGATCCGATTTATTATGCAGTTTAAAGCCTTTCCTATCTCAATTTGGAAAAAAATTATTGGTCGTGAATTAAGAAGCTATGGTCATGATGAATCCAAAATGAATATGATTGGAGGTTTTGCATCCATGGTCATGTTATCAACAATCTTTGGTTATCTTGCCATGTCAGCAAAAGATATGTTAAAAGGAAGATCTCCAAGGGATCCTGAAAAAATAGGAACAATTATGGCTGCCTTTCATCAAGGTGGTGGTTTAGGTATTTATGGGGATTTCCTATATGGAGAATTACAGAATGAATATGGCGGTGGGATTTTTGAAACTGCTTTGGGACCCACAGCCGCAGATGTTAAAAAAGTTATTGATTTACCTTTTGCGCTTGCGAAAGACCCTAAAAAAGCGGGAAAAAAACTATTACAGCTTGCAGAAGGAAATATACCTTTTTTAAACCTATATTACACCAAGGCGGCGTATGACTACCTGATTGGGTATCAAATGAAAGAATATTTAGATCCTGGTTATTTTGACAGGATTTCAGAAAGGCATAAGGAAAAAAGGGGACAAACATACTATTTAAAACCTTAATTTATAATAGACAGGATAGACATTTTTTAATATAGAGAAATATAGAGTTAGGTTTTTCACGCCTACTCAATTTCTCAAAAACCAATTTAAAAAAAATTATGACGATAAGCACAACAACAATTAAAAATAGTTATAGCGGAGATGGTTCAACTACGGCTTTTGCCTATACCTTCCCTATTAACTCAACATCTGAAATAACAGTAATTGAAAGATCAGCTACGGGAACTGAAACCGTTAAAAGCGAAGGCTCTGGTTCTACTAACTATTCTATCTCAGACAATGGAGCTGCTGGTGGAACGATTACTATGGTTACAGCTCCCGCATCGGGAACAACTTTAGTGATTAGACGTAATACTGCTTTAACCCAAGAAACAGATTATGTAGCGAATGACCCTTTCCCTGCGGAAACGCATGAAGATGCTTTAGATAAAGCTTTAATGCAGGCACAAGAGTTGCAAGAACAATTAGATCGATCTTTTAAAGTTTCAAGAACCAATACGATTACTTCATCCGAATTTACAGATAGTGCAACAGATCGAGCTTCCAAAACTTTAGGATTTGATGCTAGTGGAAATTTAACAACAGTAGCAGATTTCTTACCCGCAGGAGGCGATTCAGCACAATTTACTTATTCCACAACTACAACGGATTCTGACCCTGGTTCGGGTAAAATACGTTTTAACAACGCAACACTTTCATCTGCAACGATTGCTTATGTAGATGATGCTGAACAAAACGGAACAGATGTATCTGCATGGATACAGAGTTTTGACGATGTAACAGGTAATGCGACTAATAGAGGAAGAATAAGAGTTACAAAATCTAATACCTTAGATGTTTGGCACGTTTGGAAAATTTCTGGAGCGGTTACGGATGCAAGTGGTTATACTAAATTAGCTTTAACTTACATTGATGGTGCTGGAAGTTTAGCAAATAATGATAAAGTATTTTTATCTTTTACAGCAAGTGGTGAAGATGGAGCCATTCCTGGTTATTATTATAAATTTGATACAGGAACTTCAGATGCAGATCCTGGAGCTGGAGAGATAGCTTTCAATAATGGAACGTATGCTTCGGTTACAGCAATTTATATTGATGATGCAGATGCAAACGGAGTATCAACACAAGCAGACACGATTTCGTGGGATGATAGCTCAAGTACAATAAAAGGTTATCTTCACATTGTAGATATTAACGATAGTACGACATACGCAAGATTTTCTATAACTGGTTCATCAACGGATGCTTCTGGTTATAACAAATTAGCAGTTACACATTTAGCTTCCAACAATACATTTTCATCAGCAGATGAATTATCGGTTCACTTTACTCGTCAAGGCGATAAAGGCGATACTGGATCCACGGGTTCTACTGGAAGCACAGGATCCACGGGTTCAACAGGAGCAAGCGGAACCAACTCTCAACTTTCAATGACTTGGGAAAGCACAACAAGTGATGCTGATCCAGGTGCTGGAAAAATAGCTTGGAACCACGCAACAATAGCAAGTGCAACAGTTTTATATGTGGATGATGCTGACGATGCTTCAGCAGATATTACTTCTTACGTTCAAAGTTGGGATGATGTAACCAACTCAACAGCAAAAGGAATTGTAACGATTACCAAAGAAGGAACTCCATCAACGTATGCGGTCTTTAAAGTTTCAGGTTCAATTACTGATGCTTCTGGTTATTCAAAAGTTCCAGTTACTCATGTTGTTAGTTCTGGTTCATTTTCAGATAACGATGGGGTGGGAGTACATTTTAGTTATTCTGGAGCAGATGGTTCTGGAAGTTTATCTAATGTGGTTGAAGATACCTCTCCTCAACTTGGTGGAGACTTAGATACTAATAGTCATAATATTACAATTGATGATGCTCACTTTATCAAAGATGAAAATGGTAATGAGCAAGTTATATTTCAAACAACAGGTTCAGCAGTTAATGAATTAGAAGTAACAAATGCTGCAACTGGTAATCCTCCAATATTAGGAGCAAGTGGAGAAACCAATGTAGATCTTCATGTAAAACCGAAAGGTACTGGAAAAACAATAATTGGAACTGGTGCTGCGGCAGCTACACTTACAACAAGTGGTACACATGATTTAGTTTTAGATACTAATAAAGGAACTAACTCTGGAAATATTACAATAACAGACGGAGCTAACGGCAATATAGATATTACAACAAACGGAACAGGAGCTATTAAGTTTAATGATTTAGCTTATATTCCTCAACAAGCCATAACATCAACTTCAAATGCAGTAGCTTGGGATGCTCAAGCTAAGCCAAATGCCTACCATATCACAACAGAAAATACGACTTTCTCTGCACCAAGTAATGCAGTTGAAGGAGCATTTATTTGTTTAGAATTAAACTTCAATGGTTCTCATACGATTGGCTGGAATACAGTATTTGAATTTGCAGCAAGTACAGAACCAACAGAAACAGCTACTGATGCAAAAACAGATATTCATGTATTCAGATACAATGGAGCGGTATGGCAAGAAGTTGGTAGAACAATGAATTTAAGTGAAAGTTAATAGGAGATAATATGTGGGGAATAGTACAAGACGGATCAATTACAAAACTTATAAATAATCCAAAAGGTATGGTTATTGGCGATATTCGTTATTCAAGAAAAATATTTGAATTATGGAGTAAAGCAGAACTAGAAGCTAAAGGTATTTATGAAGTAGAATTTGATAACACGAATAAAAAAGACGAACAATGGTATATCAATACCAATCAATCCTTTGCTTTTGCTGATGGAAAAATTACAGCAAGCTATGGCTCAGCAACAGCTAAAGCTCATGCTGATACTTTATGGACACAACAAGATAGTGATGATGGTTTATTACCATCTGATAAATCTGTTGGAGATGTAAAAGTTGAAGGATTAAAAACAATTAAAATTAGAGAAGTTAAAAAACAAGCTGCTGGAATTTTACAAGATACAGATTGGTATATCACTAGAAAAGCAGACGCTGGAACAGCAGTACCAAGTGCTATTACAAATCACAGAGCAGCAGTAAGAACAAAAGCTGCTGAACAAGAAACTGCAATTACTAACGCAGCAGATACACCAGCTTTGGAAACTTTATATACGTATACAAAACAAGAAGATGGTTCAGTAACAAGACCATTAGGTGAACTACCAACATTGGAGAGTTAATGCCTTTACCAACAATCCTATCAGGAAACGTAGCATCAGCAATAGGTGGAGCATACGAAGTAGCCAATTCCTGTCGGTTTAATGATGGGGATAGTGCTTATATGTCTAAGTCACAAAGCGATGGTAATGAAGATGTATGGACACTTTCAATGTGGATTAAACGAGGTCAACTAGGTACAAGTTATATTCCTTTATTCCAATGTCCAGTTGATGGAAGTAATGGAACTTATGCTACTTTTTATAATACAGATCAATTAGAGTGGGTAAGCTATACATCTAATTCAGTTAAAGGTGCTTTAAAAACAAATAGAGTATTTCGTGATCCTAGTGCTTGGTATCATTTAGTTTTTAGATATGAAAGTACAAATGGAACTGCTGGAAATAGAATGCGTCTTTATGTAAATGGAGTTGAAGAAACCTCTTTTGCAACTGATACAAATCCATCATCAGGAGATGATATGTGGGTTAATTCTACTTCGGCAAATTTTTATTTAGGATATGATAATGCTTCAATACTTGGTGGGAGTGCAACTTATTTTGATGGTTATATGGCAGAAGTTTGCTTAATAGATGGCTCAGCATTAGCACCAACTTCATTTGGAGAATTTGATGATGACAGTCCAACAATATGGAAACCAATAGATGTATCAGGATTAACATTTGGTACGAATGGTTTTTATTTAGACTTTGAAGCAAGTGGTAATTTAGGTAACGATGCCAATGGCGGAACAGATTTAACTGAAAGTGGTCTAGCCGCAGCAGATCAAGCAACTGACACTCCCACGAACTCGTTTGCAACATTAAATCCTATTTTTAAAACAGGTGCATGGTCATCAAGTACAGGCACAGTTACACTTTCAGAAGGAAATTGTCATTTAGCTGAAGGTACACACGCAGTTACCTGTGGAACAATAGCTATTCCAAATGGTAAGTGGTATTTTGAATTTAAACCTAATGGCAGTGATTATATGTTTGGAGTAACAGGAACTGAACCAGCAGGAAATAATGCCTATTCATATTATGATAGTACATCTTATGGAATTTATGTTGAATCGTCTGGAGGATGGTGGATAACTGGTGGAAGTAAGGTAAATCAAAGTACCTATACTGGAACAGGAACTTACATGATTGCTATTGATGTTGATAATCAAAAATTGTGGTTTGGAGAGGGTGGAACTTGGACAGGCGATCCAGCCGCAGGATCAGGAAATAGTATAACTTTAGGAACTCATCTATATATTCCTTGGTTCCATTCAGCAGGAACTGCTGGAGATAATTCTGCTAATGTTAATTTTGGTGGCTGTCCAGCATTTAGTATTTCATCAGGAAACGCAGATGCTAATGGTTATGGTAATTTTGAATACAGTGTCCCTTCTGGATTTTACGCACTATGTACTAAAAACCTAGCGGAGTTTGGATAATGGCTTTTAATAAATTAAAAGGAATATAAATATGGCTTATACAACAATAGACGATCCATCATTATATTTTCAAATCGCTACTTGGACAGGAACAGGAAGTTCTAATTCTATAACTTTGCCAGGAGATACAAATATGCAACCTGATATGTCTTGGATTAAAAGCAGAAATAGCACATCAAGCCATTGTATCAATGATAGTGCTAGAGGGGTTTCAAGCGGTAATACAATACACTCAAATAATAATGGTGCGGAAGATACCAGTAATACAGATGCCGTTGATAGTTTTGATTCAGATGGAGTTACTTTAGGTGCAGATACTGGAAATTTGGGAGTGAATTATTCTTCTAGTCAAAATTATGTTGGTTGGTTTTGGAAAGAAAGTGCAACTAGCGGATTTGATATGGTTTTATATACAGGCAACGACACCGCAAGAACGATCTCACATTCACTTTCGGCTAAACCCGGATTGATGATGGTTAAACGAAGAGGTACAGCCGCTAATTGGCAAGTATGGCATAAAAGTTTACCTGATACTGGTGATAAAGTTTTATATTTAAACACAACTCACGCCCAACAAGATGAAATTATGTTTAATGATACTGAACCAACATCATCAGTTTTTAGTTTAGGTACTGCTGGTGAATCAAATAAAGTAGGTATAACATTTATCAATTTTCTTTGGGCAGAAAAACAAGGCTACAGCAAGTTTGGATCATACACAGGAAATGGAAATGCTGATGGAACATTTGTTTATACAGGATTTAAACCAGCAATAGTTATAGTTAAAAGAACTGATAGCACAGGTGGTTGGTATATATATGATAATAAAAGAGCTGGATATAATGGTTCATCAGGATATTTACAAGCTGATACTACAAGTGCCGAAGATACTAATGCTGGTAATTTTGGTTTTGATCTTTTATCTAATGGTTTTAAATTAAGAGGCACATATGCAACAGTTAATAATAGTGGTGGAACTTATGTGTATATGGCTTGGGCAGAAGCACCATTCGTCAATTCAAATGGAGTACCTTGTAATGCTCGTTAATAAATTAACGAGAAGCTAACGCAGCAAGATAAATAAAAAAAACACAGAGAGGGAACAACACTATGAAATTAGTGCTTGCAATGATTATGTGTTCAGCTCTCTATCAAGAGTGTCTGCCACCACATCCAATGCCAGGATCATATAGCAATCATTATGATTGTATGATGGCAGGTTATGAAGAAAGTCAAAAGAAATTAAAAGAAATAGGAAGAAAAGAAATTAATAAATATCAAACTTTTGTAAAGTTTGTTTGTGCAGAAGTTAAGGAACCTAAAACAGATGCGTAAAAAAAGAAAATCCGCCGCTCAAATCGTTGCCGATCAGAACGGTTTAAGAATATCTTACCATGAAAAGGTATGTGCTGAGAGAATGAAAACAATTTTCAAACTCTTAGATGAAATGAAAAAAGATATTAAGGAGCTAAAAACATTTATGAATAGAGGAAAAGGAGCCGCCGCCATTTTAATTATACTTGGGGGTCTCATAGGATCCATTTTCTACTATTTTAAATGAGCAGCAGAAAAAGAATTACCGCATCTAAAGGATTATCAAACGAATTATTGGCACAAGCCAAGTTTGCCAAGGATCCCAACCTCATCGTGTTTACACCGATCAATGGTTTGGGACCCATAGACATCGTTACCCTGGATTTAACCACCGGGAAATATACCGCCTACGATGTCAAAACTCGGAACTACCGAAGCAATGGTTATGGAATCGCAAGGGGGAGAACACATGAGCAAAAGAAACTAGGTGTCAAAATATTTAATTTTGACCCGCAAAGAGATTGAGGAAACATGGAAGAAATCAAACAGCGGATTAAAGAGCATGAAGGTTTTAGGGATACTGTGTATGCCGATAGCCTGGGTAAATCTACAATTGGTTATGGTCATCTTGTTTTGGATACCGATGACTTCGTTGAAGGTGTTACATATCCTAAAGATCAGCTTGAAGATTTGTTTGACAAAGATTTTAATACCGCTTGTGAAGAAGCTAATAAACTCATTGGGGAAATTCCTTTAAACCACACCGCTAAAGGTGTGATTATTGAAATGGTTTTTCAACTGGGTAGACCCCGTTGCAGTAAATTTAAAAAGATGTGGCAAGCTCTAAGAGATGGAGATTATGATGAGGCAGCCAATCAAATGATTGATAGCGCCTGGCATAAACAAACGACTAAACGATGTGAGAGTTTAGCTGCTGCTATGAGGAGTAGTAATCAATAATATGGCTTGGTTCGGATTAGCAAAAATAGCTCTCCAAGCGGGAGCAAAGATTTATTCAAATAGACAAAAAACAAAAATGGCTATGTCTGATGCACAATTAATGCACGCAGAAAAAATGGCTCGAGGTGAGGAAACTTACCAAGGTAAATTATTGGAAGCTAGACAGAACGACTACAAAGACGAATTTGTGTTGGTCTTGTTAAGCATCCCGATATTAGTGCTTGCCTGGGCGGTATTCAGCGACAATCCGCAAGCGATGGAAAAAGTAAATACTTTCTTTGAACACTTTGCAGCTCTACCTAAATGGTTCACTAATTTGTGGATCCTGGTCGTAGCAAGTATTTTTGGAATTAAAGGAACACAAATTTTTAAAGGGGGAAAAAAATAATGCCAGTAACAAAATCAGATTTTGATCCTACTTGCTTGGGTCAGTATGACGATCCACCAGAAATTCTACACTTCCAATGGGAAGGAAAACGATGCGATAATTTTGTTTATCGTTATGTTTTAGTGGATAAGTTTAGACCCAACCAGCTTGATTCAAGAATTAAAAAAACAGAAGAAGAAAAGAATTTAGATCACAAACAGATTGCGGCTAAATACAAAAGATGTGAACAGCATCAGGAAGTTAAGCCAAGTCTTATAAATAAAATTAAAAAAGCTTTCTTCTAATGGCGAGGAAGAAGAAGTGGAAGGAAGTAGAAAAATTTATTAGTAAAGCTAAATTTAAAAAGACTTCCATATCCAGAAATCCATCCAGAATTAAGTGGAGCAGTATGAACAAACATAAGAAACGAAGCATGGGAAGATGAAGATAAACGACAACACAAATATATCTTTACCCGTTAGAAATCTAATCGCATTATTAGCTGCCGTGGCTTTTGGAATTTTCGCTTATACCGAGATCACGGGTAGGCTCACAAGTTTAGAAAACTCCAGGCATATAATGGAGGCAGATCTAATTACTAAATCAGATCAAAAAATTACAGACCAAGAACAATTTTTGTTGCTTGAAATTTTAAGTACAGCTCAAGAGAATACAGATGAAGAAATGCAGAGTATGAGAAATAATAATGTCAACCTCAACCGAGCTATGAAAGATATTGAAGAGATGAAAAAAACTATTGAGATCCTTAAAGATAAAGTAAGAGCTAATGGTAGCCATCAATGATTGAAACAGTGTTTGCTTTATTATTATTAATGAATAATGAAATTAAAGAGGCTAGGATTCAAGACAGCTTGTCTATGTGTCTTAAACATAAGAGAGAAGCGGAAAGACAACAATCTGATACTGTTTCTTATAAGTGTATCAAATCTAAAGCAGAGCTTGAGAAAAACATAGACGGATCAATAACAATTAAAAAATTAATTTTAGAATAGTTATGAGGGAGAATGAAAAAACTAATTATATTATTTTTACTACTGACAACATCGGTGTATGCTGGATCAACTCAGACTAATGTTAGTGGTAGTAATACAGCCATAGAAGGAAACTATACAGGTGGCTCAACCACTTATGAAAGTGGATCCTCATCTAGCTCGACAACAAATTCAACAAGCAATTCTAATATCAGATCCGCTCCGCCTACGGCTACCTCAACAGGAGTGAACACATCTAATAATTGTGCCATCGCTTTATCCGGTGGAGTGCAGACGTTTAGTATTGGGGTAAGTGGAGGAAAAAGCTATCAAGATAAGACTTGTGAATTGATTGCTTTATCTAAAACCCTAAGTCAAATGGGAATGAAAGTAGCTGCTATATCTTTATTGTGCAGCGATGAGAGAATATTCCAAGCTATGTTTATGGCTAAAACTTATTGTCCCGTAGATGGGGAAATAGGAGAGAAGGCTTATAAATTATTAGTTCATAAATACAATTATGAAATGCCTACTTATAAAAAATATGTAGAGCTGGAACGTAAAAAGAAAAACAAAATTAAAATAGAAAAACTTAAATGATTTGGTTAATCATATTTATAGGAGTGATGGCTTATGCGGTTTATCGTATCAATATTTTTTGCGATGATATTAACCCTTACAACTTCAGCAGAAGAAATAACAACAAGTAATTTACTCCCGAATGCTGGAGATAGTAAATCTTCCGCACAAAGTGTAGATAATAATATTCCTAATGTAGCCTCAAGCTGTTCAGAATTTACAGTAAGTGGAGCTACTTGTTTTTCTAACGAAATTGAAACCACAGGTACAGGAACAGTTAATGCAACAGGTTCCTTATTAAATATTACCACTAACTCTGACACCACTACTCAAGATAAGTTAGATAATGGCGTTACTTTAAATAGCACAACCATTATTCAAAACTGCGAATGGGATGGATCTTCCAATGAGTGTGGAGATCGAGCTGGTGCAAGAGATACTTTTAAAACAACTGTCAAGATATTAGATGCGAATGGAAATACTTTAGCCTCAGTAGATCAGATTAGAAATACTGACGCTCATTATTATGCCAATGCTCATAAATATACTGACCAGGTTATTTATACCGGTAGTGGATCCAGTTCTTTTGATTGGACTTGGACAGGTATAGATAACAACGCTAATCCTGGTAATCTTGGTGGACCCAATCTACTAGGTGCATCTTTAACCATGACGTATGAGAATGTGGTTTTAGAAGTAGAAACACAAACGGCTTTGCAAGAAGTGAGTAGTGCGGTTAATGCTACTGAAATTGAAGAAGCGGTGAGTGTAGAGATTAAAGAAGAAACTCAAACTTTAGCAGCTAAGGTACAAACAATAGCAGCGACACCTTTACCTAATAAAACAAAGGTGGTTCAAGTTAAAGCAGCTATTAAAAAGTTTGAAAAGAAAACAGGAGCTAAAGTCGTTAAAGCTCAGATTAAATCACAACCCACATCTAGTTCAACAACTAATGTGGTTCAAACAAAGAAAGTTAAAGAAGAAAAGAAACCCGAAACTATTGCAAAACAAATTATACAATCAACTACTAAGAAGGAGGAAACAAATGAAAAAGAAGAAAAACAAGAAGAACAAAAACCAGAAAAACAAACAGAAGAAAAACAAGAAAAAAAACAAGAAAAGAAGATAGTATCTACTAAGACTAAAACAAAGACTACTCAAGTCTCAAAACTAGATGCAGCTATGGATGAAGTAGATGCCGTGGTTAAAGACACTGCTAAAAATCTTGAAGTTAAAAATATTATTTTATTAGATGCTATGGTAGGAGATAACAATCTTAATGCTTATCTCAACCAAGCATTTTATAAAACAAAAGATATTTATCTAAATCAGAATTTTATTATAGATAATCGAAAGATCTATAATGAAGTCAATCTTGTAAGTTATATGGAAAAGGATCCCATCTTTATTAAAGATAAAATCCTACAAGATATTAATTACGAAAAGCAAAGACTAATCTTAAAGTTAAAGGAGTTAAAAAATGGCTAAAGAAAAAAGCAAGTTTAATTTAAAAGATCAATTAGCTGGCGTAGCCGCGCTTGTGGCTGCGATTGTAGCTATTGGGGGTGGCTTTGTTAAGTATGGTGAAATCACGACTAAGCTTAATGCGTTGTCTGAACAGACAGCACCCGATCTTACACCACTTGCTGCAAGTATAGGTAAGAATGATAAAGCGATTGCGGTATTAAAAACTGAAGTCGAGTTACTGAATCTTATGATTAAAGAAATGAAAGCTAAAGCAGATAATCCTTTACAATAATGCCAATCAGGAAGAGAACCTGGGCGCAAGCCAAGGCTAAAGCCAGAGCAGAGTCGGTTCGTATTGTGGGAAAATGTAGGTACTGCGAAAAGCAGGTTTTAACAGATGTACCTTTTGTTTGCTTTGCAGATAAAAGCTGCGCTCATTATGATTGTATGAAAAAAGATGATATGAAAAAACAGATTAAGAGTGTGCCAAAAAGTGTGTGAGTGAGATTTCAATTATAAACTTCATTATTTTATAAGGTTTATTTATTGGGATATTTGGCAACATATTTTTTTCAAATCATAATTGAAATTGTGCTATGCTTTAATTCTGGGCGTTTTGGAAATCGGTTTTCTAAACCGAGGGTCGGAGGTTCGAATCCTCCAGGGCGCGCCATTAATCAATAGCTAGTGTGTAAATCAGTGTGTAAAAGAATTTAAAAGCGGGGTGAAATACCCCGCCTTTTTTTTTGTTAATTATGTAACCTTTCTTTTCTAGGTGTAAATTTTTTTCTTAGCTTGCCAGCCATTGAAGGTTTCATTTTTTCATTGACTAAAAATTTAAAAGGATTTTGATTATCAATATAAAGCTTCTTATTTAAATCCAAAGTTTCCCATACTCTAGTGTAGCCATTGATAACCCACTTTGATTTGTTTGCTAAAGGTGGTCGGTGTTCAAGCCAATATAATCCCTCTGAATTTTTTTCTCTCATAAATTCACAATGGTCTGTTAATGGGTTTATCCATAATGGGTTGGGATTTTCAAAATGTAAAAACATTTTAAGAAAAAATAAGTTTAGAATTGGAGCTTTAGTTTTTTCTTTATTATATTTAGGTTTAAATTTATTAATCCAACGCAGCTCATAGTATTTTCTAAAATATTCATTTTTAAGAAAACTTAATTTATTGCTGCTAATACACTTAACTTCATCAAATTTTTTATCTTTTTTATGTTGATAAATTCTTTTGCCAAACTCTGTTGCCGTTTCTCCAATATAAACAATTACTTTCATATAAATAAGAAAGTAAATCAAAGGTTCGTTTTCAATATTAATTGTTTTAACCATAAATTAAGGGGAGCTTTCGCTCCCCCCTTTTTTTTGCCTGTTATTTAGGATCTTTATAGGTAACTATATAATTCATTTCAGCTTCTAGCTTGGGTAGGATTTTTTCATAGTGAGCCTGAAGCTTTCTTTCTTCTTCAATCCTGTTTTCAATTTCTTCGAACTTCGCTTTAACCTTTTTTATTTCATTAGGTTTCAGCTTACCCAAGAGCTGTTCGGGTCTGCCATTTAGGAGATAGTGCATATCATAACCAAAGGCTTTACAAACGAATAGCAGAATATCCGAACTCATTTTATTCACGCAATTTTCGTATTTTTGTATTTGTTGAAATGTTCGATTTGTAGCCTTAGCAATATTGGTTTGTGTCTTACCCGCCAACATTCGATTAACCACCATGAACTTTGCAACTTTTTCTTTTATGTGTAGCGCATCCATAATTTATCCTTTCATTGTTATTAGATTGTTTAAAGCGGCGGATCTGTTTTTGTTATTCAAATTCTTGTTTTTTACCCGGTAGTGTTTTTTAAAAGTCTTGTCGTCTGACCATCCATAACGACTATAAAATTCATCTTCGGATAAAATATCTTTATCTCTTAAAAGCGTGCTGCTGAATTTTCTAAAAGGAGAAAACCCTTTCTTCCATTCAATCCCTGCTCTTGCTGCGGATCGCTTTAAAATATCGGCTGCATGAGATTTCGTATAAGGAAATAATCTTTTGTATTTTCTTTGGTGGGTTTTAGGAAACTTCTGTATATCCATCCAAGCCTGAAGCAAACGAAACAGATCGCTTCCAATCTCAACCTTTCGGTTAGAGGTTTCATTTTTTAAATAGTGGGGTCTGAACTCGCTTTGCTTACCTAACGAATGCTTTAAGTGAATGACATGAGTATTCATTTCTTCATCCCAAAAAATATCGTCATAGCATATTGCTAGAATTTCATTTAGGCGTGGACCCAGCTCCGCAGCCGTTCTCCATAATACCTTTTTACATATATCTTTTTCCAAATGAATGAGATTATAAACATCATTCATTTTAGGAATCCATTTAGGCTCCTGTTGTTCTTGCTTAAAGTTTTTAGAAAACTTATGACGAAGTATTTTTAAATCCACATACCAACCCTGGTCATCACAAAATATAATAAATCGTTTAAAGGCAGCCACAGCATCCTTGATAGCTTTCTTGCTTAAAGTTTCTTTAGCTCTTGCCTTTTGTTTAATTCCATTAACAATCTTCCAATAAGTCTTTCGGCTGTGAATAATGCGTTTTAAGGTGTCAGTTTTAAAATCGGCTGCCGTGTACTCGGCTAGGGTGATTTTGTTAATATACGGCTGGATATGACTCTTTAACAGGGTAATATAGCGCTGGTTCGTATCCTCCTGGTTCTCAATATTGTTGTTTAAGGAAGCATAGTATTGCTTAAAGGATTCTTCAAAAGTAATCTTCTGTGGAATAAGTGTGGAAAGGTTCTGTCTTTTTAAATCTTCGATATAAGCTTTAGCAACTCGGCGTTGGTTCAGCTCAAAGCTTTGCTTATTAATTCTTTTCCCATTATCCAACACCGCTTGAACCACTAGCTTATTCTGATATTTGGTTAGCCAGAATTTCATTTTAACTATAGGGACTAACCTCATCGACTGAATAGAAATATTTGTTAATATCTCTATATTTTATATTGCACTTATCAGCCCAGTATTTGATAGCATCTGCTCGACCCCATTCACCATTGCCTTTTGGACCCTTTCCACATCCTTTAGGTACTCCAGTATAACCAGAGATATAAATATCCATAGTAATTCTAAAAAATTCTAATAAATTTTTTACATAAAGTTTAAAAGAATCTTTACCTTTAAATTTTACTTTGTATATTTTATACATAGCTTTTATCTCTTTATCTTTCATGGCTGATTTTAGTCTTTTCATGGTCTATAATGTCCCCTATAAATTATACCTAGACCACTATAACCCTGTACTAATTTAGTCCAAGTCTTATCCGATGTGACTCTTTTATGGACCACATTGGTTTGTGCCGCTGGAATTTCTTTCCATCGAAAACCAAAACCTGGTCCATAGGCATTGTCATAAGTATAAAAAGAAGAGTATTTCTTCTTATTCTTTACTATGTCTTTATCTAGTTTCATTATGCAGCTCTCTTTCTTTTTATTTTTTTCCATTTCCCAGTTTTAGAATTGTATTTATCCCACAAAGAATTTTCAGAAATAAAAAAACCATATTTAGGTAATTCTTTTTTTAAAAGTTTTATTACTTCTTTTTGCTTTTGTTTTTTCTTATTCATTATGCAGCTCCTTTCTAAAACCAAGTTTTTTTAATTTATTGATTATTTTTTTATCGGAAGTTTCAATATAAAAATTATGGTAATCGTCATCTTCTCCACCATCTTTTTTTACACCTAACTTTTTAAAATCTTTAAATAATTTTTCTAAAGATTTTAAGTGGTTAAAAATATTTGAATATGTTTTGCAACTATTAAATTCAAACTTAAACCTAACTGTATTTACTAACATCATAACATCTCCTTTTTTTTTATTTTTATTTAACATTAAGGGTAGAATAAATGAGCGTTGCTGATATGTCAACTAAAAAAATACAATCAGGGATAAGATTGACAATTTGGCTTATTATAATTTGGGTGTAGGAAGGCTGTACTACATTTTCAGTAGTTTAGAATTGTTCTAAATAATTCCTATTTATAAGGAATATTTAGCCAACTGGTCTTGCAGTTGGATAATGTCCACGAGCTTATTATGACTTTCTTTTGATAAAGCAGCCACATAAGACGGATAATTACCGTCATTTTTTTTCTCTGCTCGTGTGATCTTTGCGAGAATCGCTTTTCTTTTGTTCTTTGTTTCTTCGATCTCCGCTTTGATCCTTTGATAGGGAGTCTTTTGTATAGGCTCTACTACCATCTTTCGCTCCTTTCATTCTGACTCGTTTAAATTCAAAGCTAATGGAGTCTGCATTAACTTCATAAATAGCACGCGAACTTGGAAGCGGTTGCTTGGTCGCGGCTTCTATGGTATCGAAATCTTCCTTTGCAACAAAGTTTGCAGATCCCGACCATAATTTTTCAAATCCTTTTTTACTCATGGCAACCGGTACATCATTTCTCCGTACTCCTTTGATGCCTTTAGTTGTTTTTTGAGTTTTTTATTTTCTTCGAGTAAAGTTTGATAGGATAAAATTGCTTCTATTAAATATCTTGAAAAGTCTATACTTTCTTCTAATGCGTTATGTAGCCAATATTTGCAATCATTAGGATTTTTTAACATGACTTGGCGCATTGTCAACTTAAATTTATCCATGCCTTGCTTATCCCGATCCAGTATTTTTGAAATCAATTCGTTCGTATTAGGATCTGGACTTAACGAAATTTTACGATTTGGATACTTCTTGCTTTGCCTGGCATTCTTTTGATCCATCCTCTTTCCTCCAAACTTTTAATGTAAGTGTGTACCGAATTTTTAGAAACCAACCCTACCGCCTTTTTCATTTCATCGTAAGAAGGCGATAGGGTTTTTTTTGCAATATAACCTTTGATGTAATTAAACATCTTTAATTGCTTTTTAGTTAAGCCATATTGCTGCATTGTTTCCCCTCTATATACCTAATTCAACACCGGCAGATGCCTGCTTCGGCACGGAATTAGTTGAAGCGGTTTTTTTAATTGTTACCTTTAAAGAATTATCTTTTTGCACATAAGCCGAAGCTTCATGCCAAACTCCATTAATCGTGAAGTTTTTTCTATAAGGTTTACCGCTTTTCTCGTTTACTTTTTCCGAATCGACTAAAACAAAATCGGGTCTTTTATCTCCCGCCTGTTTTTCTGCATTTCTCTTTAGTGAGAAAGTACATACCCAATTCGGATCTTTCGGTTTTTCAGCCATAATATATTCTCCTATAATGTTTGCTGTTTATTCTTAATTGCATCCACAACTTTCTGACACAATTTAGAATCTTGTTTTTGAAGCTGCGCTAGATATTCCTTATTGTCGGAAAGCAGCTCATCTAAATTTGCTTTATGTCTTATATTTTTTAATCGCTCTAAAATAATACTGGCTTGGTTTAAATCGATACCGGTATTGGCATTAGCATTGTAATTAGATTTGGTTGTGGGTAGTTCCACATCAGAATAGACTTCTCCATGAATCCCTAGTGCTTTTAAAACCGCTCTGTCTACCCCGCGTTTCTCTGCCATGGCTACTGGATAATTAAATGTATTATTATTGGGTGAGACTTCTCCTAAACTATAAAATCTTTTGCCTTGAAAAATTGAACTCGCTTTAACCACAGCACAGGCTGCTTTTAAATCACAATGGACTAACTGAATATCAGTTTCAATATTATAAAGTGTTGCTAATTTTTCTACTTCTAAATGTTTGATGGCATATTTATTAGCATCAATCTTCCACATTCCCCCATTCCTTTTTAATTTTTCCAAATAAGGTTCTAGTGTGTTTAAATGAATAACCTTACCCATAATTCCTTTCTGACAGCCGGGTAATTGAATCCGGTAAAACAATATCCGCCGATATATTAAAACCGGTATGAACGTACACTTTAGAAAGGAGGTGCTTATTCATCGTTACCCGACTATCTTGATTAGAGTAAGAAAAGAGGGAGCCACCTTCATGATGGATTGTTAAGTAGGTTAAAATAGTCATGACAAAAATCATTCCTATCCAAAACCAACGATTACTTTTCTTCTCTAATTCCTTTTGTCGCAGCTCTTGTTTATATTGTTCAAATTCACTTCTTAATAAGAAGTGCTGCATATTAATTACGTTATTACTTTCTCTTAATGTTCTGTTTAAGTTTCGATACCCCATAGCTTCATTGCCTCCTGTTTATGATTACCACCAAAGTTCCAATAGAACGGATGGTCAAAGGTTGGTTCCACATCTTGAACAAAAGATGATTTCCCTGCGTGTCGTTCCATTAATCGTTCACGCCTTAAAGCAATCATCGCCATTTTGTTTAAAATTTTTTTTAGGTTTTTAGGTTTAAGAACTTCGCAGTTATCGGGACTAAATATTTTATATTCTTCTTCGCTGACAATCACGAGATGAGGTTTTTTATTTGTGGCTAAATGATAGAAAGCACACTGCAAAAGATATTCTGCTGAAATATCATTTTTAATTCCGTATAAAGGATAAGTGATGGTTCCGTCTTTTCGTTTACGGCTATAACGCCACTTGGTTTTTAATTCGATAAAATTCTTTTGATCTTCAAAGTCGATCCGACCAATGCAAGGCAACTGGCATTTAGGAAGATTTAGCCATACCGTTCGTTCACATTCAATAGGATCATTTAAACCCACTTCATCAAAAGCTTTTTTTAAATTTTCAAAAGTTAAAGTTAAACCCTTGCGGTTGACATCGTGTTGATTACGATCCTTCTCATCGTTGGGGAGATAAGCATTAAAGGTTTCTAAAATTTTTTCAAAAATATTTCTTTGTTTTTTAATTTCTATTTTCTTGGATCCCTGCCACTCGTAATTTCCAAATGCTAATTGACCCGCCGTTCCCATTTGAACTCCGGCATACATTTTAGCATTACCTGGTAGTTTTCGTCTTTGTTCTTGAGTTAGATGTAAATATTCATAGCACCAAGCTCCGTCTATCTTATTTAATTGTGATGGTGAATGGTGATTTAAACCATAGTGTTTAATCCAGGTTGGAAGTTTTTTAATGTCTTTTATAAATTGACTTATGTCTACTTCTTGTTTTCCCATAAAACGAATCAATAGAACAAGTAGTAAACATTAATGGATTCTTGTCAATACAAAATATGGATATATCCATACCTTTATGGATAAGTGTTAATAAGCTATATATTTATAGCAAATCGGGGTTGTATTTAGCTTTGATAGGAGAACAAATATCAATGTCTTTAATACTCATTTTAGCAAAGTTTTCATTGATGGGTTTTCTGGTTAAAGGATTAATAATTTCCATGGTTCCGTCATCGTGGGATCTAACCACTCCAATAATTTCTTGATTTTTTTTTATTGTTTTTTTCCATTCCTTTGAAAAGGTAATATAACAAAGATTAGGAATAGAAAATTTTGAAAACCTTGCTGCTGATTTTTTAGGTATATCAAATAAAAACACTTCATTATGGAGAAAATTACCTGGAATATCTACCTGAACTGCTTTTACTTCCGTTTTATAAAATTCAAACGGAATGGGAATTAAGTAATGATCTTCTTTTTTAAGCGTTTGAACTTCAAATTTATTACTAATATATCTATCTAATATAATTTCTTGCCTAGGTTGCCAAACTTCTACTGGATGGCAGTTTAAAACCTGCGAAATTTTCACTGCATTATCCCAAGTAATTTCACGGCTATTTTTCGACCAACGATTGATTGTGGTTTTATCCCTTTTAAGCGCTAGAGCAAGATCGGCTTGGGTCATATTCTTGTTATCTAGCAATTTTTTAAGCTCTGCCATAGTGGTCTTTTGATGTTGGTTTTCAATAATATGTAAATGTGTCTTATCTATTGTCATAATGTCAAGCCTATCTCAATAGGTATCTCAATGTCAATGGTTGCCAGAAATATAGTATTAAAGTTGTATTTTTGTTGTTATTTATTCCCAATATTCACAATCGCTATGGAAATATACTTGTCAAATTAGCAATTATCCATATAAAAGATACTATTATGCAATTAGAACAATTTAGAAAATCAAAAAATTTATCTCATAAGAAGCTGGCAGAGTTTTTAGGAATTAAAGGGACTTCTCCTGGGTCAACAGTTTTTCGTTGGTGCAACAAGGAAAGAATACCCAGACCCGAATTTATGAAACTAATCTCCGAAAAAACAAAAGGAAAAGTAAAGCCATCCAGCTTTTATGAATAGAAAAAAATTATCAGGAACTATTAATGATTATCAACCGATATTTATTAAGTGTAGTGATTGGCTTAATACTTCTGAATGGCTGCCAGTCAATAAAGCACAAAAAATTGAACCCGCTCGATGTTTTACAATCGGCTGGAAAATTAAAACACATAAAAAAAAAATCACCATCTTCTCCAGTTATTCAGAAGATGAAGAAGGATTGGAAGTGGGTGGAATAGATACCATTCCGAAATCTTGGGTCATGGAGGCTTGGGAAGTCATTATTACCGATAAAAAAGTTAAGTTATGAAATATTTATTTATTTACATCTCCTTAATTTGTGCAGCTATGGTTTTTACCCCAAAGCTTATTGTTTATTTAGAATTTAAAGAATTTTGTGATGCTTACATGAATTGGGTTAAGCAATATCCTGAAGCTTTAAATCCAGGAGAGTGTCAATGAATGATTTTTTTAATAAAGAACTAGCAAAAATTAATGAAGGTTTAGCCAGGGAAGAGGCAGCTAAAAAAGAAGCCGATCAGCTTATGATGAATAAAATTGAGAAATATGAAAAGGAAATTTACGAATTAAAAAAACAAATTCCCATGATTAGGGAAGAGGTGCAAATAGAATTACTTAAAAAAGATCAAAGAATTAAGGATTTAGAAACTATTAATCAACGGCATCAAAAGCAGGTGGGAGAGCTTATTGAAGATAATAAAAAGCTTGCCAAGCAAGTACAGGATAAAAACGATATTGTGGAGAAATTTCGCAAGGCAGGGATTCTTTAGTGGCTAGACAAAACTACTACAATGACGGGGATTGGTACTCAGAATTTCACAGAGCTGTTGAAAAGAAGTTGGCTTATATTGACATTGATTCCGTGGGGATCTGCCACCGATGCTGGGATCCGCTTTATTTAGCAGAAACGGTTTTTGATAAGGGACAAGCTTATAAAACGACAACTACAACCGAACGGCTTGCCAAATTAGCTGGTCTGCCGTCTTTCCTGGTTTTCTACAAAGTGAATGATAGAAAAATTGTTTCCTTTCGCATTCGTCAGCTTACTCCAGAAAAGGGAGAGGAAAAGCTTATGCTACCTACGGGTTGGATTCAGGTGATGCAGCTTATTCAGGAGCGACACGATTTAATCTGTAAAAAAAGGGGATCTGAAAAAAATGGATAAAATATTTTTTATCATCTTTTGCAGCTTATCTTTTTTTGTATTTTTATCGCTTTATATGTTGGTGGGAGGTTTATGAGGGATTGGATCTTAGGATTAATTGAAAAATATGGATCTAAGGTTAGTTCCTGGGCGTTGAATAAACGCTGCGGAAAGCGAGATCCTAAGGAGTGGATTAAAGGTTATAAAAAATGGAAAGAGAATAAATGAGCTTATTCTTCGTGGGCGATATAAACATCTTAAAAAATAAAAAGCTATCCCCGATTGAATGCAGGGTTTATTTCTGCCTGGTCAGCTACATGAACAGGGAAACCGGTAAATGCTTTCCCCGCTACGCCACGATCTCAAAGGATACCGGTATTTCTAAGGTTTCTATCCATCGCGCCGTTCACCGCCTTGCCAAGCTCCGTTTAATCACTATAAAACGCAAAAGCTCAACTAATGAGTATTTACTCACGCAGCAACATTTACTAGAGAAAATGCGCCTAAAACAAGTGAGATTAAAATTTGGAACATCTGAAGTTAAATCTAGCAATGTATTAATAAAACCATATAAATATAACTATAATAATAGATATGTTAATAAGTATAATAAAACCTATGATAGAGGATCGTACTCTAGGGGTGGGGTTGCAAATCATTCTAAGCTGACGTTAGAGTATGAAGGGGAAACATATAAGAATATCGGAACAGAGGATCATTGGATTGAATTTGAGAATAAAGATGGTAAAAGAATACTTAAGCATAAGTTTAAGGATATAATCAAAAAAAAGTCTAAAACCGCCGAAGGATTGAGGCGGTTGTCTGAAATTAAGATTAGTAAAGTTAATTAATATATTTGAAAACGCGGGAACCTGTGAACGGCTGATGCCGGGGATTAAAAAGCCAGGTTGTCCCAAGATGTTTGATTTGCTGGAAATTTCCTACGAACCCAAAGATGCTGGTTATTACGATAAAAAACCTGGATTAAGGTTAAGAGCCACCTCAAAACAATTGGATTGTTGGGAGCTTGCCATTGATTTACTGATGCAGGTTGATTTGGAGGAGAGGCGTTTAATTTGGTCCAGAGCCATGCGCTTTTCTTGGGTTTCACTTGCCAGGCGCTTTGGCTGCCACCGAATTACGATTAAACGCCGGTATGTACAGGCGTTAATGAATATGGAAGGTAATGCCTCCAAGGTTTTAATAGACAAGATAGACAAAATTTAATAATAACTTAAATAGAGTGGAGTATATTATGTTTTCACTTCAAATTCCCCGTGGCTGGACACCCGCTTAAAAAAATACAATGCGAATCTATCGCGAGACACAGCGGTTTACGCTGTCGAGCCAAAGGGTATTTAAAAAAAAGCGGTCATTACAGATGTCGCTTCCACGGGGGAGCTAGTACCGGAGCGAGAACGCTTAACGGGAAATTAAAAGCTTACAAGAATTTAAAATTTTTCAGGAATAAAACCGATAAACAAATATTAGAATGGATACAGAACAAACAACAGAAATCATCAAGCGGCTGGAGTTGGGAGAGCCTTTAACTCGGATCTGCAAAGATAAACACCTACCAGAGATCTCAACGGTTTATAAAAAGATACGAGAGAGCGAAAGCTTACAGAAAAGAGTAAGAGCTGCCAGAGAGACTGGCGTTTTTACTTTGATTGATAAACTTACAGAGGAGCTGGATCAACCGGTTGACAATCAGCAAATGATGTGGAAAAGGGAAGTTTTTTCATATTTAAAATGGTTGGCGAGCAAGCTAGGGTCGTCAACTTTTGGCGATAAACAAAAACAAGAAATTAAACAGGATTCAACGCTAACTATTTCTTGGGGGAGACCAAAACATGATGAACAAAATTCGATTGAAAATAAGAAAATGGATAAACAGCTACAAAATGAAACTTTTAATCGCTTACCTGGAACAGGATAAAATCATTAGAAAACGCTGCACTTGTAAGAAAAGAAAGTAGTTGCCATTTATGCCTATTAAGGGTTGACATATTGTCAACAATCTATTAAGTATCTTTTCAGGAGGTACTTATGGTCATAAAAAATAAAAACTTTGACTTGATTAAGTTGATGAGCGGGAAGCTTGGCTTTGAGGTTAAGCTTTCGGATACTTTCGGCGAGCTTCAAGAGAAGAAGGAGCGTCAGCTAGTATTGTTTCAGCTTGATGCAGTTAATGAGGCAAACTATTACGGGGTGTCTCAATGAGTAAAAAGATCAAATCAAAAGAAAAGCTGCACAATAAAATGTGCGATCTAGCCTGGAAGGATTTAGAGCAATATCGTTCTAAATTTATGAAATATAAAATTGATACAGGTTATTATCCCTTTTTTATGCAATTAAAGGATGCAATGCACAATCTATTGCAAGGCGGGATCTGTGTTCATTCCTTAAATAGTATGATTAAAGACGCTAAAAAAGACGCGATTAAGTTTGAGAAGCAAAGGCTAGAAGATCATTAATTAAAAAGAATATAACCTCCAGCGATTAGGCTCGCTGGGGGTTTTGTTTTACCTGGTTGGATAGCCTGGTTGAGTTGGTAAACGTATAACGAATCCACGCTCACGCGCGCGCGTATGAGTTCTCTCGCGTTGATTGACACACTATCAACACAATATTTATTTAATAAGCATTGATATTAAATAGATATTGTCGGTTGTTATAACCGAGATCCTTAAAATCTCTGGAAAAAATAAAGAATTTCAAACGCGCGAGGGTGGGTACACCCAGAAAACGCGCGCCAAAATTTATATATATATATATCGGGACTTCAAGACACTCTGACACAGGCACACTCAAAGGAATAAAAAATGGATGAAAAAACAAAAATATTAATAGATAAGCTGGAACAAGAGAAAAACAGACTTATTACCGCTATGGTTTTTATTTCTGAAGGCACAAACGGATTAGTTATTCATCTCAATGGTTTTGAAGATGAAGATCACGCAAGAAGCTTTGCGGATCGTTTAATGAAAAATAGCGGCATTAATTATAAATCAATAAAGGAATTGATGGATTTACCCACAATTCATTAAGGAGGGAGCTATGATAGATACGATAATGCACGAAATATCTCACTACTGGAGAGATCATAAAAAGGTAGTGATTGGCGTACTTGTGATTATTGCAATCGCGTATATCTTATAAGGTTTAATATGCACGTTGAAATACCCTATATCCCAAGACCCTTGCAGGCAAAACTGCACGATGACTTGGATAAATATAGGTTTGCAGTATTAAGTTGCCATAGGAGATTTGGTAAAAGTGTAGCCATCATCAATCATTTGATTAGAGCTGCACTTACCAATCAACTAAAGAATCCAAGGTATGCCTATATAGCACCTACCTACAAACAGGCGAAAAGTATTGCTTGGGATTACATGAAAATGTTTGCGGGTGGAATACCGGGAGTTAAGTTTCATGAAACAGAATTAAGATGCGATATGCCGAATGGCAGCCGTATCACCTTGTTATCCTCTGAACAGCCAGATTCACTAAGGGGATTATTCCTGGACGGAGTTTGTATCGATGAGGTTGCGCAAATCGATCCGAGGTTATGGAATGAAATAATAAGACCCGCACTTTCCGATAGGAAGGGGTTTTGTTATTTTATAGGAACCCCGGCGGGGATGAGCAATATTTTTTATGATTTATACCAGCACGCTTTATCGGATGATAAGTGGTTAGCTTATACCGCTAAAGCCAGCGAGACAAAAATTATCGACCAGGAAGAACTCGATGCTGCCAAAGCTCAAATGGGAGAGGCAAAATATAAACAGGAATTTGAGTGTGATTGGATTGCAAATATCGAAGGATCAGTGTATGGAGAAATTATAAAAAATTTAGAAGCAAAAAAACAATTAACCCGTGTAGGTTATGATCCGGCTTTAGTGGTTCATACTGCATGGGATTTGGGAGTTGATGACAGTACAGCGATTGTATTTTTTCAACAACTCGCTAACCAAATTCTTATTATTGATTATTATGAAAATAATCGTGAGGGATTACCCCACTACGTTCAGGTAGTCAAAGATAAGGATTATGTCTACGGCGATCATTATGCACCGCACGACATCGAGGTTACAGAATTTTCGACCGGAAAAACCCGTAGAGAGGTTGCTTATCAGTTGGGTATTAGGTTTAAGATTCTGCCGAAATTAAATTTTGAGGATGGCATTCACAGTTTAAAAATGGTTCTGCCGAAATGCTGGTTTAATATAGAAACAACAAAACCATTAATAGATGCTTTGAGACATTATCATCGAAAGTATAATGAGAAGATGAAAATGTTTCATAACAAACCGGTAAAGGATTGGTCATCACACGCCTGTGATGCCGCAAGGTACATGGCGTTGGGGATTAATGATTTACCAAGACATAAAACGGCTGCTCAAAAAGTAGCGGTTAATGAATATACAATACACGGAGAAATATAATATGGGATTTTTAATGCCAAAAGTTTCAATGCCAGCTTTACCTGCGGCACCGGCAGCAATGCCAGATGTGCCAAAGTATGATGATGCAGATCGAAAAGCAGAAGCGGCTGCAAAAAGAGCAAGGATTAGATCGGCAAGAACAGGCAGATCATCTACGATTTTGACCGGAGCATCAGGGTTGGAAGATGATGATAGTTTAATTCAAAAGAAAACATTATTAGGAGGATAGTATGGGAGGAGTAGCAAGAGTTTTTACACCAAAACCCGCACCCGCACCAAGACCGGCACCTGCGCCGACACCAACAAAAGCAGAAGTTTCACAAGCAGCTTCTACAACTATGGGAGATAC